>OJME01000288.1_pt1 | contig 47462 bp, 45 predicted proteins | sample 1597151 | NCBI WGS metagenome assembly OJME01 (sample SAMEA2452118, study PRJEB22498) | human gut metagenome | biome: human feces; feature: human gut; material: feces | place: Australia | collected 2012
CCAACAGCAATAAGAATTTGGAAAGATAACTGGGATGTAATTTCACCATTCTTTAGTTTTCCACAAGTTTAAATGTAATATAATATCCTTGTAAGTAAAATAAAACGTCAGCTTTTATATTCGTTTTTATGGAAATATATGGTATAATTAGTTTAGTTTAGCATATATATGGTAAATAAGGGATTTATGAATAAAGCTATGGCTTCAGCAATATCTGGAATAATTTTTTCTTCACCTATCTTAGCAAATACTAATGCTATGGAGACTTCAAAAGTTGAAGGTGTAATAAAAACTACAATTGAAACTAATAGAGAAGAAAATCAATCTATAATAATAGAACGAGGAGGAGTTTTAACAGAATATGATTTTTGTGAAATCTATAATATATATGAAACTAATCTGGCAAAAGGTATATAGCTTACAGATAATGAGATTTTAACTTTATTAGTAAAAAAAATAAATGATAAAGAAAATCAACCTTCTACATATGCTTATAATCTATTGGGGAAAAATGCTACAAAAGAAGAATTGTTATTAGTAGCAAAATATCCTACACAATCAGTAAAGATCTTTAATAATTCAAGTACTGCTTCAAATACTGCTAGTAGTTTATATAAAGCTGAAACATTATACTTAGGTAATGGAGATGCTTTTAGACATGCATATTGGAATGCTTTAAATGTTAAATCAGTTGGTGCTGACATAGCGAAAGCATTTGCTAATGCTCATGAAAGTGAAACTCCTGAAGGAAATGATAAAACTATGGATTTAAGAAATAATACTGTAGGTCGAAATATTGGGAGAAGTTACTCTAATAGCAGTAATGCTACTATTAAAAATAAAGTTATAGAAGCAGTAAATCAAGGCAGGCTATATAGATTATATAATAACAATATTAAAGGAAAACTAATAACAACAGATTCTTCAGGGAGAAAATAAAAATGAAAAAAAGAAGCATCGTTATTATAGTAATAATTGCAATAATATCATTTACAGCTGCTAATATGTTAAATGGTAATCGAGTAACATTAATAATAAATAATGAAACAAGTAAAAATATAGACTATCTAAAATTAAACTATACGGGTTTAAAAAAAGATATTGATATACCAGTAATTAAATCAAACGATAATATCAAGTATAAAGTTGATATAGATAATGATTTTAGAGAAGGTTCAATGAATATTTACTATGTAGATGCTAACAATAAAAAGGTAAAGTTTATAGTAGTTGGATACTTTGAAAAAGGATATAAAGATACTATAAATGTTAGCATTAAGGAAATAAACGATGAAATTGAAATAACAACAAATTAAAGATATCATTTGTAAATTTAATATATTATGAATTAAAAAGGAAATTTAATTTATTGAGAACGTAAAATATTTTGTGCTTATGAAAATAAATACTCCTTTATGACAATGATAAAAATATTAAATCAATGTCAAGAAGGAGTATTTTTATGAGTAAATTAAGTAAAGAATTAATAAGACAAATAATAGCAGATGGAGAATTTAGTACACCTAATGATATAGGAGAATATCTAAAAGATATGTTTAAAGATGTAATTCAAGAAATGTTAGAAAAAGAGCTAGTTCTCGAACTTGGATATGAAAAAGGCGATAGCCAAAATATATACATGATCAAATTAAAGATTTATATGGAATTGAAATATCAGCTGAATATGTAAGTCATATAACAGATGTTGTAATTAAGCAAGCAAGATTATGGCAAAATAGATCACTTGAATCTGTTTATCCATTTATATTTATGGATGCTATTCACTACAAGGTAAGAGAAGATGGTTACTAAAACAAAATCTATATTCCTATTTTATCGGAGTATGAGGAGTTTAAATTAACTTCTTATACTTACCCAGATTTAATTTTACCATTTTGTAAATAAATATCTATATTATCAATAATTAACATATTATGAGAAATATTATAAGTAAATAATATTGCTATAGAGGAGCGAAATTACTCTAAAGCACAAATCAATTTACACTCTCGATAGGGTCTTTATTTATGTTTAATTAAAAAATCAAAAATTTCATAGAGTTCAAATTTACATAAATCTATTAATTTATAAGCTACGTGGTTTTTTGGTTCATTTCTGTCATCATCTATATCAATATACTTTGATACTATTTTTAGTTTTTTCTTATCGTATTTTATATTTATTAACGGCGTATCAAAATCTTTTATATCAATGGAAAAACTATGTAGGTCGTCACTATCATTTTCTATATATTTTACAATCATCTGTTCATTTTCAAATAACAATTTACCTGACCTCCTTTTATAATTTATAATTTCCATAAAAAATAAATTAATTCTAAAATTTCATTTAAAGTTTTTTCAAAGTTTATATCGTCTTCTTTAGTTCTTTTCTTAGGTCCTTTTGTTTTCCCTCCACTTTTTCTGATTTTTTTAGATATATGTCTACTATAAAGTAATCTATCTATATTTTCATCATTATAAATCATTCCATTTTGATTTATTACATAAGATGCTTTATTCATTGCCATGGCTGCCAAACCGTAATCTTGAGTTATTACAACATCTTCTTTTTCAAGATAATTTATAAGGGCAAAGTCAACTGAATCAGCACCTTTTGAAAATACCATGGTCTTTGCTCCTTCTTTATTGAAAATATGAGATGTATCACACATTATTACTACTTCTATATTAAATTTTTTTGCCACACTTATAGCTATATCTATTACAGGACATCCGTCTCCATCTATTAATATTTTCATATTCTCTCCTATCTTTTATTTTATCTAAAAAAAGAGATTAAAAAATAATCTCTTCTTTGAATTATATTACTTTATATAAATTTTCATATTTTTGCGGTTTCATTCTTTCACCAGTATTTAAAGAGTCTATTTTTTTCATATCTTCCTTTGAAATATTAAAATCAAATATGTCTAAGTTCTCTTTAATTCTGCTTGGTGAACTTGTTTTTGGAATGGCTATAACATTGTTTTGTAAATGCCATCTTAATATAATTTGAGCTTCACTTTTATTATATTTTTTTGCTAATTCTTTAATTATTTCATTAGACATAAGTTGTCCTCTCATTATTGGACTCCATGCCTCTACAACAATATTATGTCTTTTACAAACTTTAATTAATTCTTTTTCACTGCGATTTGGATGTAATTCCACTTGATTAACCATGGGATTTATATTTGCAAACTCTATAATTGATTCTAATTGTTCAATAGTACAATTACAAACACCAATAGCCCTAACTTTCTTTTGTCTATATAAATCTTCTAATGCCCTCCATGTATCTTTTATTTTTTCAGTTGGCCAATGAACTAAATATAAATCTATATAATCTAAATTTAATTTACTTAGAGATTTTTCAAAGGCTTTCATTGTATTTTCATAACCATCATCATCAGGCCAAACTTTAGTAGTTATAAATAACTCTTCTCTATTAATTCCAGATTGTGTAATCCCCTTACCTACACCTTCTTCATTATCATAAAATGATGCTGTATCTATACTTCTATATCCTGCCTTTATGGCCTCTTTTACCATATTGCAAACTTCATCATTATCATTTTCTAATTTATATGTACCAAAACCTACAACAGGTATTTTTACTCCATTAGATAATTCCCTAACTTTTTCTTTCATTTTAAATCCTCCATATAAAATGTCTTTTTATTACTCACCATTTTTATAATATATTATTTATTATAAAGCTTCAACCATATTAATATAACCAAAAACACCTTGAATATAATTATTATACTCAAGGTGCTTTTTTATTATATATTTTATTTATATTACATAGCTTCTTTCTCTGCAAATTGTGAATTATATAAGTTTGCATAGAATCCATTTTTAGCTAATAGTTCTTCGTGATTTCCTTGTTCCACTATGTCTCCATCATTAATTACTAAAATTAAATCTGCATCTCTTATAGTTGATAATCTATGAGCAATTACGAAACTAGTTCTTCCTTCCATTAGATTATCCATAGCTTTTTGAATTAAAAGTTCAGTTCTTGTATCAACAGAACTTGTTGCTTCATCTAGTATTAATATTTTTGGGTCTGCTAATATGGCACGTGCTATAGTTAATAATTGTTTTTGGCCTTGAGATATATTACTAGATTCTTCATTTAGTAGCATATTGTATCCATCTGGTAGAGTTTTTATAAAGTGATGAACATGAGCTGCTTTTGACGCTTCTATTACTTCTTCATCTGTAGCATCTAATCTACCATATCTTATGTTTTCTTTTATAGAACCACTAAATAACCACGTATCTTGTAGCACCATACCAAATAATTCTCTTAATTCGCTTCTATTAAAATCTTTTATATTATGTCCATCTACTAGTATTGCTCCTGAGTTGACATCATAGAATCTCATTAATAATTTTATCATTGTACTTTTTCCTGCTCCAGTAGGACCAACTAAAGCTACTTTTTGACCAGGTTTTACATGAGCAGTAAAGTCTTTTATTATAGTTCTATTTTCATCATATCCAAATCTAACATTTTGGAAGTCTATTCTACCTTGTAATCCTTCTATACTAATAGGATTTTCCACTGTAACATCTTCTTCCTCTTCGTTTAAGAATTCAAATACTCTCTCTGCAGCAGCTGCTGTAGATTGTAATTGATTTGATATCTGTGCCATTTGTGAAATAGGTTGGTTGAAACTTCTCACATATTGAATAAATGATTGAATATCGCCAACTTCTATTTTGTTTTTTATAACTAAATATCCACCTAGTATAGAAACTATAACATAACTTAAATTACCAACAAACATCATTAATGGTTGCATTGTACCTGATAAAAATTGTGATTTCCATGCTGAATCATATAATTTATCATTTATTTTATTAAACTCTTTTATAGATTCTTCTTCTCTATTAAATGCTTGAACAACAGTATGACCACCGTATAATTCTTCAACTTGACCATTAACTTGCCCTAAAAATTCTTGTTGACTTTTAAAGAATTTTTGAGATCTTTTTATAATGAATGATATTAAAAATAATGATATTGGTATAACTATTAAGGCACTAAAAGTCATTACTACACTTATAGATAACATCATTATAAATACACCAACTAAAGTTGTTATTGAAGTTATTATTTGTGTTAAACTTTGATTTAAACTTTGAGCTAATGTATCTATATCATTTGTAAATCTAGATAAAACTTCACCATGAGTTTTTGTATCAAAGTATTTCATAGGTAATATATTTAATTTCTTTACTAATTCATCTCTTAAATTATACGCAACTTTTTGTGATATTCCACTCATTACAAATCCTTGTACAAATGAAAATACAGTACTTATTACATATAATATAATTAAAGATATTAGTATTTTTTTTATAGCATCAAAATCTATACCTTTTCCACTACCAGATACTTTACTTACTAATCCATTGAATATTTCTGTAGTCGCCTTACCTAAAATTTTAGGTCCTATTACAGAAAATGTAACACTTCCTATAGCAAATATAAATACTATTATGATAGATAATTTATATTTAGCTAAGTAAGAAGCTAAAGTTTTCATAGTACCTTTAAAGTCTTTTGCTTTTTCTGCTGGACCTCTCATTCCACGTCCTCCGCCCATTGGACCCCTAGGCATTCCTTGTCTATTTCCTTCTCTACTCATTATCTAATTCCTCCTTTGAAAGTTGTGATAATGCTATTTCTTTATACACTTCACAATTTTTTAGAAGTTCATTGTGTTTTCCTATTCCAACTACTCTACCTTCATCTAAAACAACTATTTGATCAGCATCTAAAATAGTACTTATTCTTTGAGCTACTATTAATACTGTTGCATCTTTTGTTTCTGATTTTAATGCTTTACGAAGTTTTGCATCAGTTTTAAAATCTAGAGCAGAGAAACTATCATCAAATATAAAGATTTCTGGATCTTTTGCTATTGCCCTAGCAATAGATAATCTTTGTTTTTGTCCACCAGATACGTTTGAACCACCTTGTGCTATTTCCGAATCAAATTTATCTTCTTTATCATTGATAAAATCTATTGATTGAGCAATTTTAGCAGCTCTTATTATATCATCTTCTGAAGCATCTTTATTACCATATCTTAAGTTAGAATCTATTGTTCCTGAGAATAATATTCCTTTTTGTGGAACATATCCAATTTTTTCTCTTAAATCATGAGTGGATACATCTTTAATATTAACACCATCAACACTAATAGACCCTTCCGTTACATCATGGAATCTCGGTATTAAATTAATAAGTGTAGATTTACCACTACCTGTACTTCCTATAAATGCTGTTGTTTCACCTGGTTTAGCTGTAAAGCTTATATTATGAATTATTTTTTCATCAGCATCTGGATATTGGAATGAAACATTTTTAAATTCAACTAAACCTTTTTTGCTTTCATCAAAAGCTTTAGGTTTTTCATCTTCTTTTATTATAATGTCTTTTTCTAAAACTTCATTAACACGCTTAGCCGATACACTCGCTCTTGGTATCATAATAGATACTGCTGATATCATTAAGAATGACATTACTATTTGCATAGTATATTGAATAAATGCCATCATATCCCCAACTTGCATAGCACCTGTATCTATATTTTTTGCACCTACCCAAACTATTAATACAGATATGGCATTCATAACAAACATCATCATTGGCATCATGCAAGACATCATTCTATTTACAAACATATTTACTTTTGTTAAATCTTTATTAACTCCATCAAATCTGTTTTCTTCAAATCTTTCTGTACTAAATGCACGTATAACAGGAAGTCCTGTTAATATCTCTCTTGTTACTAAATTTAATTTATCAACTAGATTTTGTAATACTTTAAATCTAGGCATTACTGTTGTAAATAATACTGCTACTATAAGTACAACACATAAAACTGCTACACCTATAACCCATGACATGGATACATTTGTAGTTAAAGCTTTATATATACCACCAATAGCCATAAATGGTGCAAAGAATACCATTCTTAACATCATAACTGTCATTTGTTGTATTTGTTGTATATCATTTGTACTACGAGTAATTAATGACGCTGTTGAAAACTCTGTCATTTCTTTACTAGAAAATCTCATTACTTTTTCAAAAGTCTTACTTCTTAAAGTACGACCTAATGATGCAGCTACTCTAGACGCTAAGAATCCAACTGTTATGGAAGCAACCATACTAAGAACTGTTATTCCTAACATTTTTAGTCCTGTAGTTATTATATATTTAGTTTGTAAATTATTTGTATCTATTCCTATATCACTATATTCACCTTTAACAAAAGATACAGCACCTTGGCTAATCATTGCTTCAGGTAAGTCTACTAACTTATTATCCATCTCTTCAATAAGTTTATCTCTTTGAGATTGTGGCATAGATTCTAATAAAGTAAACATATCCATATTTTCCATATTCTCAGAACCATTTGGCACATTTCCTGATGGAATATTAGAATTCATGTTATTTTTCATTTGTTCTTGAATCATTTTACTTGATTCATCATTACTTTCTAATCCATATACTATTAATTCTGGTTTAGCAAGTATATTATCTAATTTTTCTATTTTTTCTTTATCTTTTGTATTTAATAAATATAATTCTTCATCTTTTAATGCAGGGTATGACTCTTTATATGTCTTATAATCTTCACTGCTTAAAGAATCTTTGCTCAATAACTTATAATTATCTAAAACAGTGTCTTTATCTTTTTTATTCAAGAAAATAAACAAATTATCCATTGCTGATTTTCTTATAACATCTGGAACTGAATTTTCTATACCACCTTGCTGTATACCAATATTAATAATATTTGATGTATATGTTGGTAAAGATAATTCACAACTAGCTTGACCTGCTAATAACAATATAATTATAAAAATTATAAAGCTAGACTTTTTTAAATACTTAAAAACTTTTAACATCTTTTTTCCCTTTCTTTAATTATGATTTTATTGTTCTGATTGTATTTCTTCTATGATATTATAAAGTTTATCAAATAAGCGAATTAAATTATCTGTATCTTCTTCACCCATTTTTTCTACTACTTTGCAAGTAAAATTTTTAAACTTTATATTTTGTTCTTCTAAGTATAACTTGCCTTCTTCTGTTAATTTTACATATACAACTCTTCTGTCAGTCTTATTTGAAGATCTTTGTATATATCCTTTTTCTTCTAAAGAATTAAGTGCTTTTGAAGTTGCTGGCTTAGTTATACATAAATTTTTTGTTAAATCTGAAGTCTTCATACCATAATAATTTTCATCATCTTTATGATTTATATAATCATGATAAATAATCTTCATACTTCTTATTATTTCCGGTTGAAAATCTTTTGACTTTCTATTTTTATGAGCTAACTTCTTTATTTTAAATATGGAAGATAGAAATTCTTTAGATTTTTCTTCTAATGTACTCATATATTTTATCCTTTCTACAAATTCATTTCTATTGTTAATAGTTAACTTGTGCAACTATTATTGTAGGAAAGTTTTTTATATTAGTCAAGTATATTTAAAAAGTATTAACATAGTAAATTTATGAATAATATATATTTATTATTCTTTACAGTTATTTTCTTTAAATAACCTTTTTAAATATTGGTATTAATGGAAAAACATTTAATCTTACTTATGTATTGATGACTTTTTAGAATGATTGGTAATTTTTTCACATTATTCGATTAAACATAGTATAATTATATTAGATATATATTTTATAAGGGTGGTTGATGTTTAATGAAGTTTGATTGTTTTTATTATCCTGTTTTAAGTAATCATGGTGATGTAGTTAAATGTAATGATGGAATTCGTAGTTTTAATTTTGGAGATGAGGTTCCTACAAAAACCTTATATTATAACTACAATCCTAGTTTTGTAATTTATCAAAATAGCAAGTTATTTATTGTAGAAAAGGGAATTTTAAAAGAAGAAGCTAGTATTGATAAGCTTAAATTTCCTCTAAAAATTATATTTAATCACGGCACTCAATTAACAATTGAAAAAAAATCTGATTTATCTTCCATAAGATTGCTAGTTCCAGGTTTCTTTGAAAAAGAAAAAGAATTAGGTGAATTATTCTTTTTATCAGAAGTTTATAAAAGAAAAATAAAAGAAGCTCAATATAAAGTAATGAGTGACCTTACAAATGCTGTTAGAGATGTTGAGTATTTAAATCAAGAAATAAATCATGCAACAAGAAATTTATTAAAACAACTAAGATTAATTGAATCTAAATTTATAAACTTAATTCAAGAAAATCCAAGCCTAATTGATGACTATTTAAATTATATGAATTTTGATAATGAAGAAGATATGTTTAAAATAGGTATAAACAAATATTTTGAAGAAAATAGAGAACAATATAATGAATATAGAAAAAATTCATTATTATATAATAGAAAGCCAATTTATCCTAAATTCAAATTACAAAATTTAATAAAATCTATAGAAAATTATAAATAAAAATTCACTCCGTACTTTTAGCATAACAAAAAGCTATGCCATAGTCTTAAAACTAATGACATAGCTTTTTATAATTAATCTATCTTTATTACATGACCTGGAATAACTTCCTTATTACTTGTAATATTATTATCTTCTAAAAGTTGTTTTTCTGTTTTATTAAATCTCTTACCTATAGTTGATAAACTATCCCCTCTTTGAACTACATAAAAATCTCCATAGCCTTCTTTATCTTTACTAGTTCTAGATGATTCAATTTTTAATACTTCTCCTGGATATATTAAGTTTGGATTTAATATATTATTTATTTCAACTAATCTTTTTACTGTAGTGTGAAATCTTTTTGCTATGGCAGATAAAGTATCTCCTTGTCTTACTATATAAGTTTTTATATATTGTCTACTGGAAATTGATTTACTTTCTCCTCTTTTTAGTTCAGGTACTTTTAAAATTTCACCTGGATATATTAAATTTGGATTTGATATATCATTTAACTCAGTTAATTCTTTTACTGTTGTATGAAGTTTTTGAGCTATATAAGATAAAGTATCACCTGATTTTACTATATAAGTACTATAAAATCTCTTTTTATCTTTTTTTCTTTCATCTCTTTTTTCTTTAGGGTAAATTTTCAATACTTCTCCTGGATATATTTCATCTGGATTTGTAAGTCCGTTAATTCTTTCAAGTTCCTTTACTGATACGCCATATCTTCTAGCTATAGAACTTAAAGTATTTCCGTCTTGCACCTCATAATATATTACTCTTCTATCCTTAGATTCTTTTTTTCTACTTCCTGGTAAATCCTTTTTACCATCTAAAAAAATACCTTCATAAAAAATATCTAAATCTGTATTTGTTCCGATACCAGATACTCTACCTGTATCAGAATATTGCCAAGCATCATATCTTCTACCCCATATTGGATTTGCTGCAGGTCTATTGGTATCTATTTGTGCAATCCATAATGGATATTTTTCAAGACCAAGACCTTCATACAAATTATTTTGTGCAAAATTTGTATAAGTATAAACTGCTGCATCTAACCCACTTAATCTTTCTACCTCTCTTAAAAATTCCAATGCTTGAATAGTTAAACGATAATTATCAAGTCCACCTGTTTGTTCCAAGTCTAAAATAAGTTTAATATCTGCATGAAGACCACTAATTGTATCTACAAAATATCTAGCTTGTTCTTTTGGTGTTGGTGATGAACCTGGATTAAAAAAATGATAAAAACCAATTTTTAAACCATGCTCTCTTGCTCCATCATAAAATTCATGTAAATAAGGATCTCTATAAAAAGTCCCCTCTGACGCTTGAATAATTACTGCTTTTACACCACTATCGGCCACATCTCTCCAATCTATACTTCCAGACCAGTTACTTACATCTATTCCTCTATATTCAGTCATATTTTTCCCTCCATAAAAATCAATTAGAGTATTTACTTTATTATATTTTTATAAAATATATTTTGTGATTAGATTATTTATTATCTTTTCAGGGTATTATCATAATGATAAAATAAATATAATAATTTACATCTAAGGAGAAAAATATGAAAGTTGTTATAATAGGAGCAGTAGCTGCAGGTATGTCAGCTGCGTCAAAATTAAAAAGAATGAAACCTGACTATGAGGTTGTTGTATATGAAAAAACTGATATAGTATCATTTGGAGCTTGTGGTCTTCCTTATTATGTAGGTGGATTTTTCAATGATTCCAATATGATGATTGCTAGAGAAAAATCAAAATTTATAGAATCTGGAATTGATTTAAATACTTTTAAGGAAGTTATCGACATTGATTCTTCACAAAAAAAACTTACTATAAAAGATACTTTAACTAATGAAATTTTCACAGATAATTATGATAAATTAATGATTGCTACAGGAGCAAGCAGTATTATGCCTCCTTTAGAAAAATCTTATAATAATTTAACTACACTAAAAGATATGAATGATGGTATCAAACTTAGAGAATTGATGAATAAAGAAGAAAATAAAAATATTGTAATAGTTGGAGCTGGATTTATAGGAATAGAAACTATTGAAGCCGCAAAAAAATTAAATAAAAATATATATTTAGTTGGAAGAAGCAATAGAGTTTTAGATAAAGTATTTGATAAAGAAATTACTGATTTATTAGAAGAAGAATTAAGAAAAAATAATATTCATCTACATCTTGGTGATACTGTACAAGAATATGTTGGTGATGAAAATATAAACAAAGTTATAACTAATAAATGTGAAATTGATTGTGATCTTGTTGTTATGGCAATTGGTGTTAAACCAAATACATCGTTTATAAAAAATACAGATATAAAAACTTTACCTAATGGTGCTATAATAGTCGATGAATATGGAAAAACATCAGTAAATGATATATATGCAGCTGGAGATTGTGCAACTATTAAAAATCTATCTACTAATGAAGATATGTATGTACCTTTAGCTACAGGTGCAAATAAATTAGGTAGAATAGTTGGTGAAAATTTAGCTGGAGCAAATTCAGTATTTCCTGGTTCCCTAGCATCTTCTTGTATTAAAGTTTTAGATATGGAAGCTGCTGTTACTGGACTTACAGAAGAAAGAGCAAAAGCATTAAATATTAACTACAAAACTTCTTTTATAAGTAATTTTAATCAAACTCACTACTATCCTGGTAGAGAAAAAGTTTATATAAAATTAGTGTACGATGCTGATACTAAAGTATTACTTGGAGGTCAAGTTGCTGGATATAAAGATGCTGTTCAAAGAGCTAATGTACTAGCAACAGCCATAACAGCTAAAATGACTACTACTCAACTTGGTATGCTAGATTTATGCTACGCACCTCCTTTTGCTACTACATGGGATGTTTTAAATATTTCTGGAAATGTAAGCAAATAGTATTAGGAGAATTTATATGAATCAAATGACTTTACAAGAATTATATGAGGTTGGTTGCTCTTTTGAATCTGCAGTGGGACAAGGCACAAAAAGTGAAAGAGCTAGAATACCTAAAAATACATCTAGAATTAATTTAAATGAAGAATTAATTAACAATATCATAAATTACGACAAGGAAATAAAATTTTTAGTTGCTGGGGAAATTTGGTGCCCTGATTTTCAATTAAATGTTTCAATCTTAAAGAAATTTATGGATTTAAACTCAAATTTTGATATATCCATTATTACAATGGCTAGAGGCAAAAAATTTCTAAAACCTATTTTAAATATAGAAGATGCTAAGTTCCCTTTAATTATAGCACTTGATAAAGATTTTAATATATTAGGATCTTTTCAAGAACATCCACAAATATTAAAAGATATACCTTCTTTTGAAGATATAAAATTAGAATACTACAAAGGAAAGTACTTATTAGATTCTGCTAACGATATTTGGAAAATATTAAATAAATAATAAGAAAAAGCTATTGTATGATAAAAATTATCACACAATAGCTTTTATTTATATGTAAATCCCTAATTTCTCATTTTTATATATTATAATTCAACTATATCAAACCCTGCAGCTTCTATTTCGCTTTTTATTTTAGCTATATGCTCATGGTCGAATGTTTCAAGTATAAATTCTGCAGATTGTTTACCTATTGCTCCACCAGATGATAATCTAGTTTGGTTAGCATTTAGTATATTTGCATTATTTTCACTTATTATTCTTATTAATTCTAAGAATCCACCTGGTTTGTCAGTCATAGTTGTTGAGAATGAATATCTTCTTCCTTCTTTAGCTAAACCTACCCCTATTACTCTATATAATGTATTAACATCAACATTACCTCCAGAAACTATACAAACAACTTTTTCCCCTTCAGTTGGTTGATATTTCTTAGATAATAATGCTGCTGTTGAAACTGCTCCAGCACCTTCAGAAACTATTTTTTGATGTTCTAATAAAAATAACATCCCTTGTGCTATTTCTTCTTCTGTTACAGTTATCACTTCATCAACTAATTCTTTTATTATTTCAAAAGTAGCATCTCCAGGAGTTTTTACAGCTATACCATCTGCTATTGTAGCAGCTTTAAAAGCAGTTGTAACTTCTCCATTTTTAACTGATTCTTGCATAGATGGTATATTTGAAGTTTGAACACCTATAACTTTTACATTTGGATTTAAAGCTTTCGCAGCTACAGCAACACCAGCTATTATTCCCCCTCCACCTATTGGGCAAAGTATAGTGTCAACTTCACTATTTAATTGTTCAAATATCTCTAATGCAATTGTTCCTTGTCCAGCCATTACATGCTCATTATTAAATGGATGTATGAAAGTAGCTCCAGTTTCTTTTTGTATTTCTACAGCTTTTGCATAAGCATCATCATAAACTTCACCATTTAATACTACTTCTGCTCCATATCCTCTAGTTGCAGAAACTTTTGCAAGTGGTGCAGTAGCCGGCATTACTATTGTTGCTTTTATTCCAGTCATTTGTGCTCCTAGAGCAACACCTTGTGCATGATTTCCTGCACTCGATGCAATGACACCGTTTGCCTTTTCTGCATCGGTTAAATTTGCTATAGTGTTAACTGCCCCTCTTACTTTAAAAGATCCTGTCTTTTGTAAGTTTTCGCATTTATAAAAAACGTTTGCACCCGTCATTTCACTTAAAGTTTTACTTTCTAAAACAGGAGTTTCTTTTACAACACCTTTTATAGTTTCTTGAGCTTTTTTTACATCATTTAAAGTAACTTTTAACATATCAATATTCCCTCTCTTTTACATCTATCTATATGTATATTATAATATTCCACCTTGGTAAATCATTTTCCTAATCAGTAAAATGTTTTCCCTCTTTCTTTTTTCCTTCTGAAATCATTATACAATAATAATTTAAAAATATCAAACAACTTTATTTTTTATTATCATAAAAAGTCATCTTCATTATTTTTTTATTATATTTAGAAAATTTAGTATATTTTTTAAGGTTGGCTATAATACTTAATTCAAGAAATCATTTTCATAAACTATTCATACTTTCTAACTAAAAAACAAGATAAAATTTCCTAAAATTACCAGTATATTTTATCTTGTTTTTACCTATTTTTATATATTATTTTGTATATATATTTAATGCTTTTCTAAAAAATTCAGCCATACCTTCTCTATTGTCATCATAATATTTTTTAAATCTTTCATCTAAGACATACATTTGCCCTATATTTCTATGTGCTTCTTTAGAGTAAAAATTCCATGAATATCCTAACCACTTTTTATGAAGTTCACAAGCTTCTTGTGCTTTTTTACCTGCTGGATCATTTTCATCCATTGCTTCAGTTAATTTTTCTATAATTTTTTTGCCTAATTGTTCAAACTGATCGTATTCTTCCTTTGTTAATCTCAATATTTTTTCATTTGATTTATCTACTTGATCATCTCCATATTTATTTCGTATTTCCTGACCATAATTTTCTTCATTTTCATTTATTAAATTCTTTTTGAAAGCCTCAAATTTTTCTTTATCTAACATATTAACCTCTCCTTTTTTATAGCTTATAGTTTTTTCAACATTTTCTATTAACAAATCTATTTCTTTTCTTCTTTTAAGAAGTTCTTTTTTATGATTATTTAAAGCTGTCATTATATCAAATGATGGTGAATTAACTATATTTTTTATTTCTTCTAACTTAAATCCTAATGATTTATAAAATAAAATTTGTTGTAATTTATCCACTTCATTTTCACCATATATCCTATATCCTGAAGAATTAATTCTCTTTGGTTGTAATAAATTTATCTCATGATAATATCTCAATGTCCTTGTGCTAACTTTAGCAATTTTGCTTAATTCAAGAATGGAATATTCCAAATATATCACCTTCTATTTGTACTTTGTTAATAGTTAATGTTTAATTCAAGTATAAAATTTTACGTAAGGTAAATGTCAATATTATTTTGCAAAAAAAATAAGGAACTAAAAAGTTCCTTTATCATCATATTTATGTATATATTATAATACTTCGTGAAGAGTTGTTTCTATTTCACAGTCACATCCACAACAAATTGTACCTGCTTCAGTTGCCTCTTTTATATCTTCTACTGTTTTAGCTCCATTAGCTACAGCAGTTTTTATATCCTCCACTGTTGTTCCTACACAATCACATACTATTCTATCTGACATTGTTGTTTCCTCCTGATGTTTATTTATATTATATATATACCCACTCCTATTTACTTCAAACATAATTTATTACTTTTTTTGCCACGTATCTTAATCCTTTTGTTACAAAAAATATTTAATAATACAAAATATAATTAAGGAGTAGGTTATATGAAAAGTTTAAATATTATATTAAAATATCTCACTCTTTTTTTAATTGGTGGAATTACATATTATTTTATTGAAATATTATACAGAGGATATTCACATTTTTCCATGGTAATTGTAGGAGGCCTTTGCTTTGTATTAATTGGTTCTATTAATGAATTTTCTAACAAGGAAATTCCTTTATTACTCCAAATGTTAATTTCTGTTTTTATAGTAGACATTATAGAACTATTTTCAGGAATTATTATAAACAAAATACTACTTCTAAATGTATGGGATTATTCTAATTTAAAATTTAATTTTCTAGGTCAAATTTCTTTGAGAAGTTCTATTGCTTGGTTCTTTTTGTCACTTTTTGCAATTTGTATGGATGATTTATTAAGATATGCTCTTTATAATGAACAAATGCACTTATATAAATTTTTCTAAAAAAATAAAGCCCTGCTACGAGGGTACAGGGCTTTAAATTCATAATGATAGATAAAAGAGTGTGAGGGAATCTATCATTATACGGGTATTTAAGTAAATTATTAAGCTAGTCTTTCTATGCTTTAATAATACTGCATTAATATGAATTTAATGTAAATTTTTTATGAATGAAGTTAGAATTTTATTTTAAATCTAAGTTTATTTTTATAGCATAAAAAAAGAGCTATTACACAAAAATTATTCATCATTTATGCAATAACTCCTTTTAATTAATTTTTAAATAAAAATGCAAATAAATTCTTTTTATTTTGTTTTTCATCTAATGAGAAAAAGGCTTCTTGTAAGTTATACAATAATATTCTATCATATGTATAAATAATATCTATTTTTACACCTTCTGATTTATTTTTAACCATATTCATAATCTCTATCATATGGTCATAAGACTCCCCTTGTACTATTAAAATTGGTTTTTCACTGAATTTTACATTTAAGTTATCATAATGTTCTATAACATTTTCATATCTAGCCAACTTATTTAAAAATTCTTCCTTCCATCCATCAGTTTGTCTTACCGCTTCAATTAAATAAGTTTTATCATTACAATTTAAAATTGATTGCGGTCTAACTATACAGTTTCTAATATTCTCATTAAGTATTATTTTTGACACTTTAAAATCATTATCACTATTCATAACTTGTGTTAATAGCTGATTTGATGCCAGTAAACATTTAATCTTAGCCGTTTTTATCTCACTTACATAACCTTGAGAATATGTCTTTTTATCTAACGCTCTCAAAAGACCTATTCCATGATAACCTAAGTAATAAGCTTTATATGAACTTGTGCTATTTTCTGAAACAAATTCTATTTGTTTTATAAAACTTTTTTCCTTTAATCTAGTTAACTTTCTTGCAACAGACTTCGATTCTATACTTATTCCTTTTTTATTTAAGTATGTTGTAATTTGCAAAGACGTTGCAAATACTAAATTATTTATAGCTACTAATACCATTTTTTCAACTTCACCAATATGACCTTTTTCTAATAAGAAATCTACCTCTGATTTTGATGTAGTTCTCTTTGGCCTGTTAATCCTATGATTATCTCCCCTATAAGATGCAAATGGTGATAGTTTTGTTTCCAAAAGTTCTTCATTTGTTTTTTTTAGGTCAACTGCTGTACAATACTTCCCAATTGGTGACACTAATTCTGTTACTTTTCTTTTATTCCTCATATTACTTCCCCCCTGATGTATTTAGGAAACATAATTAATACTTCCTTTAAATAACATACTTATATTATAATATTTTTTTCCATATTTTACATTCAAAATTATTTAAAATTAAATAAAATTTTTATTTTTCGTTTATTTTAGTAAAATATATTATTATTTAACTTAAAAAAGATATAAGTTAACATAAATAACTTATATCTTTTACATATTTTTAATTTAATTTTGTTCCACAATTTGGACAGAAATTTGATCCTTCATTTTTTGTCCCACAATTTGGGCAGAAGTTCATTTTCTTTCCTTCAGATACATTTTGTTTATTTTCATTATTTTGTGGTTTATTATTCATATTATTTACTATTTGTTGCCCCATCATCATACCAACTTGTAATCCTGCCATATCTCCTGCTACAGAGCCTCCACTATTTCCTTTTGATAAAGAATCTGCCATGGCAACTTGAGTATATTTATTTATGTCTCCAATCATACTTTGAGATGCTGCCTTGTTTGCCATATCTTGTATTTCTTTTGGATATGATACACTTGATATACTAAAGTTAGTTATTGCTATACCTATTTTCTCCATTTCCATATCTAAGTCTTCTTGAATTCCCTTAGATATTTCATAGGCATTTGCTTGTAAATTAAATAAATCTTTACCTTCTCTAACTATCCACTTCATTATTACTTGATCAAGCATAGACATAATTCGTTCTTTTACATCATCTATGGTAAATTGCTTTTTAACTCCTGCAATTTTATCAATTAACACTTCATAATCTGATACCTTGCAACAAAATGTACCAAAAGATTTTATTGGCATTCCTCCTGGAAGATTTGGTGAAGGTATATTTATAGCATTTTTTGTCCCCCATTTCACTGTTAATTCTTTAGTATTAACAAATAAAACTTCAGCTCTAATTCCACTATTAAATCCAAATTTAAATCCTTTTAATGTTGATAAAAAAGGAACTATTTGTGACTCTATATCAAAACTGCCTTCATCTTTAAATATGCCTTCAATTTTGCCATTATACATAAATATGGCATCTTGACCCATTCTAACTATAAGCCTACTTCCCTTTTTTATCTCTTTGTTGTCCCATTTCCAAAATAACATATCATCTCTGAATTCTTCCCATTCAATTACATTGGAAAATTGGTTGCTAAATAGTCCCATAACACTAACCTCCTAAAACATTTCTTCTTCAATAGAAAAAGCAAAAGTTTTATAATCTATTGAGTCGCTATATTGTATTTTTTGTGATTTATCATTATAAGATGTATCCTCATGAGAAGATGCCAAATAGATACCAAACAAAATGCCTAGTATTACAATTATTATTGCAGCAATTTTTATAGGGCTCTTTGGATACTCTCCTTTTATTTTTCCTGTTTCACCATTTATTAAAACATTATAATGTTTATCCTTATACATATAAGCAGTTGAGTATACTGGTATAAATATATATTTATATGTTTCATCATAATATGAAGTTCTAAGTTTTACTCCATACACTCTATCATAGCGCATTAATACATCTCTTTCAGCCATATAATGTATATCTCTAGTCATCTTATCCATAGCTTCACGATGAGCATCATCTAAATCTATGGTATATATTTCAGAACAAAATCCTGACATATAGTCTGGTGAATAAGATGCTACTGCTTTTGTATTATAAGGCTCTATCCATCCTAATAAAGTATCACTTAATTTATTGGATGCCCTTACTAATACATCATCAAAAAAATGATTTATATGCCCACTAGTAGGATACCATCTTGTTTCTATTCTAGTATGTCTTTCACCTTTATCATCAGTATATTCAACTTCATAGTCTATTCCACCCATGGCGCTATAATTTGTACTTGTATCTGCATCAAATGTCCAATAAGGCATATAAATACCTTGAACTTTATCTTTTTGATAAAGTGTTTTCAAAACATTTGGAGCTAACCATCTTCTTTTTATCCAGTGTGAAAAAATAGATTCCACATCTTTTTTATCTATTTTAAATGGAATAACACCATCTGGCACTATAGATTCTATTTGTTTTTTTGATAAAACATAATGTGAACCACAATATGGACAAGTTGTAGCACTACTAGTAGCATCAACTTCTACCATAGCACCACAACCTTCACATTCCATACTTGTGGATGTTTTTTCTGATACTTTAATAGTTTTAAGTATATGAACATCTAAACTATGTTCTACAACATCTTTTGGATTATTTTCTATCTTTACTTCTCTACCACAGTTTGGGCATTTTAATGCTTGAGCTGTAGCATTAAATTCCATAACTCCTCCACAGCCTTCACAATAATATGATTTGCTTATAAAATCACCCCCAAAAACTACATTTTTTAATTATAGTCCTAATTTATTTTTTAAAGCTTGTAATTCATCATCTACTTCTGTATTAGTAGTAGTATTATCATCATATTTACTCATTAAATCTTCTATATTATCTTCCTTTTTAGGTGAATTTAATTCAGCCATTGCATTTGCTTCATCTAATTTTTTATTTATTTTATCTTCCATTTTGTCAAATGCTGATAAATTTCCTTTTGCACCATCTACGCTGGCACCTATTTTATTTAATTTTTCTTGTGTTTTGGCTACGGCAAGTTTTGCCTTTAATTGATCTCTTCTAGCATTTAATTCACTTATATCTTTTACAAGTTTATCATGCATACTTCTCATTTTAGCTGCATTATCTGCTGCTATGTCATAAGATTGTTGAAGAGATTGTTGATTTTGCAATAATTGATTTTTCTTTTCTAAAAATAATTTAGCATCAGATTCATTTCCTGCTATCAATGCTTTTTCAGCATATTTTTGCATTTTATTTATTTGTTCGTTTAATTCATCTAATTGACGCTTAGCTCTTTTTTCCTCTGCCATAACAGAAGCAGTTTCAGCTTTAACTTTTCCTAAGTCACTTTCTAAATTTCTTAAATATTGATCTATCATTTTTGATGGATCCTCTGCTTTATCTAATAAAGCATTAATGTTTGATGACATTATGTCTTTAAATCTTGTAATTATCCCTGCCATTTCAAAACCTCCTATTTATATTTTATATAATAACTACTAAAGTTTATTATTTCTTATTTCTTAATTATTCATTGATATAAAAAGTATACCATATTAATTCTTATACTTTACAAGTTTAAACAAAAAAGTTGAACTCTATAAGAGTTCAACTAAATTTTTTCATATTATTGATTTTCTAATTGATTATAAGAAGTTATTTCTTCTAAAGTTCCATTTACTATTGTTTTTATTCTAGAGTAAGCTTCACTTAATTCAAGATTTTCAATTCCACCATTAAATTCTTTAGATGCTGGAACAACTAAATAAGGTATTTCATCATAATTTTCAAAAACATGACATGGTATATATCCATCATTAGCTAAATAAACTTTTCCATTTTCATCTCTTTTTAAATTTAATGTTAGTATAAAGTTGTCTTTTGTTACAGTTTTATATTGATGTGAAACAAAATTTCCTAAAGAGTAAACTACAGGAACCCTTCTATTATCACTAGTAGTTAATATATCTGATGTTTGAAGAGCATGTGGATGAGATCCTATTATAAAGTCCACTCCTGCTTCTGCCATTTCTTGGGCACTTTTAGCTTGGTCTTCATTATATTCGTTTGTATATTCTACCCCCCAGTGATTATATGCAATTATATATTCTGCACCCATGGCTTTTGCATCTTGTACATCCTTTTGAACTGCTTCTTTATTATATCTATTAATCATAGTTTCTCTAACATCTTCATCTATAGTTACATCTTTTCCATTAAATATTTCACTATAAGACATTAAAGCTATTTTTATTCCATTTACATCTATTATTAGAAATCTTTGTTCTTTATCATTTCTAAATGAACCTGTATAAGCAAATTTATATTTTTCTAGCAAATCAAGAGTTTGGACTAATCCTCTTGCACCATTGTCTGTTATATGATTATTTGCATTAACTAAGGCATCAAATCCTGCATATTTTAATGCATCTAAATAAGTTGATGGTCCGTTACAATGAGGCTCTCCTCCTAATTCTTTTTCTTCACTCATATAAGGTGAAGTATTTGACAATAAAGATTCTAAGTTTCCTACAACAAGGTCGGCTTTTGAAAATAAATTTTTTACAACACTAAAGCTATCATTGAAATTATACGTTCCATCTTCTGTTTTAGCTGCCTCTTGTTGTCTTGTTTGGCACATTAAATCTCCAGTAAACATTAATAATGCTTCATTTGTTTCTTTTGCATCCTCATTTTTATAAACTCTATCTTTTAGAGTAAATCTAGGTTCAGATATTTTTCCTAAAGGATCTAATAAATCTCTATAAACTATTACTATAGTTTCAGATTCATTACCCTCACTATCTTCTCCTGTAATAATTGTACTACCTATCATATTAGCTATAATATTTCCTTTTGAATCTATTTTTGCAACTCTCATATCTTTAGCATAATATTTTATGTCATCATTTTTATCTGAAGTGTAATTTATATTTGTACTTTGATTTAATTTTAAAGAAACTATTTTCTTTTGCAGTATTATATTTTCACTTTTATTTGCTGCATCAGCATTTATTGTCCTTGAAGCCCAAGTTCCAATAAGGGATACTATAAGTAAAGCTTTTATTGATTTGCTTAATTTTGTCCTATTAATATTCACTCATTCTCCTCCTAAAATTATAAATTTGTATTAAAACACACCTTCTGATTATATCAAATTATTATCAGTTTTTAATAATCCATATTTTCCCTTGAATATTTTTTATAATTACAAAAACAAAAGTAGTGATTTTAAATTAAATAATCACTACTTGCTTTAATCTATATTTAGAATAATCCTGATATTACACCATTTTCATCAATATCTATTCTTTGTGCTGCTGGTACTTTAGGTAGTCCTGGCATTTTCATTATATCTCCTGTAAGAGCAACTATAAACCCTGCGCCTGCGCTTATATTTATTTTTCTCACTGTTATCCTAAAATTACTTGGTCTTCCCAGTTTTGAAGGATCATCACTTAATGAATACTGTGTTTTAGCCATACAAATTGGAAGATTTCCATATCCTAATTTTTCCAAATTAGCTATTTCTTTTTCAGCTTCTTTAGTAAAATCAACACCATCTGCTCCATATATTTTAGTTGCTATATCATTAATTTTTTCCTTTATAGTACACTCTAGTGAATAAGCATACTCAAAGTCATTTTCCATTTCACAAAGTCTAACAACTTCTTTGGCAAGGTCAATTCCACCTTCTCCGCCTTTTGACCAAACTTGTGATAGTGCTACATTTACACCTAATTCATTACACTTTTCTTTTATTAAATTAATTTCTTCCTCAGTATCTGTTGGGAATTCATTTATAGCAACAACTGCTGGCAATTTAAATACTTTTGTTATATTCTCAATGTGTTTTAATAAATTGGGAAGTCCTGCTTCTAAAGCTTTTAAATTACTTTCATTTAAGTTAGATTTATCTACACCACCATTGTATTTTAATGCTCTAACTGTAACTACTATTATTACTGCATCTGGTTTTATATCTGCCATTCTGCATTTTATATCTAAGAATTTCTCCGCTCCAAGATCTGCTCCAAATCCACCTTCTGTTACCACATAATCAGCAAAGTTCATTCCTATTTTTGTTGCTATTATTGAATTACAACCATGAGCTATATTTGCAAATGGTCCACCATGAACTATGGCTGGAGTTCCTTCTAAAGTTTGTACTAAATTGGGCTTTAGGGCATCTTTTAATAAAGCTGCCATTGCTCCATTTGCATTAAGTTCCTTTGCTCTTACTGGTAAATTTTCATAAGTATAACCTATAATTATATTTCCTAATTTTTCTTTTAAGTCTGATATATTATTAGCTAAACAAAATGCTGCCATAACTTCCGATGCCACTGTTATGTCAAATCCATCTTCTCTAACTATACCATCAACTTTTCTTCCCATACCACAAACAATATTTCTTAACTGTCTGTCGTTCATATCAACACATCTTCTCCAAGTTATAGTTCTTGGATCAATATTTAATTGATTTCCTTGATGAATATGATTATCTATCATAGCTGCTAATAAATTATTTGCTGCACCTATTGCATGAAAGTCACCTGTAAAATGTAAGTTTATATCTTCCATCGGTATAACTTGTGCATATCCACCACCAGCTGCTCCACCTTTTATTCCAAATACAGGGCCTAAAGATGGTTCTCTAAGAGCAACTATAGAATTTTTTCCTATCTTTTGTAATGCATCAGCCACACCAATTGTAGTTGTCGTCTTACCTTCTCCTGCTGGAGTTGGATTTATAGCTGTTGTTAAAATTAACTTAGCCTTTTTATCTCTTTTATGTGTTTTTAATAGATTATAGTCAATCTTAGCTTTATATTTTCCATAAAACTCTAAATCATCTTCAGTTAATCCTAACTTCTTACCAATTTCTCTAATATGTAGCGTTTTTGATTCCTGTGCTATTTCAATGTCTGATTTAAATGTCATATTATTCTTCCCTCCAATAATTACAATTATTATTTTATTATAACACAAAAAAGGTATAGAGTTTTTACCCTATACCTTTAAAAATTATCTAACAGATACTAATTTATCTTTTTCCTTTACATCACCTTTTTTAATAGTGTCCACATCTTCATAATTATCTGTATTTGTTATTATTATAGGTGTAATAGTTGGATATCCTGCTTTTTTAATTGCATCTATATCGAATTCAACTAGTAAATCTCCTGCTTTAACTTTTTCTCCTGCTTTAACATGAGTCTTAAAATATTCACCATTTAATTTTACTGTATCTAATCCTATATGTATTAACACTTCTGCTCCATCATCAGATGTTAATCCAATGGCATGTTTTGTATCAAATACTGTTGAAACAGTTCCATTTACAGGAGATACTGCTCTACCAACTGATGGCTCTATAGCAACACCTTTTCCTAATATACCTTCAGAAAATACACCATCTCCAACTTCTTCTAATGATACAGCTTTACCTTCTATTGGTGCTACTATTATACAAGCATCTTCACTTTTAGTTTCTTTTGTAGCTTCAACTTTATTTTCTTTTTTGTTTTCTACAACTAAATCTTCGTCAACATCTACCTTAGCTCCACTTGCTATAAAATCTTCTAAATTTGATTTTATAACTGTAACTCTAGGTCCATATATAACTTGTATTCCATTTCCTTTTATTATTACTCCTGCTGCTCCACTTGATTTTAATAAAGACTCGCTTACTTTAGAAGGATCTTTTACTGTGACACGAAGTCTTGTAGCACAACAGTCTAAATCACTTAAATTTTCATTTCCACCTAAACCTTTTAATATCATTGCTGATACTTGATTGTCTTGGTCTGATGAACTTCCATCTTTTTTAGCATTTACATCTGCTCTAGTATATAATTTAACTTCTTCTTCATCATCTCTTCCTGGAGTTTTAAAATCAAACTTTTTAATTAAGAATGAGAATAAGAAGTAATAAACTGCAAAGTATATTAATCCAACCCAAACTATATTTATCCAATGAGTTTTAGCATTTCCTTGCATAATTCCGAATAATGTTAAGTCTATTAATCCTCCAGAGAAAGTCATACCAACACCCACATTTAACATATGCATTAACATATACGCACATCCTGCAAATATTGAATGTATAACATATAATACTGGCGCAACAAATAAGAATGTAAATTCTAATGGTTCTGTTATACCTGTTAACATTGCTGTTAATGCTGCTGATAATAATAATCCTCCAGCTACTTTACGTTTTTCTGGTTTAGCACATTTATACATTGCAAGTGCTGCTCCTGGTAAACCAAATATCATTAATGGGAATTTACCAGCCATAAATCTAGTAGCACTTACACTAAATTCAGTTATTCCTGGAGTTGCAAGTTCTGCAAAGAATATATTTTGAGCACCTTCTACAAGTTGCCCTCCAACCATAGCAGTTCCACCAACAGCTGTTTGCCAGAATGGTAGATAGAATACATGGTGAAGACCAAATGGTATTAATGCTCTTTCCATAAATCCATATAGCCAAGTTCCTGCATATCCTGAAGTTTGAACAAGATCACCTACTGAATATATAAATCCTTGTATTGGTTGCCATATATAAAACATCGCTATACCAACAAATAAATAAGTTATTGCAGATATAATTGGAACAAATCTAGTTCCACCAAAAAATGATAAAACTTGTGGTAATTCAATTTTATAAAAACGGTTATGTAGCGCTGCTACTCCAAGTCCAACTATCATACCTCCAAAAACACCCATTTGAAGAGATGTTATACCTAATACATCTGCTGTTGATCCAGAAAGCATTGATTCTGCACCACCATTAATATTTATCATAGCCCCTATAGATGCATGCATTATTAAGAATGCTATAGCTCCAGATAAAGCAGCAACATCTTTTTCTTTTTTAGCCATACCAATTGCAACACCCATTGCAAATAATAATGGTAAATTGGCAAATACTATATTCCCAGCATCATTTAATACAGATAAAAATGCATTCATTGGTGTTCCAGGTCCCATAAGTCCCATTAATCCATATGCATTTAACATTGTTTCATTTGTAAATGATCCACCAATTCCTAAAAACAAACCAGCTACTGGTAAAATAGCAATAGGTAGCATGAATGATCTACCTACACGTTGTAAAACGCCAAATATTTTGTCCTTCATTAATCTAATTCCTCTCCCTCTTGTAATATTTTATAAATCCACAAATTTTCTTAACTTTGTAAATATATTTCTTTATTTCTATAAAATACTAACACAGCTTAAATACTAGTGTCAACTATTTTATGCAACCGTTTGCACTATTAATTTTCATATTTATATATATTTTTTTTTATGGTTTTTTCGCTAAAAAAATTTTTATAAATCTTAAGTTTTATAGAAACTTTTCATATATTATTTTAATTTTTATTAGATAAAATGTCTAGTAAATCTTCCATTTCATCATAAGGCATTTTACTTAACCCCATTAAGTTATATAATAAAGTTCCTATTCCTTGAACTTTTACTTTTGAAGGATTTATTTGAACTATATCAAGAACTAATTTTCCACTTCCATTTAAAATTGATTTTTGAATCATATCTAGTGTATCTTGTAAAACGCCTAATAACCTATAATTTTCAATACCTGTTTTTGTATAATCTTCTCTTTTCAATATTGGAACTTGAATCATTTGAGATATAATATACATATTTATTAATTTAATTTGACAATAAGATAAACTCCTAGATATTTTAATCAGTCTATTAGATTCATCTCTATCTAAATTTTCTTTAAATATTAAATTTCCCAGTAAATATCCATAATATTTCAATTTATTTTCTTCGTGTTCATTTTTTGCATTTATTACTATTCCATCCATAAACTCTTCTATCAATAATTTATTTTCATTGTTTATAATAATAAAATTTTCTTCTTTAATATTCATATTTTTATCAAGATTTTCTTTTATTATTTTTAATGAAAAATATAAAGTAACTAATATTTTTTTACTTTCTTTTTTAGAATATACATGCTCACGTATTTCATCAATAAATTCTTCATATAATCTTTCTAATTCTTTACCATATTTTTTGCCATCTAAAACTTTTAACAATTCTTTTATATTGTCTATTAATTCACATTGTGATTCAAATAAATATTTAACATCTAAATTTCCCATAATATTTCTCCCCCTTTAATAATTATTTAACATTTATTCCCATTTTAATTATATCAAAATATTATAGTTTTATTAATTCATTCTAAAAAACTTCCTAAAATTATATAATTTCAGGAAGTTTTTTTTTGTAATCTTTATTAATATCATCTATAAATGATAAATTACTATCTAATTCTCTTGGCATTTTCTTTTCTAACATGTCATTTTGTAACATTTCTATAAATTTATATACTAATTCTGGATCAAAATGACTCCCTGCACATTTTTCCAATTCCCCAATTGCTTGTTTGTAGTCCTTCCTTATATTATAAGGTCTCTTTGATGTCATAGCATCAAAACTATCAATTATAGTTAGTATTCTTGCAAGATAAGGAATATCATCACCTTTTAATTTAGATGGATATCCTGTACCATCATATTTTTCATGATGATATTTTATCAAAGGAATTACATCAGCAAACTCTTTTATACTACTTACTAAATCTGAACCTAAAGTTGGATGTTGTCTTAATATATTAAATTCGCTTTCAGATAATTTTTCTCTTTTTGTTAAGAGTTCTTTTGATATTTCTAGTTTTCCTATATCATGTAAATATGCTCCTAAAAGCAACTCTTTTTTATCTTTATCTTTCATTTGTAAATATGTTGCAAATTTCTTAGCATAAATAACTACTCTTTCTGAGTGTCCATAAGTATATTTATCCTTCATATTTATATTATTTAACATATTTGCCACTGATTCTAAAGATTTTTTATCAATACTAGGATCAATTTCATCTAATATATTATAATATCTCTCAACCCTATTTTTATCAAAAGATTTTGCCCTATACAATGCATTATCTGCCAATTCTATTAACTCTTTTTTAGTTTTTGCAACTTTTGGATATGTTGACACACCTATGGAAAGTGTTATATGCTTATTCGGTTGGTGTTCTTGACCTATAAAATAAGTGTTTTGTATATTTTGACGAATTAACTCTCCTAAATTTAATGCTATATCTTCACTTTGATTGTATAATATTACTGCAAATTCTTCACCACCATAGCGAGTTACTATACCTAAATCTCCAACTGTATTCCTCAAAACCTCACCTAGTCTAGTTAAGAGCCAGTCTCCTCTTTGATGACCATTTACATCATTATAATTTTTAAAATTATCAATATCCATAAATAATAAAGATACTTCTTTATTTTCTTTTTTAGAATTTCTAATATATGAACCTAATATATCTTGAAAACTTCTATGATTAAATAATCCTGTCAATCCATCTTTTACAGCAAGTTCTTTTAACTTTAAATTATAGTCATTTTCTATATTTATATATAGAGATAATATAAATGACGTAATCATTAAGGAACTTACTAATATAATATCTCCTTCAAAATTACGTATTATATCAAAATTTTTAGATAAACTTAGATAATCAAATTCAACTAAGTTAAATCCTAATATTATCAAACATACTACAATATTTATCCAAAAACTTACTTCTCTTTTATATTGTATAGATACAATTAAAACAATAATGCTACCTATATATTTGAAGGAACTATTTGATCCTCCTGTGTTTGACATTAATATAATAAATAAACCTAAAATCACAATCATTTCCATAATATTATAAATTATAGGCATATTAAAAAAACTTTTTTCCATATCTCCATATATCATTTTTGAACAAAATACCATAAAGGGTACTATACAACATGCAATAATAATTACAAAGACAATATTACCTTTATTCAAAGTCACATTATAGTAACTTATAATATTAAAACTTGCTAATATAATATATAAAAATTTCAATCCTACTAAAATTTCTAGTATTTTTAATTTTCTTTCATGATCAAATTTATTCATATTCATTCCCCTATATATCTAATATAAGAATATAGCACAGTAAAAGAATCATAAGAATGATTCTTATGATTCTTTTTGCCTACTACTCTTCTCTTAAAGATTTTGGAACTTCTGGCTCAAAGAAAAATCCAAAACAGCATGTACTTGTATTCTTTGCAACTCTAGTAAAAAATTTTGCTAAAAATCTCATTATTCATATCTCCCTTATAATAATTATATATATATCAACATAAATTTGTTAATATCTTAATTTAAATTTTAAGTTTTAATAAAACTTTATCTAAAAATAAAATAAAATCACTTCCTGCAAGTGTTAATGATAAAGTTTGCATATATAAACCTAATATTATATATAATACCCAAAAATTTAGCATCATATATATATTAAATAAATTTAATAACATATTTGCAATAAATATTACTACTAATATAAAATATATAAAAAATGATTTCCTTCTTAATATTTTTCTAGTTTTTTCTTTGTTTAATGGCTTATTTTCTGAAGGTACAGGACATTTTTTGTATAAAATAAAAAATGAATGAACTAACATTATTACACATATGATATAATTCAATTCCCATTTAACATTTATCATATACTTTCCTATTAATACAAATATATATGAAACTATTATTCCTGTTACTAAGCACCTATTAGGACTGGAACAGTGTACTCCTCCGGAGTATCGTTTTAATATTGTACCAATCAAAGTAATCGTTACTATTTCATATAATGTATTAGTTAAAATCCCAAATAAAATTGTAAATAAGAATGCCATACTTATATGTAAAACCGCAAAAACACCATATTTTAAAATTTCAAACTCATCACTTGATTCGTCTTTAGTATCACATAAATAAAAAGCTATTTTGCTAGAAATATTTTCAGTTAAATTCTCCATTTTGTTTAACCTCATTTTTCACCTTAAATTTTTGCGTAACAAATTCCATTGCAATAGCTAATATTACAAGTATAATTAAAGATGGTAAAGTATAAATAGCACCCATTACGCTATAATTTTCAAGTAATATATGTTCAGGAACAGAAAATACTCCTGTTATTAATTTTATATAGATAAGTTCACTAGCAAATAAACATAAAAATAATTTACATAAAGCTATTATGCAATCAATAAAATTACTTTCTGATAAGCCAATTAACATAAATAGTAAAAGGGCCATTCCTATAATCGTATGTATTCCAAAACTAATTGGAAGCATTCTTACAAATGAAATCATTAAACCTAAAATTAAAGTTTTTTTTAATATAGTTTTAGATGATATTTTTAAATTTAAAAAATTGCATCCTAACATTAACAATATTGCACATTCAGGAAAACTTCTAACTAAAATGTACCCCCATGATGTATGTAACATATTTCTCTCCTTTATTTTAAATATCTCTATAAAATTGTAACACATTTATGAAATATTTCTACATAATTTGTCATTTTTTTTATTTGAAATATTTTTTATAGTGCATTTCTAACCATAGGTTTATTTTATTTATATTTATTTATAAGGAGTATCAGCTATAAGTATAAAAAATTTATATTATTATACAAAATTCGTTTTATATAATTACATTATTTACATGAATATTATTATTGATTTATAGCAAATCATATAATTAATAGCATATGGGAGGTAGACAAATGGACTATTTACATCTTAGCAATGACGAACTAATAGAAAGCTTTGAAAGTGCCAGTCCTTGGTTTGTCGGTTTATATATGGAAACTTTTTTAAATAATTTAAGTTTTCTATGTAACAGACAATCAAAAAATGAATTTACATACGATATTCATAGGTATGATCCTATTTTAATTGATGAAAATTTGTTAGATATTTATAATAGGGTTGAATCTTTATTAAGAATTATTAAGGGAAACAGAGTTATAGATGCGCTAAAAATGGTTATTGAATATGATACTGATACAATTTATGATATATATGCCCAGCAAGAGGCTATTTATTTATTATCCCTAATTAATAAAGGTAAAATTCTCTTGCCTGAATTTAATTAAAAAATATAATGCTCTTAATAAAAAAAATTATTAAGAGCATTATATTTAAGTATATTTTAATGATGCAAAGAAATCTTCATACCAATCAGACCATTCATCCATAGGATAAACTGCACCTCCATTACAACTTTTAAGCATATTATCTGAATATTCTTCACCCATTGCAAAAAGTTCTCCTACTGTCATATCATAACCTATAGCTGTGGCAACTTTGCAAAATTCCTCCATTGGATCTTGTGCTTTTCTTGTTTCCAGAAATTTAGATTTAATTTCTGGATTACGTCTAGCCTCTTCAAGAATTTTTGATAATTTTTCATTCATAGTAGCCACCCCCACTTAATTTAAATATAATTTTCATTTAAATAATTGTCAAACTATAATTACTACATAAGTGGCGCAAATACCCTAAGTATTGCTTGCCATAAAGAGCTTGTTTTTCCATCCTTAATATCTTCTTTGGTAAATTCCGTACTTCTTGAAATAGTATCTATAACATCTTTCTTTATATCATTTATACATTTACATTTATACATATATACTCCACACTCAAAGTGTAAGTATAAACTTCTATAGTCCATATTTATAGTACCAACTGTTGCTATTTCATCATCACATATAAATACTTTTGCATGAATGAAACCTGGTGTATATTCATAAATCTTAACACCTGCATTTATTAATTGAGGATAATAAGACCTTGTAAGTTTAAATACTGTTTTCTTATCCGGTATTCCTGGTGTTACAATTCTAACATCCACACCTTTTTTAGCTGCTAGACAAAGAGCTGTCATCATTTCATTATCAATAATTAAATATGGCGTAAATATATACACATAATCTTTTGCACTGTTGATTATATTTAAATATACATTTTCACCTACAACTTCTTCATCTAAAGGTGAATCTCCATATGGTTGTACATATCCATCACTTAAAGTCGTTTCAAGTTGATGAACTTCTGGTTTGTATATGGAAAAATCATCATCCGTTTGTCTATTGGAGTTCCACATTTCTAAAAACATCATAGTTAAATTCCATACTCCGTCTCCTTTTAACATAACTCCTGTGTCTTTCCAATTACCAAATCTTTTTTTTACATTTATATATTCATCGGCTAAATTTATTCCACCAGTAAATCCTGTATGTCCATCTATTACTGTAATCTTTCTGTGGTCTCTATTATTCATAGCTAGGGATAATAAAGGCTTAAATGGATTAAACGCTATACATTTTATTCCTTTTTTCTCTAAAATTTTATCATATCCATAAGGAAGAAGAGAAATACATCCCATATCATCATACATAAGCCTTACATCAAGACCTTCTTTTGCTTTTTCTTCTAATATTTCTAATATTCCATTCCACATTTGTCCTTCTTCAATTATGAAATATTCCATGAATATATATTTTTTTGCTTTTTTTAATTCCTTAATTAAATCAGCATAATTATCTTCTCCTATGCTATAATACTTAACTTCTGTATTTTTATACATTGGATAACCTGCTGCAGTATTTATATAATTCATATGACCATAGACAGACTTATTTTTTTCACTAATTTCTTTTGAAATTTGTCTATTTTGTTTTAAATATTTGCTAGTTCTTTCATGTACTTTTTCTAAGCAAATCCTCATATTTTTAGATGGTTTTTTATTTCCTAATATAAGATAAAGAACGCCACCTGCTATATTAAAAATTAATATAGGTATAATCCATGCTAATTTATAAGCAGGATTATCACTTTTATTTATAATCCATAATACTACTAATGCACTTATTAATGTACCTATCATTGATACTAATGCCGAGTAATGAGTAAACTTTATTAAGAAAAATAAAAATACACCAAATTGAATAGCTATCATTAATCCTACAATTACTATTCTACTAAATAAAAATCTTAATATTTTCATTAAATTTCTCCCTTCAAAATCTATATAATTAATATATTTTTACAATTATATCATAATATTTATAAAATCTATTAAAACTCAAGAATTAATATCCTTGAGTTTATTATATCTAAATTAAATTGTCATCTTTTAATAAATTGTATAGTGTTGGATTAAAATTAAATTCTTTCTTTAAGTCTTCAACTTGTTTCAAAGATTTTTCTTTTTTGTCTTTAGATAAGTTTGATTTTGATGCTCTTATTAAGATATTTTTTGGAGAATGTGATATGTCTATAAATTCTAATAATTGAGTTTTATATCCAGCACATTCTAATAAATTCCCTCTTACAGAATCTGTCATAAGAGCTGCTACTCTTTCTTGAATTATACCATATTTAGTTAATATGTCTAAATTTTCAGCTTTCATTTGATGATTAAACTCATGTTGACAACATGGAACTGAGAATATCATTTTTGCATTCCATTTAATTGCATTATATAAGGCATAGTCTGTTGCCGTATCACATGCATGCAGAGTTATTACCATATCAACCTTGTTGTTGTATTTAAATCCATTTATATCTCCAAGTTCAAAATGTAAATTGTCAAATTTATATTTCTTAGCTATTTCATTACATTTATTTATTACATCTTCTTTTAAATCTAGTCCTATCATTTTAACATTAATCTTTTTAATTTCTACAAAATAGTAGTAAAGCACAAATGTTAAATAAGATTTACCACATCCAAAATCTAATATTGTAAGTTCTTCATAATTATTTTTCTTTATTTCATCATCAATTATTTCTATAAATCTGTTTATTTGTTTATATTTATCATATTTAGAATTTACAACTTTACCTTCCTTTGTAAATACACCTAAATCTATAAGAGGTTGTATTAACATTCCTTCTTTAAGAATATAATTCTTTTCTTTATTATGCCCTTTATTAACTACTTTTTGATTATTACTTTTTTTCTTTCCTAAAAATACTTTTCCTTTCTTAGAAATTTTCACATTATAAGTAGCATCTGTAGACCACGCATCCAATTGTTTAAATTCTTCTTTCATAAATTCAAGAATTTTATCTTTTAATTCATCTATTTCAATGTTTTCATGAAATACTTGTTTATCTGTAAACTTTTCGATTTGATAATATTCTTTTTTATTTTTTTCTTTTAATTGAATTCCTACTTTATTGTATTTAAACTCTTTATTTTTCTTATTACTTATAACTACTTTTATAATTTCATCATTACATATTTCGTCAATTACTTTAATTACATCTTCCATTTATATCACCTATCATATATTTTCTTGTTTGCATTACTTATTATACCATTAAGTATTATTATTTAATAAATTTTTTTATATACTACTCAAATATACTAAATTAGATAAAATTATTTTTTAATATGTTATAACTTTTACTTGAATTGAATATGGTGTCTATTTTTTATATCTACAAAAAAATAGATAAGTTTGTATATACAAACTTATCTATTTTTATTCATTTTCATTTAATAAACATACTAATTTTTTATTTATTAAATCCACATCTACTTGCGTAATATTTTCAATAGCTTTTCTTTTCAATGAACTCAAACTTAATCCTATTTTAGTCTGAATATTACTGTCTTTTTCATTATCCATCACTAAACTAAAAAATTCACTTAAAGAATATATTTTAAATTTTTCTATATTTCGTTCTCTAGCCATAGTTTCAAAAAGAGCAATAATAATATCTTGATAAGTATCTTCTTTACCTAGATTTAAATATTTAGATATATTAGGTAATATAAACTCAAATAACATTCTTTTCGGTGGAATATTTTCTAAACCCATACTTTTACCTATATCTAAAATAAATTCATCTGGTAGTTCTAATAATTTATTAAATATGATTTTTTCATCTACAGGCTCTATATAATATTCTCTACCTTTTAAATTTCTGATTACTCTAATAGCATCATAATATCCTAGCTTGATATTTCTATGAGCCAAATTTTTAGTAAAAATAAAAGTTCCACCTAGATCCATAGATGGTTGAATTTCTGTAATATTTATATCATCATTAATATGTTTTAATTTTTTTGTAGTATTAAGCCTAATGGCAATTATCTTATCATAATTTTTCTTAGTTAATAAATTTACAGGACAGTTATCATATATACCTCCGTCCAAATATGTTTTTCCATCAAGGGGATCCATTTTTAATCCTGGATATCTAGCACTTGCCATTATATAGTCTTTTAATTTTCCCTTAGGTATATCCTCTTTAAATAATTCTATAGGACTAAGTGATCCTAATTCAACTGTCACAAGACCAAAATCCATGCTACTTTTTCTAAGCTTATCCTCGTCTACTAAATCATCTACAACTTTTCTTAAGTTTTCACTATCTATTCCCCTATTTGATATGATTTTTTTTGCTTCACTCGAGAAATAAGAAATTGTTTTTAGATTAATATTTCTCGTCAACACATTTGCTATGTGCCTATCTTCTATATCAAATAATTGTTTTGGGCTTATATTGCACCACATTTCAAAACATTTTTCAAAATCACCTTGAGCAATCATAGCTGCATTAAATGCTCCTATAGACGTCCCAACTACTCCATCTATTTCATATCCTTCTTCTAATAAGGCTTTAATAGCTCCTACATGAAAAGCTCCTCTTGCTCCTCCGCCTTCTAAAGCTACCCCTAACATATGTAATTATCATCCCCCAATTAAAAGTTTTTTCTTAATTAATATTATAGCAACTTATTTGATTTATAAGTATTTAACACAAAAATTCACTTCGTTCATATTGCAACGACTTCGTCCATTGCTAAATTTAATAAGTAAGGAATAATATTAATTTGTTTTCTTTTAATGTTTCTTTAACATTGATAATTCTTTGATTTGTTGATCCTCTTAAAGTAAGTGAGATATTTTTTTTATCTTCTTCAAATTTTCCATCTACTAAAACATCTATATATTTAAGCACTTCTCTTTGAAGTTCATTAAAGTTTTCCCATGTATAGCCTGTCCAGATATATATTTTTTTCTCTGGGTATTTTTCTTTAAATATTTTACAAACTTGTAAAACACCTTCAACATTCTCATCACAAAGAGGTTCTCCACCTAAAATAGATAAATCTCTTTTTACATTATGCTTATCAATATTTTCAATAATATAATTTAATTTTTCTTCAGTAAATTCTTCACCATCTGTAAAACTCCAAGTTTCTCCATTAAAACATCCTTTGCAGTGATGAGGGCAACCTTGAGTCCAAAGAGACATGGTTATTCCAAATCCATTTGCTATGTCATTATCTTTAATTCTGTTAATTCTCATTTTATCATGCTCCTTTTATCACATGGCTTTTGTAATTAAAATTATTTATTCTTTTTTTCGTAAGGCATCATACAGCACATATCTCCTTCTGGACATGGTCCAAATTGACAAGATGCTCCTAAACTTTTTGCAAGTAATGGACTTACTTTTTCTATTTCTTCAACCATTGTCCATGCTAGCTGATTAATTTCTTCTTGCGCTCTTCTACAACATCTGTGATGACAGAAGTTAATTAAACTTCTTAAGTTCATTGTGCATATTATTTTTGTCTCACAAGCATTAGGGAATATATATCTAGCATTTTCTATTGCTTTTTTCTCTAATGTTGAACATAATCTCTTATAACTATTTCTTAATGACTCTACAAACTTATCAGCAGATTTATTTTCTTCTTTCCAAGAAATAAATTCTTCTTTTGATATTTTACATTTTTTTAATTGAATATCCACAACTTTTCCATAAACTTCTTCATTATAAACATAGTCATAAATTAATTTATCTACTATTTCATCATATAGCTTTTGACTATCTTCCATATGTTTTTTATAGCTTTCTTCTAATACTTTATTATTTTTTATATCTTGTGGTATAACATATTCAAATTGAGTTTCTTTAACATACCTTTGAGATTGTTGGCTATAAGAAGCTATTCTATGTCTAACTAATTGATGCGTTAAACTTCTAGATACACCTTCTATACCAAATGTAAAACTTGTATGCTCTAATACACTTCCATGACCTATAGAAGTTATCATGTTTACAAATCTTTCTATACTTTCATCTGTTTGTTTTTCCATCAAATCATCTATATTTGATGGTGAATAACAAAGCTTACCTGCTGTTGCTATTACAAGTTCTGGATTCATTGTATGTGATATAAGCTTCACTTTTAATTTAGTTTCCATAATTATTTCCCTTCCTTTTTCTCTTGAATTTCTATCGTTTGTTCTATTAATTCAATTACTGTCATTTGTCCAACTCCATTTGGTACAGGAGTTAAATTGCAGTTTTTATCATTTACTAATACATCATAATCTTCTTTTGAAACATCTCCGCACATTTTTCCAAATTCATTAAAATTAATAGATACATCTATAATTGTAGTATTATCAGAAAAATCATCAACTCCTAAAAAGTTTGCTTTTCCTACAGCCGTTACAACTATATCTGATAATTTTATTTTTTCTTTTAAATTTTTAGTTTTGCTATGTGCTATAGTCACTGTAGCATTTTCTTTTAAAAATAATTGTGAAAGTGGTTTTCCAACTATATTTGAACGATTTATAATTAGTACATCTTGCCCTTCAATGTCTATATTAAACTCTTTTAAAAGAGTTATTATTCCCCTTGGAGTACATGCTACATTCCCATCAAGCCCAAGAGATAATTTACCCATATTTCCTATGGTAAAACCATCAACATCTTTTTCATCTTTAATAAGATTTGTTAAATAATCTTCATCTAAATGTTTTGGTATTGGAAGTTGTAATAATACTCCTGTTACATTGTCGTCATTATTTAAATCTAAAATTGTTTTTTGAACAGTATCTTGTGTTACATTTTCATCTAAGTGAATTATTTTTGACTCAATTCCAACTTCTTCACATCTTTTTATTTTATTTGCAACATATTTTCCACTTGCAAAGTCTTCTCCGACCCTAATTATAACTAAAGAAGGCTTTTTATCTAATTTTTTTACTCTATTTTTTAATTCGTCTATTTTTTTTACAACTAATTGTCTTGCATCTAATAATGTCATATTTTACCTTCTTTCTTTGTTTTATACATATTAGAAAAGGTGCATGAGCACCTTTTTATTTTTTAGTAAATTTTATAAATGTAAAACTCTTTGTCCTATTTCTTGTGTACGACCTTTACCCCACATATTAGAGCCTATATATCCACAAGTTCTTCTCATTACTTGCATTTCATCTTTATTTTTATTTCCGCAATTTGGACAATACCACTCTAAATTATCATCAAGTTTTATTTCTCCAGTATAATCACATTTGAAACAAACATCAGGCTTAGTATTTATTTCAGCATATTGTATATTGTGATAAATGTAGTTTATTATTTGTTCCACTGCTTGTAAATTTTTACTCATATCAGGAACTTCCACATAACTTATACATCCACCTAAACTTATATCATGGAATTGACTTTCAAATTTTAATTTAGAGAAAGCATCTATTTCTTCAGAAACATGAACATGATATGAATTTGTATAATACATTCTATCTGTTACATTCTCAATTTCTCCAAATTTTTGTTTGTCTATTCTACAGAATCTAGAAGTTAAACTTTCTCCTGGAGTTCCGTAAAGACCAAATCCTAATCCTGTTTCTTTTTTCCACTCACTACATTTTTCATTTAGGTGATTCATTACCTCAAGGGCAAATTTTTCACCTTCTTTAGTTGTATGAGATACTCCTAGCATTGCTTGAGTCATTTCATATACACCAACATATCCTAAAGATAATGTTGAGTATCCATTTTCTAGTAGAGAATCTATTTTCTCTCCTTTTTCAAGTCTTGCTATACCACCATGTTGCCAATGTATTGGAGATATATCAGAAGAAGTTCCTTTTAATAAGTTATGTCTAACCATTAAAGCCTCTCTACAAAGGTCTAATCTTTCATCCAATATTTTCCAGAATTTATTCATATCTTTTTCTGCAGATAAAGCTACTTGTACTAAATTAAGACTTATTACCTTTTATACCGTTTCTTTCGAAATACTTTAACACTTCTTTTTGAAGTCGGTCTAGAATATTCCTTATACCTATCTTATTGGGAATTCATTTATTCCTAGTTCTTCAACTAAATCAGTATATAATTTTCCATTATTAATTCCACTTACTGTTTTCCTTCCTATACCTACAATATTTCCTATTTTTGAATAAGTATAGTCTGGATTATGTTTTAGTAGTTCAACTACTTTTTTTATTTTCTCTATAGAAACTCTTGGCTTTGAATTAATAGGTACATATATAGGATAACTATCATCTTCTAAAAATCTATATATAATACCTTGATTTATGTTGCTTATATTAGTAATACTTACATTATATTCTTTAGCAATATCCGTTAAACTCATTTTATTTTTAAGTTTTGCATATATATCATATACTTCATTTTCAGTTAACTTATTTTTATTAGCAGAGTTATCTCTTATTGGATATTCTTCATCACAAAAATACCATGTTGCACCATTATTTATATCACTCACTATATCTCTTGAAACATTAAATATTCTTGCAATTTCAACAAAAGTTTTCTCTTTATCGTATTTAATAGAATTAATTATAGCTCTTACATTTTCTTTGCCTATTACTGATTTTACAGTAAAATTCCCACCTTTTGTAAGATTATATCCATATTTACTATTATTAGATTTATATTTTTCTATATACTCTACCTCTTTTTTATTTAAATCTTCTAAACTTATATCAATTTCTAAAATTTGAAATGTAAAGTTTTCTATTCCAAACCTTCTAATATCTCTATATAAATATGATTCATTACTTGAATTATTAATTTCTCCATAATGATCTAACCATCTTTTAATAGGTGGATTTTGAACCGTTTGGCCTATATATACTTTTTTAGTTACTAGACATTCTATTTTATAAATACTTCCTGTTCTCATATTATTACCTCATGTTTATCATATCCTATCAGAAGGAAGTTTATACATGAGTTAAGGAAGTTTTAATTTGTAGGTATCTCTTATTATATTCGTTGAACGTCTCTCATGCCTAATCGGTTTAGAGATTTCGCTGCTAATTGCCCATTGTTCATATAAACTGTGTTACCACTTTTTATATATCCTATTTATTTTTTCTGCTCTCGCAACCATTACATTTATTGTTTCCAATTCTGATTTGGTTAAATAGGCTTTAGGGGTTTCTAGCAATTTAAAGAGTTTTCCATTACTCCTTACGAAGCAAGGGGGCATAATAACTGTCTACCCTGGTTAAATCTTCCATACCATTTATAGTTTCCATTTTCATCTTTCCAGTTGCTAAGATGAGATCTACAACCCATTGGCGGGAAAGTTTCCCCATCATAATTTTTTCTCATCATTTTTGCACTTTGATAATCAGGAACTAATCTTTTTGTATTACATTTTGCTGCTAATTTAGTAATGTAATCATATTTTCCACCTTCTAAGCAGTTATGCTCATCAAGAAGGTAAACTAATTTAGGGAATTCTTCTCCTATTACTTGACCTTTGTAGTTTTTCATTCCTTCTAGTCTTTGTACTATCATTTCCTCACAGATTAAAGCCATTTCTTTTTCATATTCATGACCGTCTTCTATTTCTAAGTAAATTGTACAAAACGGTGATTGACCATTACTTGTGTGAAGAGTTGATAACTGATATCTTATAGTTTGTATACCAGATTTTAATTCTTCCATCATTCTCTCTTGAGCTAACTCTGTAGCCATTTCAAGAGAATATTTTTCTTTATATTTATTTAAATATTTATTATATGATACCCTTAAAAATGGTGCTATATGTTTTATTGTTATTGTATTTCCACCATATTGAGCACTAGCTATTTGTGCTATAATTTGAGTAACTATAGTACAAGCTGTTCCAAAAGATTTTGGTGACTCAACTAATTTATTATTAATAACTGTTCCATTATTTAACATATCTTCTAAGTTAATTAACATACAGTTGTGAATTGGTTGCATTGCATAGTCCATATCATGATAATGAAGAACACCTTCGTCATGTGCATGCACTATATGAGCAGGTATTAATTTTCTTCTAGACATATCCTTAGATACTTCTCCTGCTACTAAATCCCTTTGAGTAGATGCTAAAATTCCATTTTTATTTGAATTTTCATTTAATACATCTTCATTACTTCTATCTAATAATCCAATTATACTATCATCAGTAGTATTTACTTCTCTTTTAAATGATTGTACTGCTCTATATCCTTCATAAGCTTTAGCAGTTAAATTTTGTTTATAATCTATTAATTTTGTATATACTATTTCTTCTACTTGATAAACTGTAGGTGTATTAGTTCTTTTCATATAAATTGATTCTATATCTAAGGCAATGTCCTTAGCTATTTCTGGTATATATACTCCACTTCCATATTTCATAGATTTTAATATGGCATTTTCTATCTTATTTTTATCGAATTTTACTGTTTTCCCATCTCTTTTGATTATGTTTAATTCTTGTATCATAAGCAACTCCTTTTCCTAATACTATCTATCCTATCAATATCTATATCAAAAATTTTTTAAATTTTTTTATGTATTCTATTGACTTTTTTAGAAGTTATATACCTTAATTTTTATGTGAAACACTATATATAGTAATCACCTTGTATATTCTATACTACATATGGTACTTAATCAAGTAATTTATTTTTCTTTTTGAAAGTTTATTTTTGTCAATACTTTGTTAAATTTTACTTTAGTATTTATAATGTAGGAATAGTAATGCATTGGTTTTTTTTTATATTTTTTTACATAATTTTACATAATCCTATTATTTTTCATTGATTATTTTTCTAACTTTTTTATGTATTGTAAATAAAAAAAGAAATATGAAAATATCTAACATATTTTCATATTTCTTTTTTCTTATTTAAATTTTATTTCTATTTTATCTATTTTAGGCTCTAATTTTATACATTGAACTTTTGCTTTTTCAAACATATATTTTGACGCCTTTGTAGAATCTGTCTCAGCATATTTATCATCTATATAATATACTTTTTTTATTCCTGACTGAATTATATTTCTTGCGCAATCATGACAAGGGAATAAATTAACGTATATACTGCATCCTTCTAAAGATTTTCCTCTAGCATTTAATATGGCATTTTGTTCTGCATGAACAACATAAGGATATTTAGTTTTTAAAAATTCCCCTTCTCTCTCCCAAGGGAAATCTTCATCACTACATCCATTAACAAATCCATTATAACCTATCGATACTATTCTATTGTTATTATCTACTATGCAAGCTCCTACTTGAGTTGAAGGGTCTTTACTCCTCATACCTGATAGTAAAGATATTCCCATAAAATAATCATCCCATGATATGTAATCTGTTCTTTTCATTTAATCCTCCTTCATATATTTATCCGATTGTTTTATATTGTATTTTTTATAATATATCATTTAATTTATACTTTTTAAATATTTATTTTTAATTTTAGCATGAACTCTTTAAAATATTATTGATTATTTTTTTCATTTCCAAAAAGTAATCAATGGATTTTCTTACTTCGTTGATTTTACAATAATAATCATATACACTAAAAATAGGATGTTTTATTTTTTAATGAATAATATATCTACATATTAAGGGGGAAAAAAAATTGAAAAAATTAGTTGTTAAAGACAAATCTCTATGTCAAGCTTGTTTAACTTGTGAACTTGCTTGTTCTGAAGCCTTTTATAAAAAAGATGGCTTCTCTTGTATATCTATTGGAGTTAATAAAAAGGGTGCTTTAGATGTAAAAGCTTGTAATCAATGTGGTGTTTGTGCTAAAAAATGTCCTGAAGAAGCAATATCTAAAAATGCTAAAGGTATATATACAATAGATAAGAAAAAGTGTACAGGTTGTTTAACTTGTGTAGAGTCATGTCCAAAGGGAATAATTGTTAAATCTGAAGATAAACCATCTCCATCTAAATGTATAGCTTGTGGAATTTGTGTTAAATCATGCCCACAAGAAATACTTGAAATAGTTGAAGTGGCTGATTAATTTAAATTTTATTTTTAAATGTTAAGGATGTAGCTTTTAGTTGCATCCTTTTTCTTTTAAAAAATTTTATTTTTTGTTTAATATTTGGCAAATTATTCGATTTATTCTTTATTCTTCTTACCATATTTTTAATTTTTTTTAACATACTATTAATGAGAAGTATCTTAAGGAGGTATATTATGACTAATAAAAATAATGATGCCTATAGAAATCAACCTCAATTTAAAACTAATCAATCTCTAAACAAAGATATCACTCCTGATGTCCCTACATTCAACTCTAACGCAATGGATAATGAAGGATTTATGCCTTTAAATAGTTGTTCTGGCGGTTGTGGTTGTAAAGGACATGATGAAAAAGCACACAAAAAAGACTCTAATCACAAATGCTGCCATGACAAATATAGCGATGATCATAAACATGAAGAATGTAATTGTGGTCATAAATAATTAAATATCATTCCCTTCAAAACTTTGCTTCAAAAGTTAATTATTAAAAGCCGAGGTTTTATCTTCATAAAACCTCGGCTTTTTCTTTTTATCCATTATATATACTTTTTAATAATTTTATTTCTTTAGCATATCCATCTAATTCATTTGGTGTTTCCAGTAAGAAAGGTAGATGTTTAAGCTTTGGGTGATTTATTATTCTAGTTATAGCTTCTAATCCTATATTTCCTTCACCTATTTTAGCATGTCTATCTTTATGACTTCCACAAATATTTAAACTGTCGTTTAAGTGAATTGCTTTTAGTCTATCTAATCCTAAAACTCTATCAAATTCTTCTAATACACCATCTAAATCATTAACTATATCATATCCAGCATCATATACATGACAAGTATCTAAACATATACCGATTTTGTCTCCTAGTTCAACCTTATCTATTATAGCTCTTAATTCTTCAAAGTTTCTCCCTATTTCAGTTCCTTTTCCTGCCATAGTTTCAAGTAAAACTGTAGTAGTATGTTCTGGTGTTAAAGTTTGATTTATCATATCTGCTATATATTGAATTCCAACTTCCACACCTTGTTTCACATGACTTCCTGGATGGAAATTATATAAATTTCCAGGTACTTTTTCTAATCTTGCTAAATCATCTGCAAAAGTTTGTATGGCAAACTCTCTTTTGCTTTCATCTGCTGCACAAGCATTTAATGTATATGGCGCATGAGCTAATAATTTAGCAAATTTATTTTCTTTAGCTAATTGTAAGAAAGCTTCTATGTCTTTTTCATCTAAATCTTTTGCTTTTCCTCCCCTAGGATTACGAGTAAAAAACTGAAAAGTATTAGCATTTATACTTAAAGCTTCCTTTCCCATATTTTTAAATCCTTTTGATACTGATAAATGACATCCTATGTTTAACATTGTTGTTCTCCTTTATTTGTTGTCTATTTTTTCTATATTAAGTAATTTTTCTTTTTTGTCAAGCCCACCGCCATATCCTATAAGTTTTCCATTTGTTTATTAAATCTGTTTCTTTTATGTCATCACCTATTTTATCTTTTGAGAAAAATATTTCTGTTATAGCTTTATTATTATCTTTAATTCCAATAATCCCTAAATTTATATCATAAAAATATAAATTATCGATTTTCTATAAATAATAAACTAAAATTTAGCTTATATCTCCTCTCATAAAATTTTAATATTTATTATATTATAAACATAAATCCCCCATTTGTATTAATTATCCTTTTTATTAGTACCCCTTTTAATTTATATTAAATCGCCATAATAAATAAGTTTTACAATAAAATAAAATAATTTTATATTACTTTTTTAAGTTTATAGACAATATAATTTAAAGATTTTATAATTAATACATAAATACTTTATTCTTCTTAAAACATAGTAGAATGCTCATACTCTATGTTTATAAATTTTTTCTTTAACTATAATAGTTTATTCCATTTAGGATATATATACCTAGATGGTTAACCTTTAATTAATATGTTTAATTTATTAATTAAGGACTATCAATATAGCTTAATTTTCTTACTCTAAAAAAGGGAGATTATAATTTTTAATTATAATCTCCCTTTTTATTTATATGTTTTTAAAATTATTGCTCATCATGTACATCTAATTTTATGCTTAATTCTTCTAATTGTTCTGTATCAGCAACACCTGGTGCATTTGTCATTGGACATATTGCATTTTGATTTTTAGGGAATGCTATTACTTCTCTTATGTTATCGGCTCCTGTAAGTAACATCATTAATCTATCAAATCCTATAGCAAGTCCTGCATGTGGTGGTACACCATATTTAAATGCTTCTAATAAGTATCCAAATTTATCATTAGCTTCTTCATCACTTATTCCTATAGCATCAAACATTTTCTTTTGGATATCAGCATTAGATATTCTAACACTTCCTCCACCTAATTCATATCCATTTAATACTATATCGTAAGCTTTAGCTCTTAAATTAGTTTTATCTTCAGCAGTTAATCCTTCAACGTCTTCGTCCAATGGAGATGTGAACGGATGGTGCATTGCTATCATTCTTCCAGTTTCTTCGTCTTTTTCGAATAGCGGGAATTCAGTTACCCATAATAAGTTATATTTGTTTTTATCCATTAAATCAAGTTTTCTAGCAACTTCTAGTCTAAGTTGACCTAATGCATCGTAAACTATAGCATTTTTATCAGCTATGAATAATAATAAGTCCCCAGCTTCAGCTTCCATTTTGGCTAATATAGCATTCATTTCTTCTTCTGAGAAGAATTTAGCTATTGGAGATTCTATTCCTGCTTCAGTTATTTTTATCCAAGCAAGTCCTTTAGCTTTATAAAGTTTAGCATGCTCTTCTAATTTTTTCATTCCTTTTTTAGAGAAAGCTTCTGCTCCACCTTTAACGTTTATACCTCTAACACTTCCTTTTTCATCAGATGCAGCATTGGCAAATACACCAAATCCACATTCTTTAACTATGTCAGATATATTTACAAATTCTAATCCAAATCTAGTATCTGGTTTATCAGAACCAAATCTGTCCATAGCTTCTTTGTAAGTTATTCTTGTTATTGGTAATTGTATATCAACATCTAAAACTTCTTTGAATATTTCTTGAAGCATTTTTTCTGTCATACCCATTACATCTTCTTCATCAACAAATGACATTTCGCAGTCTATTTGAGTGAATTCTGGTTGTCTATCAGCTCTTAAATCTTCATCTCTGAAACATTTTACTATTTGGAAGTACCTGTCCATTCCACTTACCATTAATAATTGTTTAAATAATTGTGGTGATTGTGGTAATGCATAGAATTTACCTGGGTTAACTCTACTTGGTACTAAATAATCCCTTGCTCCTTCTGGAGATGGCTTTATTAAGAATGGAGTTTCTATTTCTACAAAGTTATTTCCTGATAAGTAATTTCTTACTATATTAGCAACTTTACTTCTAAGCACTAAATTATTTTGCATAGATGGTTTTCTTAAATCTAAGAATCTATATTTTAATCTTAAATCTTCAGAAACATTATCATTATCTTTTATATATATTGGTGGAGTTTCTGATTTACTTAAAACTCTAAGTTCAGTTGCTTCTATTTCTATATCTCCAGTTGGCATATTAGGGTTTTTAGATTGTCTTTCTCTAACTATACCTTTAACTGCAACAACATATTCTGAACCTAATTTTTCAGCTTTGTTGAAAGCTTCTTCACTTACATTTGTATCAAATAATATTTGAGTTATTCCTTTTATATCTCTTAAATCAACGAATACTAATCCACCTAAGTTTCTTTTCTTTTGTACCCATCCATTAAGAACAACTTCTTCACCAACATTGGCAATTCTTAAATCGCCACAGTAGTGTGTTCTTTTTAATCCTTTTAAATTATCCATATTTCCTCCTTTGTCATTTACGCACTACAAGGTGAAAGATTAAACTCAAATAATAAGTTAATCTTTTCACCTTGTTTTATATCAATTTTAATTATAATCTATTTTTTAATTCGTTTACTAATTCACTAAGTTTTACAGTAGTTTGTTCTGATGTAGCCATGTTTTTAAGTGTGGCTAAGTCTTTATCTAATTCATCATCACCTATAACTATTGTGTATTTAGCATTTATTTTATCTGAATATTTAAATTGAGCTTTTAAGCTTTTTCCTAAGTGATCTATATCAGCACTTATATGATTATCTCTTAGAGATTTTACTAAACCAAAGCTTTTAGTTTTAGCTTTGTCTCCTATTGTTGCTATGTATATATCTGTAGCTTTAGGATTTTCTATTTCTATATTATTATTTTCTAAAGTTAATAATAATCTTTCTGCTCCTAAACCAAATCCTATACCACTTATTCCTTTTGGTCCTCCAAGTTGTTCAACAAGACCATCATATCTTCCTCCACCACAAACTGTACTTTGAGAACCGATGTCGTTAGATATAATTTCGAACG
>OJME01000295.1_pt1 | contig 47071 bp, 75 predicted proteins | sample 1597151 | NCBI WGS metagenome assembly OJME01 (sample SAMEA2452118, study PRJEB22498) | human gut metagenome | biome: human feces; feature: human gut; material: feces | place: Australia | collected 2012
ATTGTAATAAATGACGAAAAATTAGAAGAACAAATAAAATCATATGCTACTGAAAGTTGTATACAAGTAGAGGGAAAAGTAGTAGAAAGAACTAGCAAAAATAATAAAATATCAACAGGCGAAATAGAAGTTGTCGCAAACAGAATAGAAATGCTAGGAAAATGTAAAAATGTTTTACCATTTGAAATAAATACAGACCAAGAAGTAAGAGAAGACTTAAGGTTAGAATATAGATTTTTAGATTTAAGAAATGAAAAATTACATAACAATATTTTATTACGTTCTAAAATATTAAAAACATTAAGAGATAAAATGGATGAATTAGGTTTTACAGAAGTTCAAACACCAATACTTGCAAACTCTTCACCAGAAGGAGCAAGAGATTATTTAGTACCAAGTAGATTAAATCCAGGAGAATTTTATGCATTACCACAAGCGCCTCAACAATTTAAACAATTATTAATGTTATCAGGATTTAATAAATATTACCAAGTAGCACCTTGTTTTAGAGATGAAGATCCTAGAGCAGATAGAGCACCAGGAGAATTTTATCAATTAGATTATGAAATGAGTTTTGCAGAACAAGATGATGTATTAGCAGTAATGGAAGAAGTTGTGCCATATACATTTAAGAAATTTACAGACTGGAAAGTTGACGAAGGGCCATTTATACGTATCCCATACAGAGAAGCAATGGAAAAATACGGAATAGATAAACCAGATTTAAGAAACCCATTAATAATTCAAGATGTAACAGAAGTATTTAAAAATTCAGATTTTAAAGCATTTGAAGGAAAAACAATAAAAATTATAGTTGTTCCAAATGGTGCAGAACAAGGAAGAAAATTCTTTGACAAAATGACAGATTTTGCAACAACAGAAGAAGTTGGAGCAAAAGGACTTGCTTGGACTAAAATAGAAAATGAAGAACCACAAGGTGGAATTGCTAAATTCATTACACCAGAAATGGTTAAAGAATTAAAAGAAAAATATGGAGTAACAGATAAATCAGCTATTTTCTTTATAGCAGACGAATTTAAAAAGGCACAAAAAATAGCAGGATTAGTTAGAATAGAATTAGGAAAAAGGTTAGACTTATTAGAAAAAAACACATATAGATTTTGTTTTATAGTGGATTTCCCAATGTATGAATTATCAGATGAAGGAAAAATAGACTTTAATCATAATCCATTTTCTATGCCACAAGGTGGATTAGAAGCATTAGAAAATAAAGATCCATTAGATATATTAGCATATCAATTTGACTTAGTATGTAATGGATATGAAATGGCATCAGGAGCAGTAAGAAATCATAATCCAGAAGTTATGGTAAAAGCATTTGAAATTGCAGGATATAAAGAAGATGATGTAAAAAGTAGATTTGGTGCACTATATAATGCGTTTCAGTATGGAGCTCCTCCACATGCAGGTGCAGCACCTGGAATTGACAGAATGGTTATGCTTATAGCAGATTCTCAAAATATTAGAGAAATAATAGCATTTCCTAAAAATAAAAGAGCAAGAGATTTATTGATGAGAGCACCATCTAGAGTTAGTGAGCAACAATTAGATGATGTACATATAAAATTGAAGTAGTAAATTTATAATTAAATAATTTGCAAGAAAAACTTGTATTCATACTTTAAGTATGATATAAATATACTATAAAAATAAAGCTAATTAAAGAAAGGCGGAATTTTTGTGGACGAAGAGTTAGAAAATGATGCAAAGACAATCTTGATTGTTGATGATGAACAACCAATTGTAGATATCTTAGTATATAATTTACAAAAAGAAGGATATAAAACAATAGAAGCTGGAGATGGACTAACAGCAGTTGAATTAGCTACTGAAAAAAGACCAGATCTAATATTATTAGATATAATGCTTCCAAAATTAGATGGACTTTCTGTATGTAAAAGAATAAAAAATTCTTTCAATGTTCCAATAATAATGTTAACAGCAAAAGATGGTGAAATAGATAAAATATTAGGTCTTGAATTAGGAGCTGATGATTATATTACAAAACCATTTAGTGTAAGAGAATTAATTGCAAGAGTAAAGGCAAATTTAAGAAAAGTAGAAGTAGTATCAAATAATAGTATAAATAATATGCAAAAAGAAGAAAAGAAAAAAGATAGCAAAATTTCAGTTGGAGACCTAGAATTAGATTTAGATAAATTTGAGGTTAAAGTAAGAGGAGAAATAATAGACTTAACTTTAAGAGAATTTGAAGTATTAAAATTCCTAGCATCACAACCAGAACAAGTAATAACAAGGGAAACTTTGTTAGAAAAAGTATGGGGATATGAATATTATGGTGATATTAGAACTGTTGATGTAACAGTAAGAAGAATAAGGGAAAAAATAGAAAAAGATACTTCAGCACCAAAAATATTGATTACTAAAAGAGGTGTAGGATACTATATTGCTGCGAAATAGAACAATATAGATTAATATAAAAGGAAGAATGTCGTAAAATAGGTTAATCTATTTTATGACATTTTTTATACATAAGTTATTTTAGTATTCAATAAATATTATTTTATGCAATACCTTGCTGTCGCAATCTACAAATAGAATTTAATAATATGTAGATTGCTCCAATTCGCACTCGCAAGCTCGTTTGGTCGCTTACGCGGTATTTTATAAACTAATATTTATTGAATACTGAATAATATAATTAAATAGAAATTGTAAAAAGGTTGAAGAATAATGGATAGAAATGAAACAAGAAAAATTATGGTAGGAAATGTTCAAATTGGTGGACAAAATAGAGTGGTAATACAATCAATGTGTAATACAAAGACAAAAGATGTAGATGAAACTGTAAAACAAATTTTAGAGTTAGAAAAAGCAGGGTGTGAAATAATAAGAGTAGCATGTTTAGATATGGAGGATGCAAAAGCTATAAGACAAATCAAAGAGAAAATTCATATTCCAATTGTTGCTGACATACATTTTGATTATAAAATAGCATTACAAGCTATTGAATCAGGAGTTGATAAGGTTCGTATAAATCCAGGTAATATAGGAAGCAAAGATAGAGTAAAAGCTGTTGTTGATAAATGTAAAGAAAAAAATATTCCAATAAGAATAGGAGTAAATGGAGGATCATTAGAAAAAGACTTATTAGAAAAATATGGTAAACCAACAGCAAAAGCTATGGTTGAAAGTGCAAAAAGACATATAGATATTTTAGAAGAATTAGATTTCCATGATTATTTATTGTCATTAAAGGCTAGTAATTTGGATTTATGTATAGAAGCATATGAAGAAGCAGCAAAAACATTTAAATGTCCATTACATTTAGGAATAACTGAAAGTGGAACAGAATTTAGCGGAACAATAAAATCAAGTATTGGTTTAGGATATATGTTAAGAAATGGAATAGGTGATACGATTAGAGTATCACTATCAGATGATCCTGTAAAAGAAATAAAAGTTGCTAAAGAAATATTAAAAGACTGTAATTTATATAGGAATTTGCCAACATTAGTAGCTTGTCCTACATGTGGCAGAACACAAATTGACTTAATTCCAATAGCAAAGGAAATGGAAGAGTTTTTACAAACAATAGATTCTAATATCACTGTTGCAGTTATGGGATGTGCTGTTAATGGACCTGGTGAAGCTAGAGAAGCAGACATAGGGATTGCAGGAGGAATAAAAGAAGGCTTATTATTCAAAAAAGGTGAAATAATCAGAAAAATACCACAAGACCAAATAGTAGAAGAATTGAAAAAAGAAATATTAGAAATGGTAGAAAAATAGATAAGTATTTTCATGAAAGTGGGGAAAATGATGGAAATAATAGTAGGAAAAACAGCAGGTTTTTGTTATGGAGTAAAAAGAGCAGTTGAAAGTGCAGAAAATGAAATTAATAACTCAGAAGAACAAGTTTACTGTTTAGGGGAAATTGTACATAATAAACAAGTTGTAAATGAGCTAAAAGAAAAGGGAATAAAATTTGTTGAAAATATAGATGAGGCAAATAATAAAACAATAATAAGAGCACATGGTATTCCAAAAGAAGTTTATGAAAAAGCAAAACAAAAAAATATAGAAATAATTGATTGTACATGTCCAAATGTTTTAAAAATACATAAAATTGCAAAAGAATATGCAGATAATGGTTATTTTATATTTTTGTGTGGAAGTAAAACACATCCAGAAAATTTAGGAACAATAAGTTATTGTGGAGAAAATGTGTATGTAATAGAAAAAGAAAATGATACATTTAAAGCATTAGAAAAATTAGAGAAAACAGGAATAAAAAAAATATTAGTAATATCACAAACTACATATAGCCTAGAAAAATTTTATATTATAGAAGAAATAATAAGAAATGAATTACCACGAAATATAGAATTAGAAATAAAAAATACTATATGTAAAGCAACAGAACTAAGACAAAAGGAAACAGAGGAAATATCAAAAAAAGTAGATATGATGATAATAATAGGTGGAGCTAATAGTTCAAATACTAAAAAATTATATGAAATAAGTAAACAAAATTGTAAAAATAGTATATGTATAGAAACAGTAGATGAATTGCAAATAGAAGAAATATCTAAATATGATAAAATTGGAGTAATGGCAGGAGCATCTACACCACAAAAAGAAATAGAAAAAGTAGTAGAAAAGCTAGAAGAGTTATAATTAAAGAAAATTAAGTATGTTAAAAAATTTTAAATTTTATTTAGTAATTTGAATAATAGAAAATATAAAAGAAAGAATTAAAGTTTATTTTTAATTCTTTCTTTCTATTTTGAATTATATTATTGACCACCACTTGTCAATTTTGGTTTTAATGTAACTTTTATAATTGTACCTTCTGGAACTTGTTCATCTTTAGAATATTCTTGTGTACTTACAAAGCCTGAACCTTCAATATTTATATTTAAGTTTTTATCTCTTAATGTGGTTTTTGCCTGAGAAGCGGTTAAGCCTTTTAAATCTGGAACAGAAATAGATGTAGCAACATTACTATCTGAACCATAAAGTACAACAATTGAATCTTTGGATAATTGTGAACCAGGTTTTGGATTTTGTTCTGAAACTAATATACTATTTGGATCACCTTTTACATATGTTTTTACTGTAAATCCAGCATCTTCTAAAGTTTTCTTAGCTTCTGTAACAGTTTTTTCTTTAACATTAGGAACTGTAATTGCGTCAGAAGAATTACTGTCAGCAGTTTCACTAGATGGAATTCCTAAATATGGAAGAATTTCACTTAACATTTGTGAAACTACAGGTCCTGCTAATGTACCACCTTGGTGATTATTTGCAGGTGGATCATAAAGTGTTAATAATAAAGTAACTTGGGTATCTTCAACAGGAGCAATAGCACAATAAGAAGCAACATAACCATTATCTTTTTGAGTATATATTGGTTCAGAAGTACCAGTCTTTCCACCAATTGAATAACCTTGAACTGCAGCATGTCTACCAGATCCATCTGTAACAACAGATTCCATCAAACTTCTAACTTCTTTAGCTGTTTCAGCTGAAACTACTTGTCTAACTTTAGTTACAGGAACTTCGGTAACTGCACCAGTATCAGTATTTGTATATTGTTTAACAATTCTAGGTTGTAAAAGAACTCCATCATTTGCAATAGATGAAATAGCTGTAATCATTTGTAATGGTGTGATATTAAGCCTTTGACCAAATGACATTGTTGCAAGTTCAACTGGTCCTACATTTTCTAATTTTTGGAATATACTACTTTGTTCTCCATATAATCCTGAATGAGTAGATTCAAATAGTCCAAAAGCATTATAATATTTGTACAATGTAGAAGCTCCAATTCTTTTACCTAATTGCATAAATGCAGGGTTACAAGAATTACCAAGAGCTTTCCTTAATGTTTGAGAACCATGAGGAGTAGCAGACCAACATTTGATTTTTAATGTTCCAGAAGAGGTATCTTCAAATTCCTCATAACCTTTACAGTAAAAATCATTTGCTTTATCTGTTGTTGTGATATTTTCTTCTAATGCAACAGAAGAAGTTATAACTTTAAAAACAGAACCAGGTTCATAAGTTTCTGCAACAGATTTATTTGTCCACATTTTGTATAAAGCTTCACTTTTTTCTTCAGTAGAAAGAGAATTATATGTTTGGGCCAAAGTTTCATTAGGTGTATAAGGTTCATTTAAATTATAGTCTGGATATGATGCCATTGCTAAAATATCACCAGTTTTAGGATTCATAACAATAACATTTCCACCTTTTTTACAATTGTTTTCATCAACAGCTTGTTTTAAATATTTTTCAACAATAGTTTGAATATTAACATCAATAGAAAGAGTTAAATCACTACCATTTTCAGCAGAAATATAAGTTTCTTCTGAATCAGGAATTTCTTGTTGATCACTACCTTTAGAACTTACTATTTTTCCAGGAGTTCCTGTTAAAATAGTATCCCAAGTAGATTCAATTCCACTTAAACCTTGATTATCATTTCCACAAAATCCAATTACTTGTGAAGCTAAATTATTGTAAGGATAATATCTCTTATTATCTTCATCTATATTAATTCCAACTGAAACATTATTTTCCTTCATCCAATTTTTTAAAGTTGCAACTTTAGTTTGGTCAACCTTTTTGGCAATAGTTTCAACTTGAGATGAACTATTAACTTTATTCAATGTTTCGTTATAATCTAGTTCAAAAATTTCAGAAAGACCTTTTGCAACTGTTTCTTTTAAAGTAGTAGTTGCTTCATTAGTTTTTTCAACAAGTTTTGAAGGATTTATAGTAATAGTATCAACTTGAGCACTTATAGCTAAAGCTTTTCCAGTTGAATCATAAATGTTTCCACGTTTTGGACTTATAATTTGGTTAATTGCTTGCTGATTATAAGCTTGTTCTTTTAAATAATTTCCTTGAACAAATTGCAAAAAGCCAATTCTACCAATAAGTAAAGTGAAAATTAAAATTGTAGAAATTAAGGCAATCTTTAACTTTTTACTTTGAATAAAATTGCCAGATTCAAAAGGTGTTTTTATTTTTATAATATTATCTTTTTTCTTATTATTAGATCCTTTATGTGGATTTTTTTTGTTATTCACATTACCGCCTCTTTAGTTAAAATTTTACAAAAATATTTTATATTAAAAAAATTAAAAAAGCAACAAAATCTTGAAAAAATCACATAATTATAATACAATATTATAACAGAAAATTATTTTAAAAATAAAGAAGGAAGATTAATTTTGAAAAATATATTAGAAGAAACTAAATTTATAATGGACAAATATAAAATACGTGCAAACAAATCATTAGGCCAAAACTTTTTAATAGATGATAATGTTGTAAACGAAATAGTAGAAGGAAGTAATGTAAATAAAGAAGATCTAATTATAGAAATTGGACCAGGATTAGGAACACTTACAGAATTTTTATTAGAAAAAGCACAAAAAGTTATATGTATAGAATTAGATGAAAGAATGATAAATATTTTAAATGATAGATTTAAATTATATGACAATTTTGAAATTATAAATAAAGATGTTTTAAAAGTAGATTTACAACAATTAATAAAACATGAAAAAGAAAACTCAAAAATAAAAAATGTTAAAGTTGTAGCAAATTTACCATATTATATAACCACACCAATTATAATGAAACTATTAGAAGAACAATTAGATTTGGAATCTATAACAGTAATGGTGCAAAAAGAAGTAGGAGATAGGCTAATTGCAATACCAGGAGATAAAGAAACAGGTGCAATAACATATACAGTTTATTATTATGCTGAATCACAAAAAATATTAGAAGTACCAAATAATTCATTTATACCAGAACCAGAAGTTACATCAGAAGTTATAAAAGTAAATATAAGAAAAAAAGAGCCAGTTGAAGTAAGTGATAAAAAACTTATGTTTAAAATAATAAAAAATGCATTTATGCAAAGAAGAAAAACATTAGTAAATGCATTAACAAATTCAAAAATATTTTTAAACAAAGAAGAAGGAATTAAAATTCTAAAAGAAATCGGCTTAAATGAAAATATAAGAGCAGAAAAATTAACTTTACAAAATTTTGCAGATATTACTAATATGATTTGTTCAAAAACTATTTAAATAGAGTGAGTTTTGTGTTATAATAAAACAGAATAAAAAAGGAGAGATATATGAACCAAATATTAGTAACAAAAAAATTGTATATCACACCAGAATTGAAGAAAAAAAAGAAAGCATATAAAGCATATTTCTTTTTATCAGTTTTTTTGATATGTATATTAATATCAGTATATATATATGCAGAATATGATAGAAATAAAAGTGAAGAAGCTTCAGCATCTTTACTAGAAGATTTTAATCAAGAAAATGCAGAATTAGCTAATAAGAAAAATATATTAGTGGCAGTATTAGATGGAAATGATGAAGGAACGAATTCAGATAGTGCAACACCAAAAAGTCAAAGTGATATAAATAAAAATAAAAAAGTTAAAACAGATAGTGGATATACATATTCAACAATAGCAAGTATTAATATTCCAAAAATAAATGTAAATTACTCAATAATTGATGGTGAGACAGACTCGGTAGAAGAAACAGATGCATTACTAAAAATTTCACCAACAAAATTTTGGGGACCAGATCCAAATACAGTTGGAAATTTTTGTGTAGTTGGTCATAATTATAGGAATTCAAAATTCTTTAGTAAAGTACCAAATTTGGAAAATGGTGATATCATAGAAATTACAGATAGCAATAATAAAACTTTAAGATATAGTGTATATAGTAAATATGAAGTAGATCCAAATGATATAAGTTGTATAGACCAAAATACAAATGGTAAAAAAGAAGTTACATTAATAACATGTACAAATGATAGTAAATTAAGGGTAATAGTAAAAGCAAGAGCATTATAAAATTTAATAACGATAAGATAAAGAATTTAAGAAAATCTAAATTATTAAGAATATAGTTTAATAATTTAGATTTTTTAGTGTTAATGAAAATCTAGTAACAGTTAATGTATATAACTCATAGTATATATAAAAAATGTGAAGGAATGAGAGTGTAATGGCAAAAATAATTGTTTTTAATAATGACACAGATAGAATGGAAACATATTATAGAAATGAAGCAGATCCAATGCCATATAATACAAATTCAACTTTAAAAGTTAGGGAGTTTAGAGGTTCTAGTAAAAGTAATATCTTATGGACAACAAAAAGAACTATGCAAAGTTGGAATAGTCAAAGATATATTTTTGGAGGTCCAATTCCAGTTGGTTTTGCATTTAAAAGACCATATGAAGGTGGACATCGGTAATCAAAGTCAACATTATGCCGGAACCGCATTTGATGTAGGCCAAACATTATCAGATACACGAAGAAGACAATTATGGAATTCAGCAAGAAATTCAGGAGTGTGGTCATATGTTGAGCCAATTTCTGTAACACCTACATGGGTACATTTTGATAAATCAAGATATTAATGTTACAAGCATAGACTAAAAAAATAATCTATGCTTGTATTTTAGGAAATAGCTTTAATTTAAAATCATCTTTATCAGAAGGATTTATCTTTGTATATTCTACTTTTTCTAGTACATCTTTTAGTAAATTGTTTTTCATCTTTATATCATCAGTTTCGTAATAACTATCTATAACGTTTTCAATTTTAGGAACTAATATTTCTTTGTTATTTTTTTGAGACATAATATTATTTTTTTCGTATTCTAACTCTGTAATTTTATTATTAGTTTCTTTTATTTGTTGTTTTAATAAGTTTGAACGTTCTATAAATATATCTTTAGTATAAACTTCTTGTTCTAATAAATCGTAAGTCTTATTCAATTGTAATTTTAATTTTTCTAATTCGGTTTTATAGTTTAATATATTATCTTCGTTTATCTTTAACAGAGTTTCTATATCGCTATTGTCATTATTAATTAACTTTACCTTGTAGTCTTCTAATAATAATTTTAATGATTGTAATAATTTGTCTTCTACGAAGTTGATATTACTTCCAACATTCTCTTTGCATTTTCTGCAACAAATTCTTATGTCATTTCTATTTGAATAGGTTATTCTTGATAAAGACCTTCCACAAAGCCCACATTTCAAAATAGAAGCCATTGGATTTTTTAAGGTATAATCTACCTTGGTTCGACTAATTAAATTGCTATTTCGTATATTCTGAACTTTATTCCATGTATTTAAATCTATAATTGGTTCGTGAAGTCCATCAACATATATTACATTTTTATTTTCATTTTTTACTCTGACAATATTTCCATTTACAACTTTTTTGGTTGTAGCTTTATCAGTATATTTTATTTTACCAATATAAACGGGATTTGTAAGTATATGAGTGATACTTGATTTTGTAAATTCATTACTTCTGCGAGGTTTAAAACCTAATCTATTAAGTTCGTTACATATAAACTCTAATCCATTACCACTACAATAAAAATTGTAAATTAACTTTATCATATTTGCTTCATATTCATTTATTTTTAAAGAATAACCTTTTTGTTTAGGTAATTTGTATTTATTGTAACCATAGGGAGCAGAAGTACCAACATGTTTACCTTCTTTTACACTTGCTAATATTCCTTCATGAAGCCTTTGATTTATTTTTTTATATTCCCTTCTAGACATAAACAAACCAAATTCAAAGTATTCTTCGTCATAATCATTGTTTGGATCATAAGTTTTTAAAGGTGTAATAATTTTTGTATTTGAATACTGGAATGCATTAGACACTATGCCTTGGTCTAATGTATTTCCTCTTGCTAGACGTTCTACTTCTACAACTAATACACCTGTCCACATGCCGTTTTCAACATCTGTTAACAATTGTTGCATAACAGGTCTAGCGGAGATAGTTTCTCCGGATACAACTTCTCTATAAAATTTACTAATTTTAATTCCAACAGAGTCAGCATAGTCTTTTAATCTTTTTTCATGCCTTGCTAGAGTTTCGCCTTGACCATGAGCTTCTGCTTCCATATCTTTTCTTGATTTTCTCAAGTATGCACAATAATATTCCATATTATTATTTATTAATTTTTCCATATAAAAATACCTTCTTTCATTTTTTTAAATAATCTCTTGAAAAAAGGGTTTTTAATATGTTATAATAAATAACATAAAAAGACCTTATTCAAGGATTTTTTATAGTGAGAATTATGTACCGTGTCGCAAACTTTGGAACATAATTCTCTTTTTATCCCAATTTATTTAATTTCTTATATAATCTAGCAATTCTTCCTGGTATTTGACCATCAGTTCCATCTTTATAGAATCCTATATCAATTGCTTTTTGACATACATCAATAGCTTTTTGATATTCTTTTCGTTTTTCATATATTATAGCTAACCTTTTAAAACTATCGAATGTTGGGATAGCATCTTCAAGTGAGACACTATCTAATTTGGCACGTTTAGAATAATAGTCGTAAATTTCATTTGCTAATGAAATATCAGTTTTACAATCTTGTATTACTTTGTCCATTTGCGGACTAAATTCATCTCCTAAATTCATAACTACTGTATAATTCATTTTTATTCTTTCTAATAGTTTAAAGTGTGTATTTAATACTTTTCTGTATTTATCATCAAGTTCACAACTTCTTTTTAAATCTTCTGGATAATAAGCGTATTCATCAGAAAATAAGGCACCATTGTTTTTAGTTTGCTTAAAGAAAAAATCTTTAAAAAATCCCATAATCAAAACTCCCTTTTTAATTGTTTAACTATTCCAATTATAGTAACAGGTATAGTTTTCATTTCATCATAAGTAAATATAAGTGGTTCATAGTTGGTATTGAGTGGTTGCAATAAAATACTGTTATCACTTTTTTTACCTTTTTTTATTGTAGCTTCATCTCCATTTATAATCGCAACAACTATATCTCCGTTTTCAAAATCATTTTGTTTTTTAATAATAACAATATCATCTTCTATCAATACAGGAGACATTGAATCACCGTTTTACCTTTAGAGCAAACATTTCTCCACTTTCGCATAGTTTTTTATCTATATCTACAGTTCCTTCCCAGTTTTCTTGTGCCATATAATCATATCCTGCTTTAACTGTTCCAAGAAGCGGAACAGAAACAACTGGATTGCCAAGTTCATCTAGTTTAATGTCCTTCTCCATAGATATATCATAGCCCATAAGCCAAATAGGATTTATATTTAAAGCATCAGATATTAGACTTATTTTTCTTTGCCTAGCAATAGCATTGCCAGAAAGATATTTACTTAATAAACTTTCACTTATACCAGTTTTTTCATGCAATTCTACTGGTTTTATATTTCTAATTTTCAAAGCTTTTTCTAATCTATTTTGAAAAGTGTCTATTGGTTTCATAATATTCCTCCATACACATATTATAAAGAAAACTTTAATAAAAATCAAGTATTTTTTAATAAAAATCAAAAAAACTTGAAAAAAATTCAAAAAAATATTGACAAAATAAAACTATTAAGATAATATATAGAAAACTTGAATTAAATTCAAGAAGAGAAAGAAGGTGTTAATATTGATTTTTGATTTCAGTAAACTCAGAGGCAGAATAAAGGAAAAATTAAAATACGAATCTGTTTTTGCAGAGAAAATAGGCATTTCACAAGCTTCGTTAAGTTCAAAATTTAATAATAAAAGCGATTTTACTGCAAGTGAAATATCAAAAGCTTCAGATGAAGATGTTTTAGATATTTCACTAAATGAATTAGGTGAATATTTTTTTACAAAGAAACTTGAATTAAATTCAAGAAGAGAAAAATAATGCGACACGGTACAAAGAGTGAAAGGAGGACTAGCAATGTGAATAGGAATGTAAAGAGGTGGTTACACAATGATAGTAAAAGAATTTAAATTAGGAAATACAACTATTGAAGTAGACAATACATATTTTCCAGAAACAAAAGAAGAAAACGAAAAAGTATATGAGCAGTTTAATAAAACAGCATGTGAAATTTTAAGAAATTCAAAATAAACGAAAGAGGTGAAAACAAATGAAAAGAAAACTAGATAAAAATAAAGTAGGAATGTTTATAGCAACAGTAATAACAACTGCTTTATTAATACAAAAAATAGTACAAGCAGGAACAATATTTTGCTTAATAACTGTTTATTAGGAGGAAAGATGGAAGAAGTATGGAAGGATATTGACGGGTATGAAGGACTATATCAAGTAAGTAATTTAGGAAGTGTAAAAAGATTAGCAAGAAGTAATGGAAAGAGATATCTAAACGAGATGCTTTTAAAGCCTCAGAATAAAAAAGGATATTACCAAGTGAATTTATATAAAAATAAAAAAATGAAATCATATCAAATTCATAGAATAGTAGCTAAAAAGTTTATTGACAATCCGTATAATAAAAAAGAAGTTAATCACAAAAATGGAATTAAAACAGACAATAGAGTTAAAAATTTAGAGTGGGTAACTCCAAAAGAGAATATGGAACATGCATGGAGAACAGGATTGAAGAAACCGTATAAAGGACCTAAGGTAAATGGAACAAGAACGAGAATAAAGATAGCACAATATACTTTGGAGGGGAATTTGCTAAAAACATGGAATGGACTTAGAGAAATTGAAAAAAATTAGGGGTTAATTATTCAAGTATCGTTAATTGTTGCAGAGGAAGAATTTTAAGTTCGCATGGATATAAATGGAAATATGTAAAATAAAAATGAAAGGAGAAAAGAGAATGTTTATAAAAACAGTAAGAAGACAAGGCGAAAAAATAATTGAACTAGACAAAAAATTACAAGATACAGAACAAGAAGAAATCAACTTTTTAAATAATACAGTAAGAGATTTACTAAATTTACAAGACATAAATAATTTAGGACTATCAGAAGAAGATAAAAACAAGCATAGAAATATTATTATAAATGCTTTAGTAGAAAATTGTTTAGACAAAATAAATGAGCTATCTAGCACCGACAAAAGCTTTAGATAACTCAAAAATAAGAATATATATAAACTCATATCTGTTTCTATTTTAACATGAAGAAGCAGATATGTCAAAGGAGAGAAAAATGGATTTACAAGAAAGATATGATGAATTAGATGAAATTATCAGTTCAATAAACTTATTAATAGATGTAATAACAGATAAGTATTATATCGAAGATTTAAACGAAATTAAGTATAGAGCACAAGAAGAATTAGAAGAAGTACAAGAAAAATTACAAGAAGAAAATGAACGAGAAGAAAGAGAAATGAATTACCAATTCGAAAGGAGTAGATTTTGATGAAATATGAAGATATTGAAAAAGTAAACACAGAAATAAAAAAGACAGATATAAAAGGAAAAAAGTATGCAGAAGTAAGTGAAAGAATACTAGCATTTAGAAAATTGAATCCAAATGGAAGGATTATAACAGAGATTATAGATAAAACGGATAATGATGTAACTATAAAAGCAACTATATTTGATGAAAATGAGAAAGAGCTAGCAACAGGTTTTGCAAGTGAAGTAAAAAAAGGATTAGTAAATAGTATCTCAATGTTGGAAAATTGTGAAACATCTGCAATAGGAAGAGCGTTAGGATTTTGCGGATTTGGAATTGATGGTGGAATAGCAAGTGGACAAGATATGCAAAAAGTAGAACAATTCAAACAAAAAAATAGAAAAGAAGAAATATATAGCAATATGTACATAAGCTACGATGAGGCAACAAAGATAGTTAAAACAGCAATAAACGAATTGTGCAGAAAACAAGGAATTGTAGTAAGTGATTTATCTTTAAAAATAAATCAGGAAATATGGAGTAGTTTAGAAGAATTAAATTTGCAACAACTAAAAAGATTGGAATATGAGTTAAGCAAAATAAATAATAAAACACATAAATGGCATGAATTATATAATCAAAATTCTAAAATCAAAATAGTAGTTCCAGAAAATCAAGAAGTTATATATAGGTCTAGTCATTATATGTTTGGACAAGAAGCTTTAAAGCAAGCTGGAGATGATGAATTACTGAAAGGGCAAATAATTGATAACTATTTAGAATTAGGAACAGATTTAACAAAAGTTATTGAGTAGGTGATTAAATGCAAACTACAGGAACATTAGAAGAAATAAACATAGACTATAAGACAGGAAAACCTAAAATAAGCTTTTTAATTGAAGGAAAGGACAAGTTATCAGACATAGAACAACTAAAAGGCTTAAAACTAAAAATAGAGGCAAAGAAATACATAAAGAAGAGAACAACAAATGCAAATAATTATTTTTGGAAACTTTTACAAGAATTATGCGAGATAGCAGAAAAAGACACAATTGAAGAATATAAAAGAAGAGTAAAGGAACTAGGAATATTCAGAAGATTTAAGATAGAAACAGAAAACATAAAAACATTTGAAAAAATGTGGACTGCACAAGGAATAGCCTGGTTTTGTGAAATTGCAGATACAGAGTATATAAAAAATACAGAATTTAAAATTGTCAATGCTTATTATGGATCAAGTTCATTTAATAGCAAACAAATGTCAAGACTTATAGATGGAGTAGTGCAAGATTGCAAAGCTTATGGAATAGAAACAAAATCACAAGCAGAAATAGATAGCTTGTTAGAAACCTGGAGCAAAAAATGATAGTAAAAAATTTAAGTCAAAGTTTTCATCCAGTACCGAAAAGTAATTCTAATAAAAGTAAAGTAAAAAATAAACAAAAAGCAGATTTCTGTATAATGCCAAAAAATTATTCCTATAGCACGGTAAGAACAGAAATATTTTGTGAAAGACACGAGGTTTATTTTTCAAAGGCTTATAGACAAAAGAGTATAAATGATGGCTTGATAGTGTTTTTAACAAGAAAAGACCATCGTGGAACGAATGGAGTACATGGAAAAAACGGAGATAAACTAAATAGAATGTTAAAAAGCATAGCTCAAAAAGCTTGGTGCAAATACTATAACAAAACAAAAGAAGAATTTATTAGAGAATATGGAAAAGCAAACAACTAAGGGATAAGACATAAAGTTTTATCCTTTGTATTTTACTAAAAAGGTGGGAGAGATACTTGGAAGATGAAACATGGATAAAGTTATATAGAAAAATATTAAAATCTCCCATTTGGGAAAATGAAAAGGCACTGAAAGTTTGGATCTGGTGTTTAGTAAAAGCAACGCATATAGAAAGAATACAATTAGTTGGACAACAAAGTGTTTTATTAGAAAAAGGACAATTCGTATTTCGGTAGAAAGAAGGCAAGTCAAGAGTTACAGATGTCGGAAAGCATGGTCTACAGGTATATAAATCTACTAAAAGAGCTAAAAATGCTGAACATCAAATCGAACAACAAATTTTCAGTTGTAACCGTTGAAAAATGGGAAGATTATCAAATTAGAAAAGAAGAAATGAACAGCAAGTTAGACAACAAACGAACAACAAACGAACACAAACAAGAATGTAAAGAAATTTATCTTACTTTATTTAATAAATATAAAAAGCAAATTGAAGAAAATTCTAGTAAAAAGATAAGAATAATATCTAAATGCAAAGAATGTTCAGATTATGCTTTATTAACACAAGAAGAACAAGAAGATTTATTTTATGACTTAATGAGTGTAGATATAGATAAGAAGTTTAGGTAAGGAGTGATAAACAAATGATTACAGTAGAAACAAGACAGATGTCATTTAATGACATACAAGACAAAACAAAAATAAGATATATACAGATTTTAAATAGATTGGACAAGCCTAAAACGGAAAAAGAATTAGCAGTAGAGTTATTTGACTTAGGCTTTACACCAAGCACAGAAAGAAATTATACTGCACCAAGATTAACAGAATTAGAAAAAATGGGATATGTAAAAGCAATAGACAAAAAGAAATGTGAATATACAGGAAAAACAGTAGCGGTATATGAGAGAACACAAGCTGGATTTGAAGCACAAAATTATCAACATATACCAAGATTGGATTAATGTATGAAACAGATTGAAAAGAATACATTATGTTATTATTGCCTAGGTTGTAACAAGCAAGAAAACGAAAATTACAAGCCAGTAATAAGATGCAGTAATTTTATACAAGGAGTAGAAAATTGGCAAGAAAGGTTAAGAGAGGAGCTAAAGAAAAGTGAACAAATACAGAAACAAAAAAGCAATAGTAGATGATCATATCTTTGACAGTATTCAAGAAAGCAGAAGATATAAAGAATTAAAGCTATTACTAAAAGCAGGAGAAATAAGCGATTTAGAATTACAACCAAGATTTTTGCTACAAGATAGTTTTAAGAAAAACGGAAGAACGTTTAGAAAGATAGAATATGTTGCAGATTTTAAGTACATAGAAAATGGCAAAACAATAGTAGAAGATGTAAAAGGAATGCAGACAGATGTATTCAAATTAAAACATAAAATATTTGAAAAAGTTTATCCAAACTTGGAATTAAGAATAATGAAATGAAAGGAACGGAACAAATGAAAGAGGATAAAAGAATTATTATATTTATAAGTATTGCATATGTAGTAGGAATAATATTAGGAACAATACTAGGAATGAAAATAATATATGACAAAGATAAAGAATTAATAAACAATCAATATATAGAATTAGATAATTCAAGAGAAGTAATAGATAAGTTAACACAAGAAAATAACAAACTAGAAACAATATTAAATAATTATACAATAGAGGAGAGAAAAGATGGCAATTCATATGAACAATACTAACAAAAGAACAGTTTGAGGCTAATGGTTATAAAGTAGGAGGAGAAGATGAATAGAGAGATAAAATTTAGAATATGGGACGTAGGAAATAAAGAAATGTTAGAAGTACAAGAATTGGATTTTGAACCAACATTTTATGGTGGAAGAATAGCTATTAGACCAGACCAATATAGTGACTATTTTGATACAGAAGAGATGATTTTAATGCAATACACAGGATTACACGATAAAAACGGAAAAGAGATATATGAGGGAGATATAGTATATTGTCAAACAAAATATGGAAAAGCAAAAGCAATAATTAAATTTATAAATGGCAAATTTGTGGCATATTGGAATAGTGCACTTACACATCCAGAAAATGGACATCATATTGCTTCTTATGAAATAAACAAAAGATTTGAAGTAATTGGAAATATATACGATAATCCAGAGTTATTAGGAGGAGAATAGATATGTGTGAATACTGCAAAAAGATAATAAATAATAAGAGAATATTAGATATAGACAATGAAGAAGAAACGCATATGGAAATTATTAATCAAAAAAAGTCTTGGGGATATATGTTATATGTTGAAATAGAAGGACAAGACAATGATGGATATAAGCCAAGTCAGTTTTTTCAAATAAATTATTGCCCGATGTGTGGCAGAAAATTAGTAAAGGAGAAAATAAGATATGAAAACAGAAACTACAAAAAAACTAGAACAATTATTAGCAAATCGTTTTAAAAAAAGGAATGAGTTTTATGTTTTTGAATGTACGATTGGCTGGTATGGAAAAGAAATAGTAGATTGTATAATGTACAACTGTCAAAGAGAAACGTACTGCTATGAAATAAAACAATCAAAACAAGATTTTCATAGTAAAAATAAATTAACATTTATAGGAAATAAAAATTATTTTGTAATGCCATACAAATTATATCAAGAAGTAAAAAATGAAATACCACCAGAAATAGGAGTTCTTGTAGCGGTAGATAGAATAGAACAAAAAGAAGAAGAACAAATTGATGTATTCGGCAATAAATGGACAAAATATTTTGCTGAGCCAGTCGATGGTTTAAAAGAATTACATTGTATAAAGCCATCAAGAAAACAAGAACTTAAAGCAGATAAAGAAGTAATATTATCATCAATGTTAAGAAGTATGCAAAGAGATAGAATTTATGATTTAGAGAGGAGTGATACATAGTGAAAGAAAAAACAGCAGATGAATTATTTAAAGAGTTGAAGTATGAAAAGCATAGTTCAAAATCAAATGAAAGATTTGATTTATATTCTTCAGATGATGAACATTTGATAAGAATAGTATTTAATCTTAGAACTAAAAGAATTGCAATACATTGTGACAATGATGCATTAGATATACAAGAGCTCCAAGCAATAAATAAGAAAGTAGAGGAATTAGGATGGAAAAAATAAAAAAGTGTGAAATATGTAAAAGATTAAAAAACAATGAAGTATATAAAATTCAAGGTAGTTGGGTTGATTTAGAAATAAAAAAAATTCATGGAGAAATAAAAATACAAGCTTATGGAGATGGAATAGCAGAAATGAATATAAATTATTGTCCTGAATGTGGCAGAAATTTGAAATAACAGGAGGTGTTTTAAGTGAAAGAAAATAGTATAGAAGAAGATATAGAATTGTTACAAGATGAAACAAGCTCTTTAGGATTATTCCTTAAATGCAAAGGTTCAGAAAAATATAAAATAGCAATAGAACATATTTTATCAGATTATAAAAGAGTATTAAAAGAGAATGAGTTGTTAAGACAACAAAACATATCATATAAAAACAATATTCATGAATTAAAGAAAGTGAGGAATAAATGATAATAGAAACAACTATAAATTTGAAAAATAAAAGTAAAGAAGAATTAATATTGCTACTAAATGAAAGTTTAGGTGTAATAGAAAAATTACAAAAAGAGAATAAAGAATTAAAGGAAGATAGAGATAAATTTAAAAAGGAATTATTAAAAAGAATAACATATTGTAATGAATTAGAAAAAGACTTATTTGAGAATGGTAGTAATTATGTTATTCCAATTCAAAAAGTAAAAGACAATTTAATAAAGTATCAAGAAGAGTACGAATTATTATTGGAACATCAAAGTGGAAAAGAAAGTAATAGGACAAAATATTTAAGAGGAAGAATACATATGTGTCAAGAATTGCTAGAAAGTGAGGAATAAATGAACGAGGAAGAAAAGAAAGCTATTTGTTTATTAAAAGCATTAAATAATCTAGAAAAGAAATGTAAAATAGAAAAAGTACCATATAAGACGGAAATCAAAAAGATAAGAATAAGTCTACTACCAGAAGATTACGGAATATTTGAAATATTATTAAATCTAATAGTAAAACTACAAAAAGAAAATATAGAACAAAAAGCAGAGATAGAAAGAAGAAAACATGATAATAAAACATTAAAAGAATTTGTAAGTGCAGTATTTAATGAAGAGCTAAACAATAAATATATTTTAACAGATAAACAAAACAATGCAGTAATAGAAAATGCACAAAATGATATAAATCAAAAATGGATTCAAAAAGTACAAGATAAGATAGAAGAAAAATTAAAACAAGAAAAGGAAAAATATGGCAATTGTTTAATAAAGATGTATGAAGATGAATTAGTAAATAGGGATATTAAAATTTTACAAGAACTAATAGAAGAAAGAGAGGAAAAATAAAGTGTGTGAATATTGTAATGCTATATATTATGTTGAAGTCAAACAGTTAATGGCACCTATGTTAGCACCATTAACTCATACAGAAGAAATACGACAAGAATTGATAAATAAAACAGGAATAAATCATTTAAGAATAAAAGCAAATTATTGCCCAATGTGTGGAAGAAAATTAAAGGAGGATTAAAATGTTAGGATATTACATAAAAAGTACAATAATATTTTTTATAATATACTTTGCTTCAAGCAGGGCAATAAGAATATTATTACATAATAGAGATGAAATAGATTATAAAAAATATACAAAAAAAGATAGCAAAGGAATGTGGTATATATTTTGTTTTATACCAGTTTTAAGAGTAGTAGTATTGTTAGTAATGTATTGGTTAACAATAGCTTCTAAAGAAGATTTAGACAAGTTATTTGATAAAAAGGAGGACTAACATATGACAAAAGAACAAGTACAACAAGTGTTAGACGAATTAAACGAAATAAAACCAGAAAAGTTAGAAGGTAATTCGAAAAGATTATTTGAAGCAATAATGTCAATTGCAGATGAAAGAGATGAATTGAGGCAAAAAGTAAAAGAAATAAATAAAGGTATAAATAGTCTAATGCAAAGCAGAAAAAAATGGAAATATAGATATTATAAAATGAAGAATAAAAATAAAGATTTACAAAAATCAGTGGAGCAGATATATGATAATTATCAAGATATTGGAAAAATGGCTTTTGATTATGCAGACAAACTAGAACAGAAAGACAAAATAATAGATTTAATGCTAGAATACATTTCAAATATAACTGATTGTCCTTTCGAGAACGAAGGAAAATATTTAGATTGTGAAAGAATGTGCGATGTAAGAACAGACAAAGAATGTTGGAAACAATATTTTGAAAATAAAGCAAAATTGGAAGAAAGGTAAAAACAAAATGGAAAAATTTATTGTATATAGAAAATATTATGCAGGGCTGTACTGGACTTATGAAAGAGTAAAATTAACAAAAGCAGAATTAAAATACTATTTGTTTGAACATCAAACAGAGTTAGAAAATATAGAAGTATTCAAAGAAACAGGAAAAGCGAAAATTGATTTAAATGTTAGTATAGATATTATTTAAGAAGCGGAAATGACAACAATGCAATTAAGAAAAAAATAAATCAAAAGAGGAGAGATAATATGATTACAACAGAATTAAAGAATATTATTAAAAAAGATAAAAAGAAGTACGAAACTTTAACAAACAATATGAGTAAAGAAGATCAAGAAACATGTTTAGAAATAGTTTTACATTTTGACGAAATATTAGATGATATGAAGTTAAAAGAAGAACTAGAAAAATTAAAATTGTAGGAGGCACGAATGAATAAAAGTGAGTTAATAGAATTATTAAAGAACTACAAAGAAAATAAAGCTAAATTAAACATAAAACTAAAGGAGCTAAAGACAGAAAGAATAAAACTGAAATATGTAAATGATACTGAAACGAGTATGACTGCAACATACGGAACTAATCAAGATATACATAGTAAGAATCAAATAAGTGATAAAGTGTCAAGAAAAGTAGAAGAAAATGACATAAAAAGACTTGAAATAGAAAAACGCATAGAAACTTTAGAGAAAGAAGTGAGAAAACTAAGAGAAAAAGTAGAATCAGTTGATGACAGATTAGAAGGATTAAAGTTTAAGGAAAAAGAAATATTAGTGGCATATTATGTAGAAGGAATGACAGCGGAAGATATAGGAAATAGATTGTATTTAAAATTATTTAATCAGACCAGAAGTGATAGGCATATACAAAGAATAATAGAAAAAGCTACTGAAAAAATGATAAAATTCTAAATGTCGTAAAAATGTCGTAAAAATGTCGTAGATTTATACAAATATATATAGTATAATAACAATAGTAAAAATGTAATCGTTCAGCGATGGACAAACCCGAGATTACAAAAGTATTTATTATAAGTTTGTGTGTATTAAGAATAGATGTTTTAAATGTCTATTCTTTTTATTATGCATTATTACCAGTATGCTAGGTAACTGATAATATAAATAACTATTATGTATTGGGATACAACAGCACTCCTTTAAAGATTTTATAACAAGAACTTTCCTAGCAAGTTTTAATTTATAAATTGCATGCAGGATATATAAAAGCAAGGTGGAGTAATGAGTTCGGCTATAAGAAAATGGCATTTTTATAGTTCTTCTTCACAGCCTAAAAGTCAAGAGTAATTAACTTGATAAAAGCCGTATATCTTGCGTGGAGTTTATAAATAAAAGGAAGGTGTACATATGAACAATCAAGAAAGAGTAGAAAAGTATAAAAAAGAAAACTGCAGTAGATGCAAAAGAAGAAAAGAATTTGAATGTGATATAAGAGTATTTCAAAGTAAAGATACAATATGTACAAAGTGTATAAATTATGAACGAGAAGATTGACTATGCTAATTGCATGAAAAGAAAATGTAAACAATGTAGATATTATAGACAATGTTTTAAAAAGAGAAGGAGGAAAAACTAATGTTAGAAGGTAAAGTTATAAAAGATTTTAACGACAAAGAAGATAATCTTAGAAAATATACAGTAGGAAAGAAATTTAAAGCGGAAGATAGAAGATACAAAGAACTAGAAGAAAAAGGTTTTGTAACAGAAGGTAAAGAGGTAACAGTTAAAAGCAACAAGTAGGTGGGGAGATGGCAAAATATGATTGGAAGCAATTAGAAAAAGAATATATATTAAGTGATTGTAAATCGGTAAGTAGTTTCTTGAAATATAAAGGAATAAACAACAATTCATATGCTAGAAACAACACAAAAGGATGGAAAGAAAAAAAGAGACAAAATACTGACAAAAAAGTGACAAAAACAATACAAAAAATAACTGAAAAAGAAATTGAGAAAGAAGTCGATATAAACACAAGACATTTAGGGTTATATGACAATTTTCTTGATGTGTTGGAAGGTAGTTTTAAAAATCCGAGTGAATACATGTATTTAGGAATGCCAGATTATGATAAACTCAAAAAAATGATAGATATATTAGAAAAATCACAAAAGGGCCAAAGATTAGCCAAAGGATTGGACAAAGAAAATGAAAATAACGAAAATCTAAATAAAGTTGAACAATTATTAAGCAAAATAAAAGAGGAAGCAAATAAATGATAATAACAGAAAAACAAAAAGAGTTTATCAGGAATGCAACTCATAGGTATAACTTAAAAATAGGTGCAAGAAGATGTGGTAAAACATATTTAGATATATTGTTTACTATTCCTAACAGAATACTAGAAAGAAAAGATTTAGATGGATTAAATGTTATTTTTGGAGTATCAAAAGGTACAATTGAAAGAAATGTATTACAACCATTAAGAGAAATATATGGAAAAGATTTAGTAGGATTTATTAATTCTCAAAATATAGCTAATTTATTTGGACAAGAAGTGTATTGCTTAGGAACTGAAAAAATAAGCCAAGTAAGTAAAATACAAGGTACATCTATCAAATATGCTTATGGAGATGAAATGGCAAAATGGAACAAAGAAGTATTTATAATGATACAAGGTTCTTTAGATAAGCCATATTCGTGCCTAGATGGAGCATTGAATCCGGAAAATAAAAATCACTGGTTAAAGAAAGACTTTTTAGATGTGATAAAAGAAAAAGGATTAGATGTATATACACAATATTATACAATATTTGATAATCCATTTTTGCCGAAAGACTTTGTTGAAAACCTTTGTAAAGAATATCAAGGAACTGTTTATTATAATAGATTAATATTAGGGCAATGGTGTGATGCTGAAGGATTAATATTCCAGCAAATTGCAAATAATTATAAAAGATTTATTACTGCTACAATTCAATATAATTCTATAATAAGTATAGGAATCGACTGGGGTGGAAATAAATCAAAACATAGTATAACAGCAACAAAGATAAGCAGAGACTTTAAAAGTGTACAAGTATTAAAATCTAGTACAATGAAAGCGACAGGAACAAATACAAGGCAAGTATTTAGATGGATAATAAATTTTATAAAAGAGATACAGGATAAATATGGAACTGTGTCTTTTATTTTTGCTGATAGTGCAGAACAGGTATTAAATAATTCTTTAAATGGAGAATTAAGAGCAAATGAAATTAATTTAGTAGTTCAAGATAGCTTAAAGATTGAGATCAAGAACAGGATTGAACTTTGGAATAGATTGCTAAATTTGGATAAATTAAGCTTCATAGAAGGACAATGTCAGACTTTAATAGAAGCTTTGCAAACAGCTTTATATGATGAAAAAGCGAAAGACGACAGGTGGATAGATGATGGGGAAACATCGGACATAGATAGTTTAGATAGTTTCAATTACTCATTTGAATATTGGTTTGAAGAGATATCTTATTATTTAGGAAAGGTAGCATAAAATGAATAATGTAGTATTAAAATATTTAAAAAGCAAAGGATATAATACAGTATCGACAGATTATTATAATTTTGTGAGAACATGGGAATCTTGGTGGAAAAATAAAGTGGATTTTCATAAATATCATGACCAAACAGGAAAAGAAAGAAAAATGTTTAGTCTAGGCATGGCAAAAAGACTAGCAGAGGATTGGTCAAGTATATTATTTACAGAAAGAGACGAAATAACAACAAAAGTGAACACGGACAAACAAACTGAGGTGAATAATGAATATTTAAATAATCAGTTAAAGATATTAAAAGTATATAAAGACTTACCAATAGCGATAGAAAAGGCAATGGCAATGGGAACAGCTGGGGCAACAATGAGAGTTAAACATGCAAAGGTAGATAAACAAGGAAGGTTATATGCGGATAAAAGAACAAAGCTAGATATTATTTATTTAGACGCAAACCAAATTGTGCCTTTAAAAGTTGAACATGGAGTAATAATTGATGTTGCTTTTGTAAGTGAAAATACTATAGACAGTAAAAAGGAATATTATATTGAGTTACATCAATTAAAATATAATAAAAAATTAAATCAAGAAATATACGAAATATCTAATAATTATTTAGATGAAAACGGAAATGAAATAAACAAAGAGGGCATAGCTAAGAGTTATACAGTTGATTCTAGTGTGCCTTTATTTAGTATCTTAAAGCCAGCAATAGCAAACCCAATTGATACAGAATACAACAATGTAAATGGGATGGGATTTAGTGTATATGGAACTGCAATTGATCAACTTATGGCCTGTGATATTACATATAATAATTTTGTTATGGACTTTTACCTTGGAGGGAAAAAAGTATTCTATAACAAAAAAATAACAAGAACTAAGACGAGGCAAATAAAAGATACAGAAGGAAATATAAGAGAAGAAGAATATGAGGTATATCCTGATGACGTAATGAAACAACAGTGGGCCGTATATGGAGATACTGAAATAAGTAACATAAAAGAAAATCCAGTTGTAACAGAATACAATCCAGAGTTAAGAGTACAAGAAGATAAAGACGGAATACAATTTGCTTTGAATATGCTAAGTTTTAAGGCAGGATTAGGAACAAAATATTATGAATTTAATGGAAATTCTGTAGTAACAGCTACACAATATGTTGGAGATAGACAGGACTTAATCGAAAACGCTAACAAACACCGCAAGAGTGTTGATGAATTTGTAAGTGGAATATGCAAAGCTATTCTTTTACTAGGAAGAGTATTATTCAAAGAAAAAGTGACAGAAGATTGTATTGTTACAATAACAGACAAAGATGGTTTTATGGTTGATACAGAAACGGCAAAACAGGAATTTAGACAAGATATAGCACAAGGAATAAGACAAGCTTGGGAATATAGAGTTAAATTCTTAGGAGAGACGGAAGAAAAAGCCAAGGCTATGATAAAAGATGAAGACATAGAAGATATTGAAGAATAAGAGGTGTTTTAAATGTTAACACCGGAATATATGAATTTAATAGAATTTAATGATGTTGTGAATTTATACAATAAGTTAAATATAGATATAACAGCAGATATAATTACAAGAATAAGCACAATGGATGATATTACAGCAGTAAGTCGCAAACAAATGAAGATATTATTGCAAACAAATGGAGCAGAAGTGTTTAACAACGCATTAGAAAAGACATCGCTGTTAACAAGAGAAACAAAAAATGCGTTAAAATTGTTATTTGAAAATATGGCAAAAGAAGATATGCAAGGGTATAAAGAATTATACGAATATAGAGATAAGATGTTTCAATTAAGTGAAACTCAATACAAAATACTTAACCAAGGACTTCAGCAAACCAACAGATTGCTAAAAAACATGACTAACACTATAGCTTTTCAGAGCCAGCAAGCATATGTAAATGCAGTAGATGAAGCATATATGAAAACTGTAACAGGAGCATTTGATTATAATACAGCAATTAATACAGCAGTACAAAGATTAGTTGACCAGGGAATAACTTTAAAGGATAAACTAGGAAGAAATGTGCAATTAGAAGTAGCAGTAAGAAGAAATGTGTTAAGTGGAATACATGAAACTGCAAATAATATAAACAGAAGTATAGAAGATGACCTAGGTTGTAACGGATACGAAGTTACAGCGCATTTAGGAGCTAGACCAACACACGCAGAAGCACAAGGAAAACAATATGCAATAAGCAATGAAGATGCTATAAAATATGGCTTAGAGCTATGGTCAGATGTATCAGATTTATGGAATGAATACAATTGTAGACATACATATTTTGGAATAATACTAGGAATTTCTGAGCCGATTTATAACAGTAAAGAATTAAAAGAATTTAAAAATGCAACAGTTACCTTGAATGGAAAACAAGTACCATATTATGAGGCAACACAAATACAAAGAAATTATGAAAATAATATAAGAAAGATTAAACGTAGTATACAGACGTTGGATAAAGTAGGAATAGATTCATCTAAACAAAGAAGTAAATTAAGACAATTGCAAATGAAACAAACAGCATTTTGCAAAGAGACAGGACTTAAAAAAGATTATTCAAGAATGAAAATTGCTATCAATAAAGTAACTAAAGAAGAACTAGACTCTATTAATAAATATGTAAGTTCAGACTTTTACACTATAAACGAAAAACTAAGAAATGGACAAGAGTTATCTACTAAAGAAATAAATTTAGTAAGAAATTTAGACAATGCATTAGACAGGCTACCTAAATACACAGGACTTGTAAGACGTTCAGTAGAACTAGATAAAACAGAATTAACAGAATTTTTAAAAGTCCACCAAATTGGTTTAACTGTTACATATCCTGCATATACATCGGTAACAGCAGGAGAAAGATACAATAATAATAGCCAAGTTGAGTTATACATATATTCACAAAATGGTAAAAACATGATAAAATATAATAACAACGAAAAAGAAGTCCTTTACAAAAGAAACTCTAGTTTCATAGTAAAAGAAATTGAATTTAAAAATAATGTTTATCATATTTTATTGGAGGAAAAAAATGAGTAAAGAAAAATTGTATAGTTCATATAGATGGAATGAGCCAATTAAAGCAATTGTAAATGGTGAACGAAAGCAACCTAAAGAAGAACGTATCAAGAGTAAAAAAACTTTATTAAGAATATTGGTAGAAGATAAAATATTGACACAAGAAGAAGCAAACAAAAAAATAGAAGAGTTTATAAAAAATATTAAATAAGTTATTAATTTTTCAATATATACAAGGAGCTGACGAGCTTCTTTTTTTATTGCCTTTTTTCGGTTAGGCGTAAAAGAAACCGATGGGTGGGCATACATCGTTAAAAATAGCAAATATTATCAAATTCGAGGGAAGAAAAACCCGTAGAAAATCGTAGGAGGAGAAATATTATGAAAAGAAGTTTTTTAGAAGGATTATTCAAAGATTTAGAAGCGGAGGATAGCGTTAAAAAAAATATCATTGATAGCATTATGACTGAAAATGGTAATGATGTTAACGTAGAAAAAACAAAAACTTTAACTGCACAAAATGATTTAAAAGTAAAGGAAGGATTAATCGAAGAACTAAACAAAAAAATAAAAGAAAATGGCTCTGTCGATATAGAAGAAATCAAAAGAGTAGCTAAAGAGGAAGGTTTTGCTGAAGGCTCTAAAGAAGTTGAAGAATTTAAGAAAACAAACGCACTAAAAAGTTCCATAAAAGGAGCGAAAGACTTTGACTTAGTTTATAGCAAACTAGACAAAGACAAAATTAAATATGAAAAAAATGATAAAGGAGAGTACACAGTAAGTGGCATTGATGAACAAATCAAAGATGTCAAAGAAAAGTATTCTTTTTTGTTTGATGAAGAAGATGATGGAAGCTCAGAAATTAATCTTGGTGGAAATCATAGTAAATCGTCAGAAAACGATGGCTTGAAACAATTAGAAGAAGCTATGGGAATTAAAGAAGATAAAAAATAGGAAGGAAGAATGAAAAATGCCAAACACAATAGAATTATTTAAAAAGAACGCACCAGAGTTATTAGACAAAATATATAAATCAGAATCAACAACAAGTGATTTTGATATAAACGGAGCTTTAGTACAAGCAGGAAAAAATGCAAATGAAATAATTGTTCCAGTATTAGATATGGATGGATTAGGAGATTATGACAGAAATAGTGGTTATATCGATGGGGATGTTTCATTAACAAATGAAACAAAAAAATTCAATTATGAAAGAGGAAGAAAGTTAAAAACAGACGTAATAGACAATGAAGAAACAGGAGGAGTTATATTAGGAAACTTATCAGCTGAATTTTTAAGAACGAAAGTTATTCCAGAAGTTGACGCTGTAAGATATGCTACATATGCATCTATTCCTGGAATTTCAAAAGTGCCAGCAGGAGTTAGTTATGATACTGCAGAAGCAGTTTATAAAGCAATTGCAAAAGCTTGGGACGATATGACAAATGACGAAGTACCAGAAGAAAACAGACATTTAAGAATAACATCTGTTTTATTAGGAATGATTAGAGATATGGACACTTACAAATCAAAAGATTTGCTAAGTAAATTTGCAAGTATAAAAGTTGTACCACAAGCAAGGTTCAAGACTGTAATCGAACTATTAAGCGGTAAAGATGCCGACGGAGAAAGAAAAGGTGGATTTAAAGCAGGAACAGAAGCAAAAGATATAAACTTCATGATAATTCATAAACCTGCATTGTTACAATACACAAAGCATAATAAAATGAAATTATTTACACCTGATCAAGACCAAGATGGAGATAATTACAAATGGTTATATAGATTATATGGATTAAATGAATATTACAAAAATAAAGTTGCTGGTATTTATTTATCACATAAAGCTTAGGAGGTAAAGAGATGTCAAAAAAAATAGGAATAGGTTATTCTTTTAAAGAAAAAAGCCTAGAAAAGGAAAATAAAGAATTAAAAGCTAAACTAGCTAAACTTGAGGCAGAAAAACAAAAGACTAAAGAACCAACAGTGGCAGAATTAAAAGCTAAACTAGATGAGTTGGGAATAGAATATGACAAAAAAGCTAATAAGGAAGTATTGTTGACTTTATTACCACAAGAATAGGAGCTGATGAAAATGTTATACGCAGATTTTGAATATTATAAAGAAACATATAAGGGAACATTAGCAGAAGGCTCTTTCAATTCACTAATTTTAAAAGCAAGCAGAGAAATTGATAAGAATGTCAATACAAGACTAACAGAAACAAAAATAAATAATTTGCCAAAAGAAGCACAAGAACAGTTGAAATATACTGCTTGTGCTTTAGTTGATTTAATAAATAAAAAGGAAGAAAGTACAAATAGAAAAATTATTTCATATTCAATAGATGGAGTAAGTAAAAACTTTAAAGTGCTCTCTGATGAAGAATATAAAGTGGCTAAAAAGGAAATAATTAATTGTTTGCCTGATGAATTAACATGTTTTTTATAGGAGGTTAGTATGGAAGATTTTCCAATGCAAGATATAACAATATACCATAAAAGTAATAACGAATGGGATAGATATGTTGTAAAGGCTAGTTATAGAAACACTTCAATAACAAATCATAACAGGAGTGGGTTAGATTCAACTGACAATGCCCTAATTAGAATTTTTGATATTAGCGGATATAATTCAACATGGTTTGTAGAAAAAAACGATATTGTTGTCAATAAAGAGGTAGAAGATATAATAGAAAGAACACCACTAACAGAATTAAGCAAAAGGTATGGTATGCAAAATGTTCATAAGGTAACATCTATTGATAAATTTATATTTGACGATAAAGATTTACCAAACCATATAAAACTGGGGTGCATATAATGAGTGTTACATTAAAAATGAAACCAATACAGACCATATATAAAAGCTTAGGATTAGAAGAACAAGGCAAAGTACAACAATTCCTTGGAAAAACTGTAGCAGATAACTTAAAGAAATATGTATCATTTAATAGCGGTGTACAAGAAGCTTCTACGTATTCTATCAATGGTGGAAAACAAGTCATAATAAATGTTCCATATGCTCGATTTCAAGCAGAAGGTAAAGTGATGATTGGTGTAAAAACTAAGAGACCTTGGGCAAAACGAGGGGAAAGAAAAGTTGTTACAAATAGAAATTTAAAATATCATAACAGTAGATTGAGAGGAGCACACCCATTTGAACGCATGAAAGCAGACAAAAGAGACAAAATATTAATGCAAACAGCAAATTATGCAAGGAGGACAGATAATGGATAAAGCAATAAATGAATGGCTATTACAATATGAAAAAATAAAAGAAATAGCAGAAATGATTCATACAGAAGAGCTTCCAGACGAGACTGATACTCTTGCCTTACAAAGAAGTGGCGTAGAAAAATTACCACTAAAGTATATAAGTGACAAGGGTTGGTATAGACAATATCAATACATATTGCTTTTAAAAGCAAACAGTGAAGACGATATACAAAGATTAAACAACTTAGATTGGCTAGATGATTTAAGCGATTGGATAGACAAACAAAACAGTTTGAGGAATTATCCAGTACTAAAAAATAAACAAATAAAACAAATTAGCTGTGCTAATGCAATAACTTATGATACCAACGAAGATGGTTCAATAAGTACATATTATCTACAGCTTTATTTTAATATTAAAGGAGGAATTTAAAATGGCAGTTGAAGAATTAACAGATATCATGGAATATGACGAAGCACATTACTTTGGAATAAATGATGAAATAGTATTAGGTGGAGTAATTACAGAAATGACAGAAAGTTCAAACCCAACAGAGTCTGAAAAGCAATACATACATCAAAAATCAAAAACAACAAAAGTAACAGGATTTTCAAATGAGTTTCCAATTACTATGGATATGGTTAAAGGAGACAAGGTATTTGAATATATGTATAACCTATTTTATGAAAGAAAAACAGGTTCAGATTTAAATATTGACCACTATATTGTAAATTTGTGGCAAAAAGTTGATAGTCAAGAAGATACATACAAAGCAAGAAAAATAATACAAACTTGCGAAATCTCTGAATGTAATGGAGGAGCAGGAGAACAAAAACAAATAACAGGGTCTTTAAAAGGTGGAGATTTTGTTTATGGTACATTTAACATTAAAACAAAAACATTTACAGAAAATGTTTAAAAGAAAAGGTAGATATTAGAGATAATTATGTTAGGAAGGTAAGAATATGGAAGAGAATAAGAAAAATACAATGAGCATCGGATATGAGCAAACAGATATAGAGAAGATAGAAATAGATATATATGGAATAAGATTTGAAATAGATAAAGAAAAAATATTAGAAAAAGATGTTAATAAAGTAAGTAATAATCCAGAACAAGAATTAGAAGAAGTATTAGGAGCCGGTGCAGTGGAAAAGATAAATAATAAAAGAATTGCAGATGGACACAATAAAATGTCTATAGATGTAGCTGTCAAAGTTTTAAGCTTTGTTTATGCAAGATATGTTGAGGCAGTGACTGATCCACTAATAGATAATATAAATGAAGTAGTTGAGAAACAAAAGGCTAAAGCTGAAAATATGTATGGAGAAAATAGAGAAGAAAGAAGAAATTATAAGAGAAATAATAATTATAGAAAGAACAGAAAATATAGGAGATATTAATATGATTATGTTTAATAAGCTACCTTATTTTGTGATTTTACAAGGAAAAAAATATAAAATAAATGTAGACTTTAGAAATATGATATCTTTTGAAAATAAAGTGCAGGATAAAAGTGTTGACAACTCTAAAAAGATTGAGTATGGATTAAGACATTTTTATCCTGCTTTTTTTTATATGGAAAATTATAATAAATTAATAAATGATAAAAAGCTATATCAACAAGCTTGTGAAAAATTAATATGGTTTTATAAATGTGGCAGAGAGAACTATCACAAAACATCAGGAAAAGGGAATGGAAGCAATAAACAAATATATTCATATGAATATGATGACGAATATATTTATGGAGCTTTTTATGAACTACGGGATAGACCTGGCATGTGATAAAGTACATTGGTGGAAATTTAAAGCATTATTGAAATCTTTAAAAAGTGATGTAGAGTTTGTAAAAATACAAGGTTATCGAGCATATACAGGAAAAGATAAAAATATGCTAGCATTAAGAGATTATTGGGCATTACCAAAGCCAGTGAAAGAAGAAGAAAGATTAAATAAAATATATGAAGCATTAAAGTAAGTAACAAATAAAATATAAAATATTTTTTATTTCGACATTTTTCGACAAAAAATAATAGACAAAAGTGATATACTTCTAAAAAATAGAAGGAGATGTTGTCATGAAAAATGAAAAACAAAAAGAAAAAAAGCCAATTTATAAAAAATGGTGGTTTTGGGTAATTATAATTTTAGTAGTTATAATTATAGGAAGCTCAAATAGTTCTAATAATACAACAAGCAATGAAACAAGTAGCAAACCAACAAGTAATAAAGTAGCAGTAACTGTTGTTGATTTTAGTACTATGAATAAAGATGAAATACAAAATTGGTGTGATGTTAACAATATAAAATGCAATATCACAGAAGCATATTCAGATACTGTTGAAAAAGGAAAGTTTGTAAGTCAAAGTATTGAAAATAATGGAACTATTTTTCAAGGAGATAAAATAACAATTGTATATTCTTTGGGAAAAGAGCCAACGAATGAACAAAAAAATGCCTTAAAAAAAGCAGAAACTTATTCAAGCTCAATGCATATGTCAAAACAAAAAATATATCAGCAATTAACATCTTCATATGGTGAAGGATTTACTAGCGAGGCAGCACAATATGCAATAGATAATCTACAAGCGGATTATAATACAAATGCATTAGAAAAGGCTAAAACATATCAATCATCAATGAGTATGTCAAAACAAAGAATATATGAACAATTAACATCAAGTTATGGAGAAGGCTTCACAAAAGAGGAAGCACAATATGCAATAGATCATTTAGAAGAATAAAAAAATAAAAGGATATCAAACACTTAGAGAAAATCTAGGTGTTTTTATTTTGTCTACATGGAAAGGACAAGATAATGGCAGTAGCAGGAAGTTTAACTTATGATACAAAAATAGATAAAAGCGGATTTAAGAGTGGGTTAAATGGAATAGAAAAAGAAACAAATAAAGCAGGAAGTAAAATAAAAGACATAGTTGCAGGCTTGGGGATAACTAAAATAATAGGAAAGGCATTTAGTTTAATTACAAGCAATATGGATAGTGCTATAAAAAGGATAGATACTTTAAATAATTTCCCGAAAGTTATGAAAAACTTGGGAATATCAAGTGATGATAGCACTAAAGCTATAAAAAAATTAAGTGAGGGATTAAAGGGAATACCAACTAAACTAGATGACGCTTCACTTGCTGTTCAAAGATTTACATCAATAAATAATGATGTAAATAAATCAACAGATTACTTTTTAGCTTTTAATAATGCGTTATTGGCAGGAGGAGCAAGTGCGGACATACAATCGAATGCATTAGAACAATTGTCACAAATGTATGCAGTAGGAACTGTTGATGCTCAAGCTTGGAGATCAGTACAAACTGCAATGCCAGCACAATTACAACAAGTTGCAAAAAGTTTAGGATATACATCAACCGCAGTTGGTGGAGATTTTTACAATGCAATGAAATCCGGGAAAATTTCCATGGAACAATTTATGCAACAAATTGTAAAACTTAATAAAGAAGGAACTGAACAGTATTCGAGTTTTGCAGAACAAGCTAAAAGTGCAACTGGAGGAATACAAACTGCTATTTCAAATGCTAAAACAGCTGTTTCAAGAGGAGTAGCTGATATAATAAAAGCTATTGATGAAGGATTAAAAAATGCTGGATTTGGAAGTATATCAGATATTATAAGTGAAAAGGGAAAGAAAATTGAAAGCATATTAAAAGAAGTTTCAGAAAAGATACCTAAAGTAATAGAATGGGTTTCTAAAAACGAAGAAGGTTTAACAAAACTGGGCGAAGCAATATTGACAGTAGTAGGAGCGTATAAAATGTATCAACTTGTATTAATAGCAATTCAAGGAATACAAATGGTATCTTCTATCATTCAAACTGTCGGAGCATTTGTATCATTAATTCCAGAGATAAAAAGTGCGAAAGATGCAATGCTACTACTAAATATGGCATTTAACGCCAATCCAATAGGATTAATAGTAACTGCAATAGGATTATTAGTAGCAGGATTTATTTATTTGTGGAATACATCAGAAGAATTTAGAAATTTTTGGATTGGGCTATGGGAAGGAATAAAGTCAGCTGTTAGTAATGCTTGGAATGTAATAGCTGGATTTTTCACAAAAACTATTCCTGATTCAATAAATACAGCGATAAATTGGTTTACAAATTTACCACAAAAAGTTTATGAGATTTTCTGGGATTTTTTTCAACCAATCGAAGATATTTTCTGGGATTTATATGAGAAAATAACAGCAATAATAGAAGAATCGATAGAAAATATAATAAAAACTTTAAAGGACTGGGGAAAAAATATAGCTACATTTTTCACTGAGACAATTCCACAATTATGGAATGGATTAATAGATTGGTTCACAAATTTACCATACAATATCGGATACGCTTTAGGATATGCTCTAGGAACTATTATTCAATGGGGAATGAATGTATGGAATTACTTAGTTACTAATGTTCCTATCTGGATAAACAATATTGGCATGTTTTTTAGTGAACTACCAGGAAAGATTTGGAACTACTTACTTCAAATAATAGAATCAATTGGAAATTGGGGACAACAGATGTGGGATACGGCTATAACCGCAATTTCAAATATGATTAATGATATTGGCAATTGGTTTTCACAGTTGCCTGGCATAATTTGGAATTGGTTAATAGAAACTATTGCAAAAATAATTGCTTGGGGAATAGAAATTTATGTTAAATCTAATCAAGCATTAATAGAATTTTGGAGTAATGTCATAAATTGGTTTGCACAATTACCGGGCAATATTTGGAACTGGTTAGTAAAAACAATAGAAAAAATAGGACAATGGGGAAAAGAAATGGCAGAAAAAGGGAAAACGGCAGCATTAGACTTGTTTAATAATATTGTTGATAAAATAAAAGAAATACCAGGTAAAATGCTAGAAATAGGTAAAGATATTGTTGAAGGAATATGGAATGGTATTACTGGTGCAGGAAAATGGATTGGTGATAAGATATCAAGCTTTTGTAGTGGAATAACAGATGGTTTCAAAAATGCATTGGGAATACATTCGCCATCGAGAGTTCTTAGAGATAAAGTAGGTCAATGGATTCCAAAAGGAGTAGCAGTAGGAATTACTACAAACACAGATTCAGTAGATAAAGCTATTGATGAGATGAATAATGGTATCGTTGCTAAAATGAACAGAGCAGTAAACGTTGAAACGGGAAGAATATCAGCTAATGCAATAGTAAGAAGTAATGCAAATTATAATCAAGCAATTTACTTAAATGCAAACTTTGATGGAAGCGTTGATATAGACGGAAAGAAAGCAGGAAGAATATTAGCACCAGCTGTATGCAAGACTATAAAAGCAGGAGGTTTAGCGTAATGGTATATTTAAAATATGGAAAAGTTAAGCTAAAAATGATTGATGGTTATGATATAACAAAATCTAGTCAGGAAGTTACTTTTAATAGCGTTAAATGTGATTTTACAGAACATACAGCAGAAGACCTTCCGGAACGATATCAAGAAGTTAAAATCGTTGAAGAAAAAGAATTTTACTCAAATGGGATACGTAAAACAACAGACAGCCTGCTTTTTGTTGGATATGTTGATGATTATAATTTCGGAGAAATGAGAGAAAAAGATGTTGATGTAGATATTGAAATTACACTACTTAGTCCGATGAAAAAGGCTACATTAAGAACATGTATAGCAGTAGGAACATATCAATTAAAAGAGTTAATAGAAAAAAATGTGCTTGTTCCGCTTATTGATGATGGATACGAAATAAAAGTACTTGATATTGATGATAGACAAGTAACAGTTAACTTTTTAGTTGAAACTGTAGAATATTGTATGAGAAGCTTAAGTAACAAATACAATTTTTGGTGGTATATAGACGAAAAGAAAAACATTTACGTTAAAAACATAGAAACGATGTTTAATAAAAGTCCAGATCATATATATGATTTAAATCATAGTATTGCAGGATTAGAGTATATAAAACCAATAACCAACAGCGAGGATTATGCAAATGTAATTAATTTTAAGAATGTAAGGATATATGAAACATCAATGCTAAATATGAATGGTTCGACAATAACATATACACATAATCCTTTAATTTCAAAGCAAATAAATTCAATAAAAAAAGAAGGACAACTTGATTTCAATTTTCCAATTGATAGCAACAAGAAAAATATACAAAAATCAATGAAAAGTAATGGGATTTATGGAGAAGGATATGGGTTATATGTTAAAGGAAAATATTCAACAGGTTCTAGCTTTGAATTTTATATAAAAGTAGACTTAGGAGGAAACTATATTGTTTCAGAAAATGTAGGATATGACGGAAATAATGACGATAAAGAATTTTTACTAATAAGAGATAGTTTCTTTAGTAATTTAATAACAGGTTTCAAGTATAACGGAGAGAATAAAACTATAAGTTCTATTGAAATAATAAAATCAGATAGTGCTTTAATATATAACATTAATAAGTTTTACAATGATAAAGGAATTTTAGCTAAAAGAGATGTTGTTGGCAAAAGTGGAATTGTAGAATTAACTATTGATATGAATGAGTCTTGGAAAACAATACAAGAGCTTACTGAAATAGGTTCAAGTTATTTAAATAAAAACAGCATAGATTATGCGGATGAAATAGAAATGAAACTAGAAAATGATACGTTAAATGTTGGAGACATTATCTATATCAATAGATTTTTTATAGATGGAAAATATGTAGTAATAGAAGAAAAAAGAACCGTCTTCAACAATGACGAGGAATTTGTTATCAAATGTAAAAGTGCTAATATGCTAAGTAGTTTTATTGATGTATTCAGACAAGAAGATACTCAAACAAATTCAGATAAAACGTATCAGTTGTATGTAACACATTATGAAGAAGAAGGATTAGACGAAAGAATTGAGGTGGAACAATGATAATACAAAACAAATATGTAAAAGTCAGAACAAACAAAGAATATGTTTTACACAATTATATATATGACGAATATTTGGAGGCATTTAGTAAAAGTCAATACTTCACAGAGAATAATAGATTTGACAGAACACTAGATACAATTTTAACAGTTGAACAAGAAAATGAAAGATCATTATATGAATACAACAAAAAGAAGTTTTTAGGCAGTTGCTATATAAAATTTGATACACAATTAGAAGATTACAAAAATTCAACAGTAGAGGATTTTGACATACAATTACATTGTTCTATAAATGATTTAGAAGGGAATAAAAATGGAATTACAATTACATATACATATGACATAAAAAGTGGAATATATTCTTTCGACAATCAGAAAATAGAAAGTTTAAGCGAATATTTTGGAAGAAAGATAACAGCAATAGGGTTTAAAAATACAGACGATAAAGAAATGTCAAATAATAAATTAATGGCATGTATAGATACTTCGGGATATTCTATGCTCTTAGAAGAAACGGAAACATTTTGTGTCATAAGAAGAGATATAATTTCAAGTAATGCTGAATGCACTGGATATGATTATCCAGTGCATTTAACACCAAGGCAGGAAATAAATTTGGCAGAAAAACCATTGGCAAAACTTGTTTCTGTTGGAGTTGGAGCAAATAAAGGTATTATTGAAAACGAATATGTAATTGGCAAAGATGTTGCAATAGAAATGGAAAAAGACAATATATTTAAATTCAATTTAAGAGCCGGACTTGAACAAAGCATATTTGCTGGGATAAAAACATTTGTAAGTAGTAAAAAATATCCCTTGCCGGCGCGATACATAAAAGAGTTTTACTTAAATAGTGATGTTTATGCAAGTTCAAATAAGTATCCTTTGAAGGCTAATTCAAAATATGTAATTTTAAAGTATAGATTATATTATATGAGTGAAGACAAGCAAATAGTATATTTGGACAAGTATTACACTATGAACTTTTTTTCAAATGTTAAAGGAATATTTAAAGTAAAAAACACAATTGAAAGGAGAAAATGATGGTTAATTTAAAAAGAATAGGCTGGGAAGATGGTACTTTAGTTTCTAAGGCTAAAGTGAAAGTTTCTGGTCAAATTTATGATGTTGAACCGGAACAATATACTGGAACAACACCGTTATCAGCAGCAAATTTAAAAGAAATGGAAGATAATACAGAAAAAGCGATAATAGAAGCAACAGAGAAAAATATAATTACAGCATATAGTACAGAAACTCAAAAAGGTGTTAGCAATTCAACAACTGTTACTTTATCTGAAAGTATATCAGTAGGAGATAAATTAACATTACAAAATAATGCAATAGTAATAGGGAGAGGAATAAGCAAAGTAAAAGTTTCTGGTGTTATATATTTTGAAAATGTAACAGATGTTCAGATTTATTTATTTCCAAGGATAATGCAAAATAATGAAAAGTTATTAGCGCCAATTGTGAGTAAAGCAAGTAATCAATTTGAAGCAGTGGTATTTGCTGAAGCTTTGGTTGAAGTTATAGAAGGAGATAAGTTTACGCTAAACGTAGGTGATGTTAATAACTTAAAAGTAGATATAAAAGGAAACAGAAATGCTACATATTTAACAGTTGAAGCTGTTGAATGAATTGAAAAAATAGTTAAAGAATTATTATAAATTTTAGAAAGTTATATTTAATAATAAAAAACGTAGAAAGGAGAAGTAGATGATAAAAAAGATAACTTATGAAGATAAAATTCCTATCAAAACTGATGAAACAGTAGCTCGTAAAAACAAAATAACAGCAGAAGATATTAATGAAATTAAAGAAGTTGTAAATGCAAATGCAGAATCATTACAAACAAATAGCATAAATATAGAATCACTACAAAAAGAAAATGCAGAAATAAAACAAGGAATAAGTAACATAAAAGAAAAAATCGGAGATATAGATACAATCTTAGATACTATAAATGGGGAGGTAATCTAATGGGAACAGCAGCAGAAAAGCTAAAATATTTAAATGAAACAAAGGCTGAAATTAAGAATGCATTAGAAACGCCTTACAATGTAATGAGAGATTATCCAGAACTGATAAAAAAGTATATAGATAATCAGCCGACTAAAGTTGTGACAGACGGAATATGCGGAAATGCAGTAGATGTGCCGGTTAAGGCGATAGAGATTAATGGAAATATCAGGCAAGAAACAACAGAAGGATATAATTCATTAAATGTTCCAGCTGAATATACTATACTAAGTACAGAGGTTTTTAAAAAAGTTCCTATTTCATTAAAGGCAAACCATACGTATACTATTAAAATTGGACAAATTAACACAGACAATACTGATGTAACTAGTGTTTTATTTAGATTTATGTATAACGAAGTAGATATAAGTGATACATATGCTTATGTTAAACTTTCAGATTTAAAAACGGTGTATACACTAGCATCTGATGTGGATGCCGTTTTGATTTATAGTGGCGATAGTTATGCTCAAGGTGCCAAGACAAATACAACATATAAAAATTTAATGATTTATGAAGGCACAGAAGACAAACCTTACGAACCATACACAGGAGGAATACCATCACAAAATCCAGATTATCCACAAGAAATAACAAACGTAGGTGGATATGATAATTTATTCGATAAAAATAATATAATTAGTGGTAGTTATGTAAGCGATGGCAATGGTGCATTTCTCGGCAATAGCACTTCAAAAAGAACAGATTATATAGAAATACAAGCAAACTCATATTATTATATATACAGTGATAAACCATCTGGAAACTGGGGAGCTTGGTATGATAAAGATAAAAAGTTCATTAGTGGAATAACATTAGGTGGCAAAAAAGAAATCGTAGTAAATTCACCAGCAAATGCAAAATATATGGCATTTACAATTTCATATCTAGGAAACCTAACAGACTATTCAAAGATAAAAATAAATGAGGCCGCAATAAAAATAAAGCAAAGTGGATATAATATTGCTAATTTAGACAGAGAAACATTCACATTAGCAGGGATAACTGTAACTAACAATGGAGATGGGAGCTTTACCTTTAATGGTACATCTACAAGCGCTGCAGATTTAATATTGACAAAAGCAGGTGCATTAAATAGCAATATATATCAATTCGAAGATGCAAAATATCTATTAAAAACATTTGTCATATCAGGCGACTTTTCAAATCCAGACAATAAAAAAGCAATACAAATAGTATGTATGGGGCGTTCAAATAACACAGATAATTTCAGTATGTTGAATAATGACTTGAGACAAAACATATTCTTAAATTTAGTTACAATGCATTCAACTGATACACTCGGTAGAGTTGAAATGTTTATTTCCTCTGGAATAACTTTCAATAACTATACAATAAAAATACTATTAGCTAAAACTGACAATATTAATCTTCCTTATGAACCATATCACGAGCCTATAATAACTCCAATAAATCTACAAGGTAATATCCTATCTAAAGTAGGAGATGTAAAAGACGTATTAAAAGTAAATAGAAACGGCGAAGTAGAAATTAAGAAGAACATAGGAAAAGTTGTTTTAGATGGTAGCGAAAGGTGGGATTTAGTATATACTAAAATATATAATAATATGTGTCTTTATGATACTCCTATAGTTTCAAGTGTAATCAATAAAAATGGAATGTTATGTAGTAATAACTTTACTTATAGTAGTATTTTTAACCAATATGTAGGAGAAGTTATAAATCTTAATAAAGGAAATGGAAGAATCGGGATTGCATTAAACAGTTCAAGATGTCCTAATTATACTGCAGTAGAAGTAAAAACCTGGCTATCTCAGCATCCAACAGAAGTATATTACGAGCTAGCTACTCCGCAAATAATTACATTACCTAGTATATCTCCTATAGAATTATGGCAAGGTACTAATATATTTAGCTTAGTGACTAATTTAGATACTGAGATAGAATTAGAATACATAGTAGACAAAGATAGTGTGTTAAACGAAGTTCAAACAGCAATGCTAGAAGCAGAAATATAAAGGAGGTGTAGGTATGGAATTTTTAAGAGAATTTATAAAAGAAGGCTACTTAAAAGGTGTAGGTAAAATGGAAGATTACAAAATCATATTAGGAGCAAGTGCTTATTTCGATAAAGGTATTTTAAAAGAAGAAGATTTAAAAGAAATAAGCGAAGCTATAAATAAGCAATATAAAACAACAGAAGAAGTTGAGAAAATTGATAGTACTGAAAATATTGAAGAAGAAACAGCAAATGCCGAGGAGGAAGAGTAATGGAAGAAATTTTTATAATATTTATACAGTGGTTTATACCGTTTGCTTGTGCTAGTGGTTTTGCTGTAATATCGAGACAATTAAAAGAAAACAAAAAATCTAATGATGCAATAAAAGCAAGTATGCTTAGCTTAATAAGAAGCCAAATTGTAGGAAAATGCGAAAATTATATGAAACAAGGATATTTGCCTGAATATGCAAGGTACTGTTTAGAAGAATTATTCAAACAATACCAAGTATTAGGTGGAAATCACGGAATAGAAGTTTTAGTAAATAAATGTTATGAATTACCAATATCAAAGAAGGAGGGATAGCAATGAATAATGAGCAAAAAAGAAAAATAATATTAATAATTTCAGCAATAGTAGTTGGAATACTGGGTGGATTGGGATTTTATAAAGCAAATGAAAATAGTTCAACTAATGAAATTGTAAATGGTGTAGTAAATGAAGTTAAAAACAATATTAGTACATACGATATGACAGAACAAGAAGTAAAAGACTTACCAACTACAGAAATACAAGTACAAACAGAAGAACAAGAAAAAGCAGTAGCAGGAGAACAAACAGTTGAGGATGAAAAATTTGAACAGCAAGGAGAAATAGCATACAATGGTACAAGCGAATATCCTAATGTTACTTTAGGAAATTATCAAGGACTTACATATTATAGTCAAATAGACAATAGATGGCGTTATAAAATGTATTCTAGTGTAGGAGATAGTTCTCAAACAATAGGAACATCAGGTTGTGGGCCAACTTGTGCAAGTATGGTAGTAACAGCAACAAAGGGAACAATAACACCACCAGAAATGTGTGATTTATTTGTAAAATATGGATACAGAAGTGCTAACAATGGAACTTATTGGAGTGCTTTTAGATTTGTAGCAGATACATTTAATATTGGATATCAAGAAACAACAGATATTCAAAGAGCATTGCAATTATTAGAAAGTCAAAATTATGTTGTGGCTAGTTGTGGTAATGGATTATTTACTACAGGTGGTCATTTTATTTTACTAACTAAAGTTGAAAACGGAATGATAGAAATATATGATCCATACTTGTATGCTGGTAAATTTGATACAGCTACAAGAAGGGGAAAAGCAGTAGTTGAAGGTAATAAAGTTTATGTAAGTGTAGACAACTTCAAAAAATACGCTAATTACAAAGGTTTCTTTGCATATAAATATGATGGTAGTACACAAGAAAATAAACAAACAGTTACAACACAAGCATATACTAGATATGTAAATGCTAAAATAGGATTAAATATAAGAAATAATGTAAATGGAAGCATAATAGGTTCTTATAAATATGGTACAGTAGTATTAGTATATGAAACAAGAGATGGCTGGAGTAGAGTAGGAACAAATAGATGGGTTTCTAGTAATTATTTAACAAGTTATATGCCTTTAACACAAAATACTGTTAAAAATATTTCTGGTGTAAAATATACAACAGGAAAATACAGAGTAAATGCTAGTGTCTTAAATGTTAGAACAGGAGCAGGTACAAAGTATAAAATAAAAGGATATAAACAATTAACAGCAAATGCAAGATACCAAAATAAAAGATTAGGAAATCAATATACTAATGGATTAAAACGTGGAGTAGTAACAACAGTAACAAAGGTTCGAAATGGATTTGGATTAACTCCAAGTGGATGGATTGCATTGAATTATTGTACAAAGATGTAAAATAAATGGATTATAAAGTGAGGCTACTTTTTAGCAGCCTCCTGTAAAATCCTTCTTTTTATTCTCTATTTTTAATTGCTTGAATATTACTTTGAAGATAGCTTTGCATAGTATTAATTAAAGTAGGAAATCCTTCAATTGTCGAATCCATTTCATTTAATCTTGATAAATAATTAGTTGTGTTGTTTTCTAAAAGTTTACCAATTATAGGTTTTAATTGAATCAGTTCTTTAAGAATATCTTCTTCAATTTCTTTCTCCCTTTTATTTCTAACTGTTGAGAAGTCTTGATTTTTGTAAAGTTTTAATAAGCTTTCATATTCTTTAATATTTTCATTTCTTATAATATGTGAATGTCGCATATAAATCACTCCTTTTTTCCGCACTATATCACACTAAAAATAAAAATACTGTCGAATTTTGTCATAAAACATAAAAATATAAAAAATGACTGAAAATCAAGTGATATAATTACTCTACTAAAAAAAATAAAACGGCTTAAAATTGATTGTGAAAGGTCGCTTTTTGGCTTGAAATAAGCATTTTTTGCTTGAAATCACATAAAAATCATGATATAATGTTGACAGATAAAAAAAGAAATGTTACAATTCTGTAACATAAATGTTACACAAAAAAAATGTAATGTTTATTGACAAAAGATGATATTCATAATAATATAATAAAAAAGAATAAGAGCCGAAGCCCTTATTCAATCAGTTGTTTTTTAGGAGTTTGAGATTTATTCGAATCAGCGGGATTTGGATAAATCTCAAATTTTCTTTTGGCAGATTCGTATTTAAACGAGTATCCACGTTTTGAACAAATATGTATCAATCCGTAAATGCCACCGAAAGAAAATTATTACACCTAATAACCAGAACAAACAATTTTGCATGGTGTATCCCCCTTCTTTTGTATTTGCACCAACTCATCTTGCGAAAAGTCAGGTGCATAAAATAATATTCAAATGTTGGACATAGAAGTTTAAATACTAATCTATGCACCCAACTTGAAGGAGTAAAACAACTTGTGCTTATTATATATAAAAATATATACTGTGTCAACACAAAAATTGACAAAAAATAACAGTAATCTTCGACAAATTTCAGCACACTTATTTTACATAAAATGTTAAAATGTAAAAAAGGAGATGATGATATGAAAGAAAAATATTTAGTATCTTTACAAATGATAAAAATATTAAAAATAAGAAAAACTAAAGAATATAACAGACTGCATAAATATTATAAGTTGTTAAGTATAAATAGTTTAAAATACATATCTCAAGAGAAAGACTTTAAAAAAGTAGTAGAACTAGCAAATATTATATGAAATTAAAAGAATCGTTATAAAAAATATTTACAAAAGACAACGAAAAAGATATAATGAGTAAAAGTATAATCTCTTGAATAAAAAATGTTTTTATGAAAGAGAGGGATTGCAAATGAAAGAAACAAAAGATATTATATTAAAAGAAGTAACTAAGGAATTAAATTTTATAGAAAAAATTGTAGTAAAAATTTTCTCGAAAACATTTATAAAAGTTTATAAAAAAGGGATAACTTTCGGATTTAATAATAATTAAATTGCATGAAAATCGCATGAAAAAATATTAGTGAATTTCTGGAATGCAGTAAAGGCAATAACTTCAGAAAAACATAATCTAGCATATAAGGCTAAAAGATACCCAGAAAAAAGAAAACAATTTGTTAGAAAAACGAATAAAAATGAGATATCTAATTATAATAATGTAATAGTAGAATATGATTCTGAAGAAAATGGTCATGTAAAAACTAGTTATTATTCTGAAAATTTAGAAAGGGGTGGTGACTATGTTTATGTTAAATACGGAAATAAGATATGATTATGACGAAGAGGAGGACGTACTTTATTTAAGCATAGGAGAACCAAAGCCATCTATAACAGAGGAAACCGAAGAAGGAATTTTAATAAGAAAAGATATACAAACAGGAAAACTAACAGGAGTTACAATATTAGATTACAAAGATAGATTGAAAAACAAAGAGCGAATTAACATACCCGATATATTTGATTTATCTAAAGTAAAAATTCAAGAAGAGAACTAGCAATAGTTCTTTTTCTGTTTATAAAAGAAGTCTAAAGGGTTTCTTTTTATGCATGTATCATTAACATCTAGATAAAAGATTTGGAACACCTGCGTGTTCATATGGAGGATATCCAACTTTAAAAAGAGGAAGTGTAAGTAACTATGTACTAATAGCACAAGATGATTTAAATACATTGGGGTATAGAACTAATGGGTTAGATGGAATTTTTGGATCTGCCACCCAAACTGCTGTAAGAAATTACCAAGCAAAAGTCGGGTTACAAGTAGATGGAATTGTAGGATGTAATACATGGAATTCATTACAAGAAGCGGTTGTTGGAACAGGTGCAACAGGTACGACTATAAATTAAAATATAGATTAATATATTTCTATAAAAATAAATTTAAAGAACTTTCCTATTGTAGAAAAAAAGAAGCATTAAGCTTCTTTTTTTGCTTTTGTAGATTTTTGAATTTTTACTAATTCATTAGTAAGAGCATTTACTATTAATTTATTATAATCATCAAGTTTTAAATAATTTTCTATAAAATTTTGTCCTACTAAATCATTAACTGAAGGGGAATCTGTTACATTAATAACATCTGCGAATAAAAAGTTAGCATTAATATTTAAAGCTTTGCAAACACTAATAATAGTACTAGCACTACCAAATGCAATACCACGTTCTAATTGACTAATATATCTTGTAGATAAAGATAATTTTTCAGCCAATTGTTCTTGAGTATATTCAGCTTTTAATCTAGCTATTTTAATTTTTTTTCCAATACTTTTTCTTAATTCACTTTCTGTATTGTTCATTTTAGTGCCTCCTTTACCTATAATACAAAAAGTATATCAATTCCAAGGTTAAAAAAGAACGAACTGTCAATAGGGTAAAAATAAAACAATACAACAATTTGTACTACAAATTATATAAAAGAAAGTATTAATATAAGTTTATATATAAGGAATATAAAGCTATTTATAACAAATAGAAAGAATTAATTTACTACAATATATTGACTTAATTCAAAAGAATAGATAAAATATAAATGTTAAAATTATAACTATT
>OJME01000322.1_pt1 | contig 44913 bp, 45 predicted proteins | sample 1597151 | NCBI WGS metagenome assembly OJME01 (sample SAMEA2452118, study PRJEB22498) | human gut metagenome | biome: human feces; feature: human gut; material: feces | place: Australia | collected 2012
TAATGAGTTACTTAGAAGGTAACGACGGATTCATGAGATTTAACGATAAATCTTCACCAGAAGAAATAAAAACAGTATTTAATTCAAGTAAGAAAAACTTCAAAAGAGCACTTGGTGTTTTAATGAAGAAAAACCTTATAACTCAAGACGCAGACGGATGTCATAGAGTTTAAGATTTTTTATATCTAGATTTTTTATAACTAGACTATTTATAACTAGATTATTTATAAATTACAACTTATAACTAAATTTTTTATAAACTACAAATTTTTAAATTATAACTTAGCTTATATTTTAAATTAGCTAACTACAAAAGGATGCTAGAAATAGACAAACTCTATTTCTAGCATCCTTTTTTATAACACACCTTTTTATAGCATATAGAAAATCATAATTATTTTAGCACTTTACACAGCAAGCGCTATAACCTTCAAAAAATCTACATTTTTAAGCTTCTTTATTATAAGTATTTTTTATTTTGATATATTAATTATCACTAAATAATAACTTATAATTATACTTAAATACTTTCTTATACCTCTACATAACTTTATCTAAATTAGCTTTATCTAATCCTAACTTATCTAAAGTCAATCCTTCAGCATAAAAATCAGTTTTTAAAAGGCTAGACGCAAGCACAATTATTGCATCTATATTAGGTGTTGGAACACCTAAGGCTTTACCTAAATCTGACCAGAAAACTAATCCTGTTGATATATCTTCTGTAAAATAACGTGAAGTAACACTAGTAGGCCCTTTTATTTGTGTAAATACTTCACTAGTATTAAAGTGTTCTTGTAGAGTTTTTTCATCTTGTGAAAAATATCCTCTGTTTTGTCTTGCTTCTAATGCACCCTCTACTTCAAAACCAAGTGCTCTACCAAGAGCTATTCTCTCTTTTTCAACTGCTTCTAATACATTTATAGTATGCTCTGTTATACCCTCTCTATATAGCCAGAACTCACCACCAGAAAAGTCTATTCTTCCAGCATTTAATAGACATGGTCCTGGATGAACCTCTGGATTTCCATTTTCTAAATTGACTTGTAGTATATTTTTAGCCAATACAAAACAATCATATAATTTTTTACACACTTCGAATACTTCTTCATTATCACTTGATGGATAAGCTGCTAAATATACCTTTTTCGCTCTTAAATAAAGTTCTATTTTTGCAGACTCCACTATTGCCCTTGTTCCATATGTTAAAGTATTTGTTTCAGCTATTTTGAAACGCTTATTTATTCCCATTTCTTTAGCTTCATTTATAAATCTAACGGGAGCCATACATGCCGCACAATTTATAAGTATAATTTGATCTTCATTTACAACAGGTGCAAGTATTCTCGCAAAATACTCAATTGCAACCCCTGGAGCAACTACCATTACGACCTCTGCTCCTTTTATAACTTCATTTATATCATCACTAATTAAATCTATCTCAATAAATTTACCTTTTTCACCTTCAGAAGACCCTATTTCACCCTCACAAAGATATAGCCCGCCTTCTTTTTTTATAAAATCCAAGTCCTTACAAAACTTATCACTTTCGAATAAACTTACTTCAAATCCCCTTTCTTTCAAATCTGCACACGCAGTAAGTCCTCCATTACCTGCTCCGACTATTGCTACTTTCATACAAAATCCTCCTAATATTTTCGATTAAAACTATCTTTAGTATTGACATTATTTTTTATCTTAATCAATTTTTAATTTATTTTTACCATTTTTTTATGTACTCAATAAAAACACTTCCATATACTATATAAAATTAATATATCAGTTAGTTGCATTTTTGTATCACTTGTACTACTATACATAATGCAAAAGTAAATTATTTCCACAGAAATATTTTTAACTCAATGACAGGTCTAAAGCCTAAAAAAGAATAAAATTAAACTTTGCATATAATGAAGAAAAAAGTTTTTAAGATTTTTTCATTTTTCATGTTTAAAAATTTTAAATAAGTTAATACTCAAGAAAGGTGGTCAATTAAATGCTGCTCTTTAGAATTATAATGATTTCGTGTATGTTAATTGTGTTTATCGTGATGTTTGCGACTTTATCTTCTGCAAATAAGCCAAAGAAAAATATGTTTATGGCTGTAACTCTACCATATGACGTTTTAGAAAGTGATTTTATAAAAGAAATTCAAAAGGAATATAAATCTCTCTGCAATAAAGTCTACATTATTATGTTACTTACTGCTATTCCCTGTATATTCCCATTTTGGATTTTTAAAAACATAACTGTATATATATTTTATATGTTAATCTGGTGTTTAGTTTTTTCATACTATGGAATTATTCCTTTTAAACTTATGAACCGTAAAGTAAAGGCCGAAAAATCAAAAAATAACTGGTTTGTAGGTGAAAAAAAGGTTGTCTACTGTGATATAAAAACAACTATGCTAAAAAATAAAATGCCAATAAGTAATAAATATTTTCTGATACCACTTTTAATAAGCCTCTTCCCACTTATAATAAGCTTAAAAAATATGTCATCAGAAAATATAGTATTTTTAATTATTTCAATACTAAATATAGGTTTAATTATTTTTATTTTCTGTATAACAAAACAATACAATAAATCAAAACTAAAAACTTATAGCACAGACTCTGAAATTAATTTTATCTTAAATAAGACTGAAAAACGCATGATGTCAATTTATTTTTTAATCAACGCTCTTGTAGAGTCAATTTTAATTTTAGTTATTTATTTAATGATTTTTGATTATATAAATGTTGAATTCTTTAATATTTATATAACCTCCACTATTATACTTTCAAGTGCTGTAGCTCTTGGATTGATATATATTAAGAAAAAGATAAACAAATTAGATGAAGAGTTATCATCTCAAAATAAATCCTCAGAAATTATAGTTGATGACGATGATTGCTGGATTGATGGAATATATTATTATAACCCTAATGATTCAAGTAAAATAGTAAGTAGTCGCTTTGGATATAATATGACTTATAATATAGCTACTAAGCATGGATATTTTATGGCTAAAAAATTAGATAAAATAGTATTAGTCGCTACATTTTTACTTATGATAATCCTAATGCTTCCTAGTGAGTTTGCAACTAGTTCTATTTCATTTAATGATAATTCCCCTAATATAAGTATTTCATCTTTCCCTTATTCTTATGACTTAGATTATAACGATATCGAAAGCATAACTATAACAAATGAGCCGATTTCATTTAAACTTAGAACTAACGGTATAGCTACTGATACAAAATGTATCGGTAGTTTTAAAAGCGATAAATACGGAAAATGTAGAGTATATCTTTACTTTGATGGTGAAGATGATAACCCTAAATATATAGTAATGAAATTAAAAAACAATAAATTTGATTACCTAATCTACAATACAAAAGACGATAAACAAACAGAAAAAGTTTATTCTAAACTTCAAAAAAACCTTGATTGATTCCATAAAAAAATAAGATGGCTATAACTTATATTTGTTTATAGCCACCTTATTTTAATCTGTATAACTATTTATAAATTTTCCGACTAAAATTTTGCATTTTTCAGTAAGAGCTTTGCATTCTTCTTCTTTTAAATGAACTAATAATTCTCCATGATCGCTATCTTTTAATTTAAATACTAAAATTTCATCATCATATTCTTCATCTATAGAATCTAAAGAAATTTCATCTTGAAGTGGTGATAACATAATATAACGTTCGCCTTCAATTTCTATTGAAAATATTTTTTTGAAAGTAGTCTCAACGCCATCTTGATTCCATAAAACAATTGTATTTTCATCCATTATAATCTCCTCAATTTCATCTAGATATTACTTGATGCAAATTGTACAGTTAACCTATATTTATCATTTTGTACAAAATTACATCCTTATAGATTATATGATGACAAAAATAAAAATATGTTATATTCTAGCTACACCAGTTTCTCTAGCTGCTTTAGCAACTGCAGCTGATACTTCTTTTCCAACACGTGGATCGAATGCATCTGGTAATACGAATTCTGTTGTTAATTCGTCATCTTTTATTATTTTTGCTATTGCATATGCTGCTGCGACTTTCATTTCTTCGTTGATTTCGCTAGCTCTAACATCTAGTGCACCTCTGAATATTCCAGGGAAAGCAAGCACATTGTTTACTTGATTAGGGAAATCTGAACGACCTGTACCAACTATAAATGCTCCACCTTCTTTTGCTTCGTCTGGGAATATTTCTGGAGTTGGGTTTGCCATAGCGAATACGATTGATTTTTCTGCCATAGTAGCAACCATCTCTTTTGTTAACATTTTTGGAGCAGAAACACCTATAAATACGTCTTTTCCTTTTACTATGTCAACTAATTTTCCATCTTGGTCATTTTTATTAGTAACTGCTAACATCTCTTTTTGAGCCCAATTTAATCCTTCTGATTTTGAAGATAATGCCCCATTTATATCACATAAAACTATGTCTTTTACATTTAAATTTAATAACATTTTTGCAATCGCCATACCAGCAGAACCAGCACCGTTGATTACTATTTCTAAATCTTCTATTTTTTTGCCAGCAAGTTTAGCAGCATTGATTATCCCTGCTGAAACTATTATTGCAGTACCATGTTGGTCATCATGGAAAACTGGTATATCTAATTCTTCTTTTAATCTGTTTTCAATTTCGATACATCTTGGAGAATTTATATCTTCTAAGTTTATTCCCCCGAAAACTGGTGATATTAATTTTACTGTTCTAACTATTTCATCGATATCCATAGTATCTACACATATTGGGAATGCATCAACACCAGCGAATTCCTTAAATAGTATTGATTTTCCTTCCATAACTGGTATAGATGCAGACGCACCTATGTTTCCAAGTCCTAAAACAGCAGTACCGTCAGATACTACGGCAACCATATTTGACTTGCAAGTATATTTATAAACATCGTCTTTGTTTTCTTTTATTTTTAAGCATGGAGCAGCAACCCCTGGAGTATAAGCTGTTGATAAGTCATCTTTTGTCGAAACTCCAACTTTACTTTGTATGCTCACTTTTCCTAATTTTTCTTCGTGCATTTTTAATGCTAATTCATTAAAATCCTTTTTTGACATAACTTCCTCCGATTTTCAATTTAATTTTTTATATAAAATTTATACATTTGTAGCTTTTGCGTATTCTTGTCTTCTGTCGTAAATATTATTTCCTTCGCAATCAATCGCCACAATAACTTGTAAATCCTCAACTTCAAGTCTTCTGACTGCTTCGGCACCAAGATCTTCATAAGCTATAACTTCACATTTTTTTATTGAATTTGAAATATAAGCACCTGCCCCGCCGATTGCAGCAAGGTAAACAGCTTTATATTTTTTCATTCCTTCGATTACTACATCGTTTCTCTTTCCTTTGCCTATCATTATTTTTAGGCCTTTTTCCAAAAGAGGAACTGTTAAATCATCCATACGATAACTTGTTGTTGGCCCTGCTGAACCTATGATTTCACCTGGTTTGTTTGGTGCTGGCCCAACATAATAAATCGCCTGTCCACAAACATCAAAAGGAAGTTCTTTTCCTTCTTTTAATGCAGCGACCATTCTTTTATGAGCTTGGTCCCTTCCTGTATATAAAACGCCGCTTATTTTAACAACATCGCCACATTTTAATTTTTCGATATCTTCACTTGTACATGGAGTTTTTAATTCAATCATAATTTCCCCCTCAATATTTTTATAAAAACCCTATAACACCACGCTTTTATGTCTTGATGCGTGACAATTTATATTAACAACAACTGGTAGACCCGCGATATGGGTTGGGAAAGTTTCGATATTTACAGCAAGTGCTGTTGTTCTTCCACCCAATCCTTGAGGCCCTATGCCTAAGTTGTTTACAGCTTCCAACATCTCTTTTTCCAAATCTGCAATAAATGGGTCTTCGTTGTGCTCCCCGATTTCTCGTGTTAACGCTTTTTTTGCAATTTGAGCACATTTATCCACTGTTCCGCCTATCCCAACACCTACAACTATCGGCGGACATGGGTTTGGCCCAGCTTCTGACACAACATCTACTATAAATTTCTTAATTCCATCTAGTCCATCAGACGGTTTTAACATTTTTAATTGACTCATATTTTCACTACCAAATCCTTTTGGTGCATAAACTATCTCAATTTTATCTCCCTTAACCATATCATAATGAATTACTGCTGGTGTGTTGTCTTTAGTATTAACCCTATGTATTGGACTTACGACAGATTTCCTAAGATATCCATCAGTATATCCAAGGCTAACACCTTTGTTTATAGCTTCTGTCAAAGTATCTCCTTCAACTCTTACATCTTGACCAACTTTGACAAAAAACACTGCCATGCCTGTATCTTGGCATATTGGAACTTCTTTTTCACATGCTATTTTTGCATTTTCGATTAAAATATTTAGTACGTCTTTCCCTAAATCACTTTCTTCATTCTCAAGATTTTGTTTAAAAGAATCAACAACATCTTTCCCTAAGAAAAGATTACCTTCTATACATAAACGCTTTACTTCCTCAGTAATCTGAGCAGAATTAATAACCTTCAAGCGAACATACCTCCTATATTAATTTGTAATTATTCGTCTTTCTATATAACTTTATCATTATTCAGGATATAAAACAAGGTTTTTGAAAGGTCCAATATGGAAATAATTATTATGTCTAAAAAAAAGATATCACAAGTGTTTATCTTGTAATATCTTTTTTTTTCATTAATGTATTACATCTGCATACTCAAAATTAGTCACTTCTTGTAAATCAGCAGGTTTTAATTCTATTTGATATCCAATTTTGCCTGCACTTACAATTATAGTATCTAAATTTTGTGCTGTTTCATTAACAAAAGTTCCGTATAATTTTTTCATTCCAACAGGAGAGCACCCTCCTCTTATATATCCTGTAACTTTATTTATATCCTTCACGTGGATCATCTCCACATTTTTTTCACCAGCTGCCTTAGCCGCTTTTTTTAGGTCAAGGTTTTGGTCAACAGGTATCACAAAAACATAATATTCCTTGCTGTGCCCCTGAACTACAAGCGTTTTATAAACTTGATTTACATCTCTTCCTATCGCATTTGCCACAGTAATTCCATCTACATGTTCGCCGTCTGTTTTGTATGAATGAATCTCATAATCTATTTTATTAGAATCCAAAATTCTCATCGCATTTGTCTTTACCTTCTTTGCCATATTTCCTCCTAAAAAATCTCTATCTATTTAATCTCATCTGTCGTCGTTTTTTTCTTAAAACTTAATTTAAAATAAGCAAAAGCACCAACCGCAAATGATACTATTGTAAATATTGTTTGGTTGATATTTGTCCCTTTTGATATGAAATAAAGGGCTACTGAGCAATAAATCATTGCCATAATTATATATGTTATAACATTTGATAAACTATTAGTTTTCGATTTGAACATATTAAACACCTCCCAGCGATATGTCACTTAAATGGATTTACCATTTTCAAGTATTTCTCATTATATTTAGAAAATAATTCTCATATCATTTATTTTATCTAAAATCATATGAAAAAGTTCCAAATATATTTTCATAAAACTAATCTATATTTATAATACACCATATAGCTTACGAAATCCTTAAAATTTAGTATATTAATTTATACCTATTTTTGCATTTCCAAAACATATTTTGGAATATATTTATATATTATAGCACTTAATGTCTGTATTTACACAAAAATGGCTGTAAAAAATTTATTAAAATTTTACAGCCATTTTTTGATTATATATTATTTATTTTTTAATTTATTTTGATTTGATTTTGTTACATTTTATTGTCCTTGATCATTTGATATCTTTTTTAATTTAGTATATATATCTCCATCTTTATTTTCGCTAAGTCCCCATTTATCAGCAAATACACCATGTTTTGCTTGAACCAATTCAGCATTTGCAACTACTTTTATTTTTTCACCTTGATATTTATTCATGTTAACATTGTCATTTATTCCATTGAAATATATTCCTCCTTCTGCAAGCTTCACTATATCACCATTTTTAACACCTTGTGTATAGTAGTAATATCCATCGCTACCTTTTAGCCAATTATCACCAGCATTTTTTATTGGTGCAATATCTGTTTCTGCTGTCTTAGAATCTGCACAATAAATATCAACCTTCACCCTAAGCAAACTCACCGCACTAGATGTTATATTCATAGTCACTCCCTTACATATCTTATCCCCTGGAACTAAATTTTGTGCCTCAGAAATTTGATTTATAGTTAATGTACCTTCAACAGTCATAGCTTGATTTTCTGCTGAATCACTGCTTTCACCACTAAAGAAATTAAACCCAAACCCAATTGACACAGGCACTAAAATCGCCAATAAAACAATTAATACTTTTCTAAATCTTTTCAAAAAAATTCCCCTTTCTTGCTTAACTAAATATCCACTTTAGTTTGTTACCCCTTTTAAACTTATAAATATTTGAAACCTAAAATTTAATTTTCAATTAGCCACCTAGACTAATCACCTACCATATCCTAAAACTCATTCTGTCTCGATTCAACTTTAACTGCTATTTGGACTTTTTTATCACAAAAATCGACAGCCTCACTATTATTCGGTTTAAATTTTACCTTTGAAATCAATCCATTTTCCAAACCTTGTCCCTGTTTTAAAAATTTTTTGTAATAGTAATATCCATCAGATGATTTTTCCCAATACTCATCATCAAGAACACTGCTATCATTTTCATTACAATACTGAATTTCACAAGAAGATTTGTTAAGCTTGTACACAATTTGAGAATTTTCCTTGTCCAAAATAAGCGGAAGAATCGCAACCCTTATATATATGTCACAAGTCCCAGTATTTTCGACATCAAAATCCACATCAACAGATGCCTCATTATTTTCATCCAATGTAAGCCCGCCATCTGCATCGATAAGCTGTTGATCCATAGAATTGCCCATAAGTTCAAAATCAATCTCACTGATTTGACCTTGCTTTTCATTAGAAAATCTATCATAAAAAACAGCATATAGCTCTCCATAATTCACACTAACACCCCAAAAAACCATAATTGCCACTATAGCTGCCAATATTTTTCTCATTTTATCACCTTAGTTTCATTAAATAATCAGAAATTTATCTGATATTTTGTGATTTAACTTATAAATCCTACGATTTATCTAAAACATTAATATTTATTTTTCTTTGTTTATTTTTGTAAAAATACGGATTGTTCTTTTTCTTTAATTGAATTTCAATTTTACCAGTATAATTTTGTGCTTCCATTTGACTTAGATTAATCTTATTTTGACTTGAACCTTGATATGTTTCACTATCCACAATTTCATAATCCTGTGGAACAACTAGATTTATATAATACGAATCATTTATACTCAAATTTTTCAACATATATGTTTCTCCAGGCTTTATAGATAAATTTGAAAAATCTTTATCACTTTCAACATTAATAAGAAAACTTTCTTCACTCAAACCATCATCATTTTCAACTGAACATTTAATTTCTAAAATTCCACCCTCATCGCTAATTGGTGCAGTAATTATTTTTTCAGCACTAATAAATTTAAATTCATCTCTTATATAATTAACACTTATATTCCCGCTCAATCTAATTTGCTTATACTTTATATTTGTATCTCCAACTGTATATTTCATCTTATCTGACATAATTGTCAGTACACCTTTTGGTTGCAGACTCTTCAGAGCATCAATCTTATATTTATTTTTAAAATCTTCATTTATATAACACCTTATGTCATCGGTTATATTATTTCCATTATATATAAAATTATCTGGGCTCATTTGTACAGTTATGTTATCTTGGTTCGATCTACCTGTCCTACTAAAATTTATATTTTTCAGTGTATAATTATCAGAAGTATTTTTTATATCAATCCTAACGTAAACCTCATCGCCCTTTGTTGGACGATAATTCTCATCAAAATAAACAACTTGTCCATTTTTATACTTATAAAGCTTCATAGTCACATCTATTTTCGGCTTTTCGATAATGTATAAATTTATTTTTGAAAATCCACAAGAAATGTTTTTCTGATTTGAATTTGTTATATAGTTACCAATCAATATGTCTATATTATTTTTGTCTTTTCTTAACCAATTCCTTAAATCTAGAGGTGTGAGCTCTCCCTTATTACCACCAGACAATGTATCCATATGTATATGGTGACCATCAGTGTGACTTGAAAGATTTTGATGATAGGTTTTATCCCAACAGTAATTACTTTTTGTTGTCTTATAATTTATTGTAAATTTATTTAACTTACAACTCTGAGTAACAGGTCTACATTCATAATTTATACTAGTAGCAATTCCATTTAAAAATACACTTACCATATCGTTATATGGCATTATAGTTTCAAAGCCATATTCATTCTCTGCAGGAACTCCAAGTACAGCATATGCATTACCGTTTTGTAGTAATCTTATTTGCTCAGATGTAATATTAAAACTTGCACTAATCATTCTCAATTCAACACTATTCACTTTATTCTTTGGGTCAACACAAGTATGCAAATTCCATGTAACCTTACCTTCATCGTTCCAGTTTATAGGTTTGTCAGATTTTAAATATCCATGCAAATCTCCGATATTATAATTAATTAATTGAATAGAAGACCCCGAATTAAGGAATGCTCTTAAAACCTTATTTCCGGTTACCTTTTGAGTTGATTGTTCTACATTCTCATCCACATTATCCAATTTATCAGAACTACTAGTCACATGATTTATATTAGTAAGATTTAAATATCCATTCCCACTTTTATACAAACCATCAATACTCTCAACATCCTCCGACGAAATCCCTTCATTAAGCTCAACCCTATCGCTATGTGAATTCATCTTCTTTTCGCCATCACCAATTTCCTCTGGCTCCCTCGTCTTTGTCCAATTTGTAAGCTCAACTTCTGTAACACCCAAAGGCAAATTTCGCTCGGCCTGGATATTTTGAAGATTATCATATGTAATAAATACAAAAACCGTCATAATACAAACACCTATTGCGAATCTTATCCTGCTCTTGATTAAAAACACCTCCTTTCTATATATTTTTATTTTCTAGGACAAGCTTAATTCATTATATGGGACTTATTTTTTATTTATTCCACTTTTTTATAAATTTTTTTCATAAAAAAACTAGGTTGATACATTATTTGTATTTCAACCTAGTTTATTACTATAAAATACTTATTTTTTCTTATACTGACCATTATTTTTTATTTTAAATTGACTATTATCGCCTTATCTTTGTATCTTTTAGCAACACTACCCCCTTCAGTTAGTTTGACTGGTATGATTTTTACATATTCTATTTTTCCTGTATCTATTTTATTCCCATCTTGGTACAAATCTTTTTCCGATACTAAATTAATATATTTATTTTTGCCATCTACATAAGATGAATCTCCACCAACACCCTCTAATATAAGATTGCCCGCTTGGTCAACAGCTTCTATAGATATATTATTTAAAAAATCTTCGCTCCCTGTGCTTTCTGCATCAAGATAAAGTCTTGCATATAGTGGTGATATTCTCAATTCTTTAAACTTAAGTAAAGTAGTTTTATTATTTTCTTTTATTTCAACTTCTTTATCTATATTATAAACTTTTGTTCTCTCTTCCATTTCCTTTGCATTTATAGTGAAGTTAAATTCCCAATTTCCCCTTATTGAACCTCCCACACTATTTCCTGCCATTTTTTCTATTTTACCAAATACTACTTTTACATCATGATCTTTACTTTTATCCAAGTTCTCTAAAACATTATTATCTTCGTAACTTGTTGACTCTATTTGAAGTTTAGTTAAGAAGTCTATATTATCCATCTCTTTAATATCATTTATATTTTCTTCCTCGCTAATCCCAAATGTTTGCATAGTTGAACTCGGTAAAAATTTCTTGCCATCTATATAAATCTCTTTAATTTGTGGCATATAATTAGTTATCATATCATTTTTATCTAGTTCTTTTTTAGAAAAATCCATATTTATATTTAATATAAACTCACCATCTTCAAGCATCGCCTCTTTTAATGTAAGTGTTAAATTTTTATCAGATGCACTCTGCTCAACTCCCGTTTTATATTCTTCAAATTCATTCTTATTTGCCCCGAAATAATATTCTATTTTTGCAGTTATACTATCCACAAGTGCCCATGTATTGTCATTAACCAAAATTCCACAACATAACACCAATGTCGCTGCTGCTACTACACACTTTTTTATTCTTCTTTTTTGCTTAACTTTTTCCGCTTTTTTAACCCCATTTTTTATAAAAACATCAACTTCTTCTGGCACTTCTATATTATTAAATTCATCAAACTTCATTTAAATCCCCTCCTTCAAAATATCACTTAAACTTTCCTTTGCCCTTTTCAAATGGCTTTTAACTGTATTTATAGGCACGTCGAGCACATACGATATATCCTCTATCTTCATATCATCAAAATATTTTAAAATAATCACAGTTTTATACTTTGGCTTTAATAAATCAATCGCCTTATATAAGTCTAACTTTTCCTCTAATGATATTGCTTTTTTACTTACTATGTTTTCACTACTTATAATTGGATTTTCATCATCTATATAAATTACTTTGCTCTCTTTTCTAATATAATTTATTGCAGTATTAACTAAAATTTTTGTTATCCACGGCTTGAATTTTTCTTCGTCTTTCAATGTATGGATATTTAACCATGCCTTAAATGAAGTTTCTTGTAAAATATCGAGTGCGGCCTCTTTATCTTTCACATATGTATAGGCTACCTTGTACAAATAGGATTTGTATTGTAGTAAAAGCTCTTCAAATGCTTCCGAATTATTTTTTATTGAATTCTTTTTAAAAGTTTTTTCCTTTCCCCTTATCCTTGAAATAAATTTTATACCCTCCATATTAATTTTCCCTTCTGAAATTTGTTTAATTAATTTTACTTGCTTTTATAATATAAGACAATTAATGTGTTAAAAAAGTTGCACTTTTTTATAATTTTTTCATAAAAAAACTAGGTTGATACATTATTTGTATCTCAACCTAGTTTTTCTATAAAATACTTATTTTTTAATTATTTTAATTCATTAACTTTTCTACTTCACATAAATCAAGCCCAGTTGATTTTGCTATTGATTCTTTATCTAGTCCTAAGTTTATTAATGATTTTGCTATTTCTATAGCTTTATTCTGCTCGCCTTCTTTTCGTCCTTCTTCTCTTCCTTTTTTGATTCCCTTTCTCTCTGCCTCATTCAATGCACTTATCTTATCTCTTAATGTCTTCGCTCTCATCTCATACAATTCTCTCTGAGTATCATCGTTACTCATTTTTATAAGTTCATCCTTTGCTTCTCTTATCTCATCCACACTCATTTTTATACCTTTTTCTTTTCCATTTTAAATTAATTCATTAACTTCTCTACTTCACATAAATCAAGTCCAGTTGATTTTGCTATAGATTCTTTATCTAATCCTAGATCTATCAAAGATTTTGCTATTTCTATAGCTTTATTCTTCTCGCCCTCTTCTCTTCCTTTCTTAATACCCTTTCTCTCAGCCTCATTCAATGCACTTACCTTATCTCTTAACGTTTTTGCTCTCATCTCATATAACTCTCTTTGTGTATCATCATTACTCATCTTTATTAATTCGTCCTTTGCTTCTCTTATCTCATCCACACTCATTTCAAGGCTTCTAACCTTTTCACTTTCTGGGTTTTTCAAGAATTCAATCCATGCTACAAGCATATCTTTTTCATCTGAACCGTCTTCTAGCTTTGGAATCTCTATAAAATGAATTTCTTCTATATCCGATAATTCCTCATTTGTATGTATTTCTTTCATTCTATAAACACTATGGAACATTCTCGTTTTTAGATATTTAAAATTAAGTATATTGATGCAAATCGTTCTTTTTAAAAGACTATAATCCTCACCTTCATTAAGCTGTTCTGAATATAATTTCGACCAATAGTACAGACTTCTTTTTATCATGTTGTACTCGTTTTTCAACTGAATTTCTATATTTATTATCTCATCATTGCTTGTTGTCGCTTTTACATCTAATCTTGAAAACTTGTCTTCTATATAACCTTTATTTAAATCCGTATTTTTTATTTCAACCTCTGTTATTAAGTCCTTTGGTTTTAAAGTTGCATTTAAGAAGGATATCAGTATATTTGGGTGCTTTTCACTTCCAAATATGTTTTTAAACACAAAATCCATCTTTGGATCTAATAATCCTCTCATATCCTCAACTCCTTTTCCTTTTTATTTAGATTATACCATAATAGGTATTTTTTTAATCCTAGATTTCAATTAAAAAACCTATATCTCAAATTATTATACATTTTAAGATATAGGTCCTTTATATTCTATCTAAATTTATATTTTCAACTTCTATCTAGGTCTTCTCTTAGAATTCTTCCCTGATGATTTTCCTCTTCCTGAGTTTTTACCGCCGTTATTTCTTCCAGAATTTCTAGTGTCATTTCCTCTTGATGAAGATTTTCTATTATTTGAATTTCTAGAATCTCTGCTGTTTCCCTTATTTCCGTTTGCCTCTTTTTTGCCTTTGCCGTTTTTAGAGCCTTTATTTCCACCTTTTGAGTTACCAAAGTCTCTAAATTCACCTCTTGGTTTTATAAGACATCTTGGTCCAAATCCGATTAAATCCTCTCTTCCCGCTTCGACTAAAGCTTTGTGAACTAAGTCGTAGTTACGAGGTTGGCTGAATTGAAGTAATGCTCTTTGCATTGCTTTTTCTTCTCTCGATTTTGGCACATAAACAGGTTTCATATCTCTTGGATCAAGCCCTGTATAGAACATAGCAGTTGATAGTGTCCCTGGTGTTGGGTAGAAATCTTGTACTTGTTCTGGTTGATAATGTATATCTCTTAAATACTCAGCTAACTCTATCGCACTGTTTAAAGTTGAACCTGGGTGAGATGACATTAAGTAAGGAATTAAGTATTGGTTCATTCCTAATTGTCTATTTATATCGAAATATTTTTGTCTAAATTTCTCATATGTTTCACCAGCTGGTTTTTGCATATAATGAAGAACTTCTTCAGCAACGTGTTCTGGTGCAACTTTAAGTTGTCCACTTACATGATGTTTTATTAATTCTCTTAAGAATTTGTTGTCTTTATCAGCCATAACGTAATCGTATCTTATTCCCGAACGAACGAATACTTTTTTAACGCCTGGAACATTTCTAACTTTTCTAAGCAGTTCTATATAATCAGTATGGTCTACTTTTAAGTTTTTACAAGGAGATGGGTCTAGACATTGTCTATTTTTACATGCACCTTTTGTAACTTGCTTATTACAAGCAGGCCCTCTGAAGTTTGCAGTAGGTCCACCAACATCGTGGATATACCCTTTGAAATCTGGTAAATGCGTGATTTCTTTTGCTTCTTCTAATATTGATTCATGACTTCTACTTTGTACGGCTCTTCCTTGGTGGAATGTTATTGCACAGAATGAACATGAACCAAAGCATCCTCTGTTGTTTACTATACTGAATTTAACCTCGTTTATAGCAGGGATTCCGCCCATACTTTCATAAATCGGATGATAAGTTTTTGCATATGGTAATGCATAAACTGCATCTAGTTCTTCTCTATTTAAAGGTTTTTCTGGTCTATTTTGAACTAAGTATTTTACTCCATGTTGTTGAACTAGCATTTTTCCTCTGTATGGATCTTGTTCATCGTATTGGATTTTGAAAGCTTCTGCATATTTTCTTTTATCAGTACTTACTTCTTCCATTGATGGAAGTAAAACATAATCTCCATAAACCTCATCTAAACTATCTGCTAAATAACAAGTCCCATCAATAAAGCTTATATATTTTGGATCAAATCCGTCATTTAATGCATTTGCAACATTTACGATTGGCTTTTCACCCATACCGTAAATTAATAAATCCGCACCAGAGTCGATTAATATTGAATTTCTAACTCTATCGCTCCAATAATCATAATGAGCAAATCTTCTAAGACTAGCCTCAATACCACCTATTACGATTGGAACATGTTTGTACGCTTCACGTATTTTATTACAATATACTATTGTCGCTCTGTCCGGTCTATAACCCATTTTCCCGCCTGGTGAATAAAGGTCTTTGTCCCTCGCTCTCTTGCTAACAGAGTAGTGATTTACCATAGAGTCCATATTCCCAGCATTAACTAAGAACCCAAGTCTTGGCTTTCCTAATTTCATAAAGTCTTCTGTCGACTTCCAATTTGGTTGTGCAATTATACCAACCTTGTAACCTTCTTTTTCTAATACTCTAGAGATTATCGCAGTCCCAAAACTGTGATGGTCTACATAAGCATCGGCAGTTACAACTATAAAATCTAATTCATCCCATCCGCGTTCTTCCATATCGGCTCTACTTATGGGTAAAAATTTATTATTCACTGTCTCACCACTTTCTAAATTAAATATCAAAATTTATACTCATCCATTTTACATAATGTAAATAAACTCTTTCTTAACTGACTTATAATTATATCATTTATAAATAGTTTTATCCATAAATAATACACTTCTATCATTGTATTATTTGCCAATTTATATTTAATTAATACAACAGGAGATATATTTTATATATCTCGAACAATAATATAACTTCTTATATTTTATAAAACAAAACTCCCCATGGTATTATTATCACCATAAGGGAGTTTTTATTTTCTCTACATCAAAATTAATCACTATTTTTATTTATTATTTTTGAATAAATAAATTATCTAATATATTGTACTGCATTTTCTTTTCTAGGCGCAGTTTTTCCTTCCATATCTTTGTATCCAAGTAATACACAATGTAGTGGAGTGTATCCTTCTGGTAAGTTTAATTTAGCTCTAAGTTCCTTAGCTTGTGGTCCCATAAATGCTAAGCTCACAAGTTCTACCCAACAAGAACCTATATTTAATGACTCTGCGGCGATTAACATATTTTGAGTTGCTGCTGAACAATCCATTACTTTTGATCTTTCTTCATCTTTTCCTGAAACTAAGATAACTGTTGGCGCATAGTAGAAACAGTTGTATTTTTCATTTTCACCAATCCTTTTTAGAGCCTCATTGTCTAAATTTCTAGCTACGTTTTTAGTCGCTTCATTTAACTCAGCTAATATTTCTTGATTTTGTATAACTGTGAAATTCCAGCTTTGTTTGTTTATAGCACTTGGTGCATATAATCCTGATTCAACTATAGCTTGTAATTCTTCTTCTTTTATTTGTTCTGGTTTGAATTTTCTTATAGATCTTCTTTCTTTTATTACATCTAATGTATTTCTCATAGTTTGTCTCCTATTGTTTCATTTTGTCCGTACACGAACGAATAGTTTATAAAAAAAATGCTATTAAAGCACTTTTTTAATGTTTACTAATGCCTTGCTTACACAATCTTTAAATATCTCTCTTTGATTTTCATCAAATCCATCTAACATTGCATCCAAAGCTTCATTTTTTATGTCTTCTAGTTTATTTTTTACATAAACTCCATCATCAGTTAAATTTATATATATATTTCTTTTATCTTCATTAGAAATACATTTACATACTAATCCCAAATTTTCATATTTGTTTATTATATCAGATAAAGAAGATTTTGATATCTTCCCTCTTTCAACTATTTCACTAAATAATAATTGACTTTTGTCCTTTGGAAGTATATAAAATAATAACGAATGATTTTGTAGTATTGGTAGTCCCTCTTCTTTTATTCTCTTTGCAAGAAATTTATTCGATATAGCACCTATCTTATTTATATAACTAAATATACAACCTAATTCCATATCTTAACCCCCATCCGTTCGGTAACGAATAAATTTTAACACCTGCATATTATTTCGTCAAGTCTTTATTCTTTAATAAATTAATCCTAATTATCCAATTATACTCTATACATAACATATATTTTCTCCAGACAAAAGTCATAAATATATTTTTAAACAAAAAAATCCAATACATAACATATTGGACTTTTTACTAATTTATTTTATAAATCTTTTACTACTTTATTATATAAATATTTTAAAGATATCGCACTCATTATAACCGCAGCAACTTCAGCTATTGGGAATGATAACCACACTAGGTCTACATTTCCGAATTTTGATAATATAAATGCTGCTGGTAATAAGAACACTAATTGTCTTACAAATGATACTAGCATACTTAATATACCATTTCCTAATGCTTGGAATGTTGAAGATGCTATTATAGAGAATCCAGCGAATACAAAACTCACACTGATTATTCTAAGTGCTGGAACACCTATCGTTAACATTTGGTCAGATGCATTAAACATTTTTAATAATGTTCCTGGCATTGCTTGTATTATAACAAGTCCGATTAGCATTATTCCTACAGCATAACAAACACCTAATTTAACAGTTTTAACAAGTCTGTCTTTGTTTTTAGCTCCTAAGTTGAATGATACTATTGGAACCATACCGTTATTTAAACCGAATATTGGCATGAATACAAAACTTTGTAGTTTATAATAAGCACCAAATACTGCAACTGCTGTTGATGAGAATGTCATAAGTATTAAGTTCATTCCGTAACTCATAACAGAACCTATTGCAACCATTAATACTGATGGAACACCTACATATAATATTCTACCAATATATTTTTTCTCTAATTTAAATCCTTTTAAGTGTAAATGGATTTCTTTATTTTTCTTAATATTAAGAACTACTGCAAATATACCTGCTATTATTTGACCTATAACTGTTGCAATCGCAGCACCCGCTATACCTAATTTAGGCATACCGAATAAACCGAATATTAATATTGGATCTAGTATAATGTTTATTATTGCCCCAGTTAATTGTGTTGTCATTGATAAAAGTGTTTTACCAGTTGATTGTAATAATCTTTCAAATGATACTTGAGTAAATATACCAAATGAACATATACATACTATTCTTAAATAAGTTGTACCTGAATCAACTATCTCAGCTATATTTGTTTGAGTTTTCATAAATTTATTTACTACAAATAAACCTATACATAAGAATATTAAATAATTTATAAGTTCTAGGAAAATACCATGAAGTGCCGATTTATTAACACCTTCTTGGTTGTGTTGTCCTAAGTTTTTCGAAACGAACGCATTCATCCCAACGCCTATACCTGTTGCCATACCTATCATAAGGTTTTGGATTGGGAATGCCATGGAAACTGCTGTTAATGCATTTTCGCTAAGTTGTGCAACGAAAATACTATCTACTATATTGTATAATGCTTGAACTAGCATTGAAACTATCATAGGTAACGCCATAGATAATAATAATTTATTTACTGGCATCGTACCCATTTTGTTTTCTTTTTTGATTGACTGTTCTGCTTGAACTGCTTTTTCCGCCATAATAATCCCTCCTATTTTATTTTTTTGTGTTATCTGAAATTTTCTGAAGCATGCTATATACTAAATCTATTTCCTCATCAGAAAAATCTTTTAATAATTGATGTTTATATTCTTTTAAATCTGCATCAACTTCTTCATACTTTTTTCTGCCCTCTTCTGTAAGTACTATTTTATTGATACGCTTGTCAGTTGGAATACTCTCTCTTTTTATGTACCCCTTCTTCTCAACGCAACTTATCATAGTCGAAACAGAAGATCTTCTAATATCAAACATTTTTTCCAAATCCTTTTGGAATACATCTCCATTTTCTGCATTATCATATATACATTTTAGAAAAAATGACTGTATTCCTGTAAGCCCATGCTTACACGCAATTTGGTCAATCTCTCTTTTTATTTGGTTATCAACCTTGTGGATGATACCAAAAATCTCTATTCTATCTATCAAAACTGCACCTCTCCCTTGTTAAGTGCACTAATGTTAGTTAGCTAATGTTAGCCTACTAACGTTAGCACTCTAACAATTTTAGTACTTTTTATTTTCAATGTCAATGGGATTTTCTATTATTTTATAAAGTATTTTTTTCACAAATAAATAAAGATTTATTTATCATAAATACCTTTAAAAAGAACTCTTATTTTCTATCTATTATCAAAAAAAGTTATCTAAAATTATATATTTAATAATAATCTTAGATAACTTTTTATCTATAAATCTAGTGCAAAATCTTTTATTTTGCTATTTGGTTTTGTAATTACAAATCTGTCATCATCCCAAGGGCCTGTAAGCAAGTCTTCCAAATAACTAATTGGATAGTCAAGAATCTTTAAGTTTAACTCAAGTGTATCTGCAATTTCTTTGCAAAGCGGCATTACCTCATCCAAATCATAGCATTTTGTATCTATTACCCCTAGCGATTTGTAGTGATTTAACATCATATCAAATATTTCTTTGCCTGTTTCTTCGCCATACTTTTCAATAGTGTATTGATATTCAACCCAAAGGTTTCTCTCCCCTTCAATCCAGCCTTTAGTTAAAAAATACATCCCATTTTTTCCACCATATTTTCGTCTTTCATCAACAGAACCCAAAAGCAAACTTATACAATCATCAACCTTAGGCATTATAAGCTCTAAATTCTTGCTTTCTACCCCTACAAGTGAATTCCCACAAAGCCCAAACGTCAATATAACCCTGTCATAATCTTGCATATTATCAAGTTCGTCTTGTATATATTTATGCAGTTTTTCAGGATAATTATGAAGTCCTGATTCTATCCAATGAATAGGATAATCTATATTATGTTTTTCACATGCCTTTTCAATCTCATGTCTTAAAGTTTTACAAGCTAGTATTGCAGTTTTCAAAGCCATCCCCCCATAAACCAAGTCTATATTATTTATAAAAAATCTAGTTTGTTTCTAAAATAGCTGATATCTCTTTAAAGTCAATGTCTTTTATATTCTTTACTTTTGCTGGATTTTCATTTTTATCTTTTACTCTCATTCCAAACCAAGTTATATCATACCATTTATCAAATTTATATCCTGTATCTTTAAATATACCTATAAATTCAAATCCCATTTTTTCATGGAATTTAATACTCTTATCATTTGCTGAAGTTATGCATGCATAAATATTTTGTACATTTTGCAATTTAAGGATTTCTATAACTTTATTATAAAGTATTTTTCCTATTCCAAGGCTTTTATAATTCATATCAAGATAAATTGATAATTCAACATCCCATTGAAAAGCTGCCCTTTCACCATATCTATGTGCATATGCATAACCAATTATTTCGTCTTTATATGTACAAACTACATAAGGATATTCTAATGAAATATGTTCAATTCTTCCCCTAAATTCTTCAATTGAAGGAATATCGTATTCAAAGGTAATTGCAGTATCAGTAATATATGGAGCATAAATATCAAGTATTTCCTTTGTATCCGATACATCTGCTAGTCTGAATTTTATATCTTTTAATATTTCATCCCTACTTATTGTATTATTTATATTTTCTTTGGTACTCATTTCATATCTCCTAATCTCATTCTCAATTGTCTTATAATTTTAATATACAATTTTTCTACATTATAACATTGTTATTTAAAGATATTATATATACTTATAATTTATAATAGTATCACATCATATGATTTTTAGTAACTAAGGTAATCACAATTTTATATAATATTCTTATTTTTTGCAAAAAGAAAAACCAGCCGCAAACATTATGTTTAACGACTGATTTTTTATTATTTTAAGGTTTATGTTTAATTATTTTATTATTTAACTTTTACATATTTTACAGTACTGTAATTACCATAAACTTTAGTTCCATCAACAGTTTTATAAGCTCTTACTTTGAAATAATAAGTTTTACCTTTAGTTAATCCAGTTTTTGTGTAAGTCTTAGCTGTTGTAGTTTTTACTAATGAATAATCTCCATTTTTAGATGTTGCCATATAAACTTCATATCCACTATTTCTCGAACTTGTATTTTTCCAACTAATTGTAGCCTTTTTAGTTTTAGTTGATTTAACTGTGACTTTTGGTGTAAGTGGTTTTGTTGTAGCTTTTAATATATCAGAATAAGCTGAGTATTGAGTTTTGTTTCCTGATTTATATGCTCTTATTTTATATGAATAAGTATTTGAAGATGATTTTTTTGAATCAGTATAAGTTAATGTATTTTTATTACTTATAGTTTTTATTAATTTATATTTTTTACTACTTGTATCATATCTATAAATTTTATATCCTGTGCAATCACTTACTTTGTTCCAAGCTAATTTTACTGATGATGTTGTAGTACTTGCTACTTTAAATCCATTTACTGCTTCAACTTTTCCTGGTGTTGGAGTTGGTTTGTTAAAGTTTGAAACAGCAGTAGATAATTTTTTAGTTGCAGCATCTACTTTTGATTTAGATATTGTCATATCTTTCATAACTTTGTTTGCATTATCATATGCTGATTTAACATCTTTATTTGCTAATAATTTGTTTTTATTTGATGCACTGTTTACTTTTGCAATTTCTTTTGTAAGTCCAACCTGACATATAAGTATAATCAAATTCACCTAGCCAATCACTATCTTGTCTTCCGTATAAATCGCCTTTTTCTTTTTTGATTTGATCAGTTATGTATTTTGGAATTTGAGCCTTCTTGCTTTCATCATCTCTGATATATGATAAGTAGAATGTACTTTCAACTAATCCAGATGTATCGTCTACTTTCCCTGTATTTCTATATTCAAGACCATAATCATCTAGTAATCTAGTTAAAATTTTTGCACCATTATCTCCTGAATAAAACGGTACTTTAACTGGTTCAATTAGATATCCTAATCCTAATGTAAACCTTTCAACAGAAACGGTTATATATCCCTTAGGTGTCGCAGCATTTGCTTTTATCGGTGATATAGCTATAGTCGACAATACCATCAACAATGCAACTAATACTGAGGTTATTTTCTTAAAAACTCCACCCTTTTTCCTCATATTATTTCACTCCTTATAATTTTTATTTACTTTTAATTGTAGTTTTTATAAGTGTGACATTCAACAAATCAGGACAATAACTACACTAAAATACTACCAGTAGTACTACTTTTATACTACTTTTTGGATGGTTTATTTAAATAAATAATATAAGAAAAGATAAATATTCCCATCAAAAAAGGCTCTCTTCAATAATATTGAAAAGAACCTCTTTTATTACATTTTTAATTATATTCATATTATTTTCCTAATATATATCATCATTAATCCAAATCATGTAAGAATAATCCACATCTTACTTTTGGTTCAAACCAAGTTGATTTTGCTGGCATAATTTTATTTGCATCGGCAACTGCGATAAGTTCTTCGATGCCTGTTGGATACATTGCAAATGCGACTTTCATATCGTTATTTACTCGTCTTTCTAATTCGCCTATTCCACGAATTCCTCCAACAAAGTCGATTCTTTTATCTCTTCTTGGGTCTTTTATACCCAAAATATTATCTAATATATTATCTTGTAAGATAGATATATCTAGAGATTTAACTTCATCTCTAACTTTTGTATATCTTTTGCCAAACTCAATTCTATACCAATCTCCATCTAAAAACATCCCCACATCGCCTTTTTTCTGTGGTTTGTAAGGTGTGTTTCCTTTTACTTTTTCGACATCGAATTTTTCTGCTATTTTATCTAAAAATTCTTCTTTTGTATTTCCATTTAAGTCCTTAACTACTCTGTTGTAGTCCATGACTTCTAAATCATTTTCTGGAGCTATCATAGCGATATAGTAATTAAATTCTTCATCCCCTGTATAATTTGGATTTGCATCTCTTTTTTCTTTCGCAACATTTACTGCAGATGCTGATCTATGGTGACCATCTGCTATATATAGATGAGGGATTTTATCAAATTCATCTACTAATTCTTTTAAATCTTCTTTTCTATCAATGCGCCAGACTGTGTGGAATACTCCATCATCACTTATAAAATCGTATATTGGAAGTTCATTTTTAACATAATAGTCTATGATTTCATCAACTTTTTCTCTATTTTTATAAGTAAGAAGTATTGTTCCTGTATTTGCATTACAATATTTTATATGATTAGTTCTATCTAATTCTTTGTCTGGCTTTGTATATTCGTGGATTTTTATAACACCATTGATATTGTCGTCAACAGATACACATGCGACAAGACCTGTTTGTGCTCTGCCATCCATGATTTCTCTATAAATGTAAATACATTCTTGTTTTTCTTTTATTAATATTTTTTCATCTTTAAATTTATCTAAGTTTTCCTTAGCTTTAAGATAAACAGCTTCATCGTGTTCATCTACATTATCGTCTAAGTCAACTTCAGCTCTATCAATATGGATAAAAGAATATTTGTTTTCTTCACCCATTTTTTTTGCTTCTTCTCTATTCATAACATCATATGGTAATTCTGCTACCATATCCACATAATTTTTTGCTGGTCTAACTGCCCTAAAAGGTTTTATTATTGCCATTTCTCGTTCCCCCTAATTTTATAATGCTATTTGCTCATCATCTTGAAAATATTCTACTAACATTTCTACTATTTCTTTGCTTATTCTATCTTGAGCTTCAACTGTTGATGCACCTATGTGAGGAGTTGGAGACACCATTGGGTGATTAACTAATTCTAGGTTTACTTTAGGTTCTGTTTCATAAACATCCATTGCAACGGCTTCGATTTTACCATTATCTAATGCTTCTATTAAATCGTGTTCACATACTAGAGCACCTCTAGCGTTGTTTACAAAGTATACGCCTTGTTTCATTAAATCGAATTCTTTTTTAGTTATTAAATAACCTTTTTCTTTATCATAAGGTATGTGTATAGTTAAGAAATCAGCATTTTTTAATACTTCTTCAAAGCTACAGAATTTATATCTTGTATAACCTTCCATTTTTCCTAATATATCATAATATATTACTTTCATACCTAATGCAGTCGCCATTTTTGCAACTTCTTTACCTATTCTACCTAAACCTATTATTCCTAATGTTTTTCCAAAGATTTCTGTTCCTATATATTTCTTTTTATTCCATTCGCCATCTCTCATAGTCACGTTAGCTATATTTACAAATCTAGCTATTGTGATGATTTGGCCTATTGTAAGTTCTGCTACTGATCTTGTACTTGCACATGGTGTATTCATAACTTTGATTCCTTTTTTAGTTGCGTATTTAACGTCTATGTTGTCTAGTCCTACACCACTTCTTATTATTATTTTTAGTCTTGCATTTCCTTCTAAGGCTTTATCTATTATCTCTTTTGTGATTGTATTTTTAGAACGGATAACTAAAGCGTCAACATCTTGACACATTAATCCAAGTTCTTCACCATCATAAAATTTATCTATTACATCAAATCCTAAGTTTCTTAAATTTTCTATTTGATCATTATTCATTCCATCAGCCACTAATATTCTATACATTTTCATACCTCCAAAATCCCTTTTTATTCTTCGCTTTAATATTCATAATCATTCATATTTAATCTTTATAAGTTTTCATATATTAATAAAACTTACTACTTTAAGTTAAAATCCTAATATATCATCAATATTTTTCAATAAATCTCTTATATCGTTTTCTGTATAATCTCCCATGTGTGAAATTCTAAAAGTTTTGTCTTTTAATTCACCGTATCCGTTTGCAATTAAATAACCACGTTTTTGTAGTTCTTCATTTAATTTAGATACATCTATATTTTGGGTATTTTTTACTACTGTTAAAGTGTTGGATAAATGATTTTTATCTGTAAAGATTTCGAAGTGTTCCTCAGCCCAATTTCTAACGATTTTAGCCATGTCTTCATGTCTTTTAAATCTATTTTCTAGGCCTTCTTCTAAGATTTTTTCTAATTGATAATTTAAAGCGAACATGTGTGAAAGGGATGGAGTTGACGGATATTGATAATTTTTCTTTTTGATATACTCATACATTGATAGTAGATCAAAATAAACTCCTCGATTTTGTACTTTTTCGGCTCTTTTTCTAGATTTTTCAGAAAATGTACAAAGTGACATACCAGGTGGTAAGCCAATTGCCTTTTGAACTGATGTGATGCAAATATCTATTCCAATTTCATCGACGGGGATTTTGATTCCTCCCGCGGAACTAACTGTATCTACACAGTAGACGACATCATCGTATTTTTTTAGGATTTGACCAATATCTTCGATTGGATTTCTTATGCCTGTAGAAGTCTCATTATGAGTTACAGTTATTAAATCATATTTGCCAGTTGCAAGTACCTTATCAACCATTTCTGGCTCTATAGCCTGACCTAATTCAACTTTAAATAAATCTGTTGGAACACCATTTGTTATACCCATTTTGTGCCATCGATCTCCAAATGAACCACAGGAGAATACAGCTGCTCTTTTTGCTGTACAACATCTAATGGAGCCTTCCATTAAGCCAGTGCCGGAGGATGTTGATAATAATATTTCATTATCAGTGTAGAATAATTTTTTAGCTTTTTCAGTTATACTTTTTTGAAGTTCTGATGCTTCTTTGCTTCTATGGCTAATAACTGGTGTAGCCATTTTTTCTAGGACATCTTCACTAACATCTATAGGTCCTGGTATAAATAATTTTTTACTCATAATAAGCCTCCTTTCTTGAATAGTTTAAAAATCAATTATCAAAATAATAATTAACTTTATTTAATATTTATAGTATGATTTTTTCCTTAATTTGTCAATATAATTATTCATTTGATACATATAATTTTTTTTATATTTTATCTTTTCAAAAGTTTTTCTAGTATATTATCACCAAAGTATATGATATTATACGATACGAATCAAACATTCACATACTTTTATTTATAATAATTTTTATTTTAGTTTTTTATCTTAAAAAATAGTTATAATTTTTAAAATATAGCAATCAAATCTTCTATAAATATTTTGCATAAGTATAAATTCATATGATGTGTATAATTATATCCATTTTATTTTAAACTATTCTTATTTTTGTATATATTTTATATTAATTTTAAAATCTTTAACTAAGTTAGATATAATAAGTCCAAAAGAAAAAGTGTACAAATTTTTATGCGATAATTTAAATAAATAACTATAAATATTATTCATCACAAATTCAAAGTTTTGAGTTATAGTTTTGATTCTATTAATAAATTTACTTATTTTAGGTTATAATTATAGATATGGTTAAATTTGTAATATACTGAAGGGAGATAAACATGAAATATAAAGTATTAAAAAAACAAAACAGCTCAAAGACTTGTCTTGTTTGTGGTGTGAAAAATGATTTGGGACTAAAAGCTCGTTTTTATCAATTAGAAAATGGTGAATTAGCATCTATTTTTAATTCTAAGGAATTTCATCAAAGCTATCCAGGTAGAGTTCATGGTGGAATCTCAGCAGCTATTTTAGACGAAACTATTGGACGTGCAATAAGTGTTAGTGATGAAACTGTTTGGGGCGTTACAGGAAGCTTGGAACTAAGATATAAAAAACCAGTTCCAATTGATTGTGACTTGATAACAGTTGCTAGAGTTACTAGAGATACTAGAAAGTTATTCGAAGGTGAAGGCGAAATTATCCTTCCTAATGGTGAAATCGCTGTTACTGCTAAGGCAAAATACGTTAAAATGCCTATAGATCAAATTGCTGATGAATGTGATATGGCTGAAGAATGGCTTCCTATTCCAGATGATGAACCTGTTGAATATATTGAAATTCCAGGGAGATAATAAATATAGTTTCCTATGTGTTATAAAAAAGCCATCTATATATAGATGACTTTTTTATTATGACTCAATTAGCCCGTATTTTTCTTTTATTCTATCTAGTTTTTCAATCATCGGCTTACTTATAACTGCAAGAAAAAATACAGTCGCTATTGCATGGACAATATTAAATGGAATTCCGCTCAGATATATCGGTATAATCCCCTCTAATGTCATATTGCTGTATGGGAAGATTAGCCATGTTGCTGTGTCTAATAAAAATCCGTATATGAAAAATGTTGATAGCCCACCGTAAATACATAGACTGATTTTTCTCTTTTGCAATCTACCTTTTTTAAATAAAATTCCCGCGATAAAACCGATTATACCAAAGCTGAACATTTGCCACGGTGTCCAAGGCCCTTGTGCAAAGAAGAAATTTGATACAAAGCCTGTCATTGCACCGACTAAAAATCCAGCCTCTGCCCCAAAACAGACTGCCGATATTATTACTATTGCCACGACTGGTTTAAACTGTGGTAACATAAAAAATGCGGCACGCCCTGCTACTCCTATTGCTGATAGTACTGCTATTATTATAAGCTCCCTTGCCTGTGGTTTTCTATCTTCGAATACCATAAAAAACGGCAACATTGTACATGCTATTATCCCAAGGCTTACTATGTAGTACTTTCTGTCATTTCCCAATGTTATTCCTAAGTAGATTATAAGGGGAATTACAACAAGTATCATAAAACATGCCATAAGTGTTCTGTGGCTTAATTTTGTGTCGTTGTTGTTTTTTCGTCTACTTCTAAAACAGGTCCATTACTTTTGTATTGATTTTCTTGTTTTGAAAAAATATTTTTAAAAATACCATGTTCTTTCGGTTGTTCTTCCTCTTCTTTTTTCTCAACCACCTTTATAGAATAATCTTTTATATTATAGGTCTTTTTTCTTTTTTCTTCATTTAACATTATATCATCGTATATATCGTCTATTAAGCTAGTGTTGCTTGCATTTGTTTCTCGTTGGCCTTGCATAATCTTATCACATCCTCACATGTTATGGCATTTTCAAATACTTGTCGTGTCATTCTATTTGCTACAGTTGTGTAAAAATTGTTACCGCTGAAGAATTTATTTGGCGTATTTGTAGTAACTATGTTTCCATCGAAGAATAAAGCACATTTGTGTGCAAAACTTGCGCAAAATTCTATATCGTGCGAAACCATAATTATCGTTACTTCCCTTTTTAAAAGTTGTTCTAATATTTCAGCGAATTTAATCTTAAACCCTGCATCAAGCCCTTTTGTCGGCTCTTCTAGGATTAATAATTGTGGTTCTAATAATAATTTTCGATATATATTCATAAGAAGATTTTCAATACCGCCCATATCCATTACAACATTTTCATGCAAAACTCTAATTGGTTCCATATTCTTTACCTAAAAGATTCAAATAATAATTTTGGAGCTTTCTAGCTTCTTTTTTTATATCAAATCCCCTTTCTGCAATTAATGATGACTTATCTTTTCTTTGAGTTTCTTTAAATTGTAATGCTTGTTCTGCCCAATATTTTGCACCTTTATCTAAATCAATATAAATAGTATCTTCAATTAACTTAGCTTCCTCTGTAACATTAGTTGAAAAAATACAACTTAAACCTGAAGTTTGAGCTTCTACTCCGACAACAGGTAACCCCTCATAAAATGATGGTAATAAAAAAATATCCATGGCTTGCATATATTCATTTATATTTTGCTTTATCCCCATAAATTTTACATTACTTTCTAATTTTAAGTTTTTAACCTTTATTTCAATATTTTGTCTCAGTGGTCCATCTCCGAATAAAAGTAATTCTGTATTTTTGTCCATTTTATGTATTTCATAAAAAATATCTATTAAAAACTCATGATTTTTCTGGTTTACAAATCTACCTACATGTCCAACTACAAATTTGCCTTCTAAATTTTCTTTTTTTCTAATAGATTTTCTAATTTCTTTATTATAAGAAAATTTAGATGTATCAATTGCATTGTTTAATATTATAACTTTTCCCGAATCCATAAATTTTTTCCCCAAATAACCATCTTCCAGCAAAATTAGAACAAGCAAAAAAACAATTTGGAAACACCTTTGAAAAAGGTCTTAAAATATATTTAATTATATTTCTTTTAAATTCATTATTTCCCGAACTACTATGACTGTGCGCAATTCTTATTTTTACTTTAGCTATTTGTGCAGCACATAAAGGAAAGATACTAAGTGAATTTATATGAGAATGAACTATACTGTATTTATTAGTTTTAAATAGTTTTATAAGAGTCTTCATATATGAAAACAAATGTTGATATGGCGGAATTATATATATTCTTCCTCCAAATTCTTCTATTAATTCTTGTGGAATATACGTTGAATCTTCATCTACAGCTCAGTCTAAATCGAATCCATCTCTGTATTTATTGTAATTTCCTGTATATGGATTTCCAACTGGTACAGTTAATAAATCTACATTTTCACCTGTTCCAGCTACTGTTGATGAATTTGTATGTACATCTACATATCCGAAATCAGGATATGCTGCAGCACTACTTCCATATGGATCTTTGCTATCATTTACTAATAGTGTTCCTTTTACAGTTACTCGTTTGTCTGCATCTGCATCAAATTTATGTAATTGATAATTTTCTTTTAATGCATATTTGTACATAGCTGTCATATCGTCGCTCTTTCCTAAGCTATCTTTATATGAACAAGCTGTTCCATTTCCATTTCTGATATAAGTTAATTCATATCCCCAAATAGCTTTATCATCATAATGTTCAGATCCTGCTAGAGTATACCAATTCACTCCATCTTTTGAAACTATAACATTACCTGGTTCTGAGAATGATTGACCTCCGTTAGAATTACCGAATATAGTGAAATCTATACCATAAGGATTAGTTGGGGCATTTTTTATACCATTTTCATAGTAATAAGTTATAGAACCACCAAAGTTACCTAAAGATATTGGAGTATACCAGTTTCCAGAACCTATTAATGATTTTTCTGGATATAATCCATAGTTACCCATATTGCTGTATTGACTTCCTGGGCAGAAATAGTCGACAACTTTATCAGGCATTCCTACTAATTTTCCTCTTTTATAAATAGTAAAGGTATATGTAGTTATCATTTCAGAGCCATCTTCTAAAACTTTATATAAAACTATTCTTTGAGTAAGACTACTTGTTATTTTTGATGTATCGATAGTTAATTTATAGTTTCCATCTTCTTCTGCATTAAGTAAGTTTGCATCTGATTTTGAATCTTTATAAACTGTTGCCCCGTTTGTAACTTTAAAATTTATATCTAATGAATTACAATCTTTTGGAATTAAAATTGCAGCAGTTACAATATCTTTATTAAATTCTGGTGTACACCATTGTCCAGCTGAAATATCTGCAGATGTTATTTGTAATTCACTCTTATCAACACTCAATCTTTCAACTGTTATAGTGTAAGTGTTTTCTGCTTCGAATGGATCTTCTTTTCCAGCTTCTTTACTAGCATAATATTTTGAATTTGAGCAAATTTGTATTTTTATTTTGACACTGTTTTTGTCACCAAATTTTATATTTTTGATAGGTTTACCTTTTTCAACATTAACAGCCTCTCCATCATCTATACTAGCTCTAACTATTGACCATGAGTCTTTTGGTGAAATATTAAGATCAAATGAGTTTATATCTTTATATAAAAATGCTTTATAATCGCTAATAGTTGGACTTATACCAGCAACCTTTGTTAGTTCTCCATTTTCTAATCTGAAAAATGTTCCTTCACTTCTTCCTTTATCTGTAGGATTAGATATAAGCGCTCTCTCACTTGGAACGATAGTTGCACCACTGAATGCTAATGTTGCTGTTGTACTTCTTGTACGAGTTATATCAAATTTATAATCTGTATAATTTTTTTCATTAGTTAAATCAGATATACGGATTACTACTTTGTTTGCCCCTGGCTCAAGCGCAACTGCTTGACTTGTTGTTGATTTTTCTACAGTTTTAACAAGTTTATCATTATTGAATATTTCTACTTTATATTTAGTATCATCAAATGTAGGTCTAAAATTTGCATTGAATGTACCATTATTAGCAGATTTTGTTGTCAAAGTATAATCAAATTTTGAAGATTCAAATTCTGATGTTGTACTTGTCCATTCATTAAAACTAGAATAGTTTGTTAGCTCTAAATTATCTAAATAAGGAGCATCTTCAGCTCTTTATCTTTATTTTCCTTATTTTTACCGATAACCTTTGTAACCCCCGGTTTAACAGCCGTTACGAAACAAACAGTACCATTACTTTTTACAGTTGCTACATCAGTATTTTCACTTGTCCATTCTATAACACCATAAGTTTCATACTGATCTGGTTTTACTTTGAAATATTTATCATTTTCTTTTAATAATGTACCGTCTTCTGGCAATGTAAATTCGATACTGTCACTTGTTGATAAAGACATCTCAGGTAAAATATATAGAGAATATTTAGCCTGTACAGATTCATTTTCTTTTGATGTTGCCGTAAAAGTTGGATAAGTTGCTGTTGTTTCCTTATAATCTACTTTTACAATACCATTTTCATCAATTGTTATTCCTTTTGACTCTTGATTACTAGACCATGTCACTTCATCTGAAGCAGTTCCTGGAGTCTGTTTTACACTTAATTTAAAACTATTTTCTTTATTACTTCCAATTACAAAATAATTTGTTCCATTTGATGATTTTTTTATACTACTAGTTCTACTACTTTTCCAAAAAAGTAGTACTACATATGTGTACATAAAAAAAACTGGATTTTAAAAATCCAGTTTTTTATTCAAATACTATTGATTATTTTTGTCTAAATCTACCTTATTATCTATTTCTACATCTATTTTCTTTTCAAGAGTTAAACCTTCATCAATTGTTTGGAATTCACTGCCTTCAATAACTACTTCTTTTTCTAATGTAGTATTGTCTGTGCTTTCATCTACTTTTTCAGCAGATTTTTCTCCATTTAATATTTCCATAAATTCCTCACCTGTTATTGTTTCTTTTTCAAGTAAGAATTTAGATAATTCGTGTAGTTTTTCTTCATTTTCTTTAAGTATATTCATCGCCTTTTTGTGAGCTGATTTTATTATACTTAAAACTTCTTGGTCTATTTTTGTTGAAGTTTCTGGTGAACAAGTAAGCGATGCATCTCCACCTAGATATTGATTTGTCACTGTTTCAAGTGCCATCATATCGAAGTCGTCACTCATACCATATCTTGTTACCATTGCTCTTGCCATCTTAGTAGCTTGTTCAATATCGTTTGATGCTCCTGTTGTGAATGAGCCGAAGATTAATTCCTCTGCTGCACGTCCTCCAGTGAAAGTAGCTATCTTGTTGAAAGCTTCTTGTTTTGTCATTAAGACTTTTTCCCCTTCTTCAACTTGCATTGTATATCCAAGTGCTCCAGAAGTACGAGGTATTATTGTTATTTTGTGTACTGGTGCAGATTCTGTTTGTTTTGCTGCAACAAGCGCATGTCCAATTTCGTGGTAAGCAATTATTGATTTTTCTCTTTGAGATATAACTGCTCCTTTTCTTTGGTAACCAGCTATTACAACTTCTACACTTTCTTCTAAGTCTTCTTGTAAAACTTGATGTCTTCCCATTTTAACTGCTCTTAATGCACCTTCATTTATTATATTTGCAAGTTCAGCACCACTAGCACCTGCTGTTGCTCTAGCAATCGCATTGTAGTCGATATCTTTTGCCATATGAACACCTTGTGCATGTACTTTAAGTATCGCTTCACGACCTGCTAAGTCAGGAAGTTCTACTGGTATACGTCTGTCAAAACGTCCTGGTCTAAGTAATGCTTTATCTAGTGAATCTGGTCTATTTGTTGCTGCTAATATAACAACACCCTTTTTACCATCGAAACCATCCATTTCAGTAAGAAGTTGGTTAAGAGTTTGTTCTCTTTCGTCATTTCCCCCTGGCATACCGCTATCACGTTTTTTACCTATTGTATCTATTTCATCTATAAATACTATACAAGGTGCTTTTTCGTTAGCTTGTTTAAATAAGTCCCTAACTTTTGCAGCCCCCATACCTACAAACATTTCAACGAATTCAGATCCTGAAATTGAGAAGAATGGAACTTTTGCTTCCCCTGCTACTGCTTTTGCAAGTAATGTTTTACCTGTTCCTGGAGGTCCTACAAGTAATGCACCTTTTGGCATTGTAGCACCTATTTCTTCATATTTTTTAGGATTGTGAAGGAAATCTACTATTTCAGTAAGAGCTTCTTTCGCCTCATCTTGTCCAGCTACATCAGCAAAAGTCTTTCCTGTTTGTGCTTCAACATAAACTTTTGCATTACTCTTACCAAATTGCATTGCATTTGAGCTTCCACCAAGTCTTTTCGCCATTGATTTCATAAGCCAATTTCCTATAAAGAGGAAAATTGCAAGCGGTAATATCCAACTCACTATAAAGTTAACTATCCATGAGTTTTCGTCCGTAATTTGTTTTGTAAATTTAACATTATTATCTTGTAAAGTCTTTACTAAGTTTGGATTTTCAACATATCCAGTATAGTATGTCTTTTTATTTTGTTTTTGATTATCCCCATTCTTTTTCAAAGTATAAACTATTTGAGTATCACTCATTTCTACTTCATCTACTTTTCCAGACTCGACTTGAGTTAGGAATGTACTGTAATCCACTTCTTCATATGTACGTGAATTTATGCTTGGTAAAAATAAACTATTTAACATTACTACAAGCACTAGTATTAAAAAGAAGTTAAAATAATTAAAATGTTTTGGTTTGTTTTTCTCTTCTTTCATCTTAAACACCTTTCTTCATTGTATATAAATATATATTTTGAGCAATCTTTTCTCTTCTTTCCTATAAGACTCATTATATATTATTATTAATAAAAAAACATTATATATTACATAATATTTTTTTATCTACACTATAATCTATTTAGTAAAAATATACATTTAACATATTAATTGAATATGTATTTTTTATTAATATTTTTTTAGTAAAATATTATAATTGAGTACTTATTTATAAAAAACAATATTATACTTTTAATAGATATCAATAGTTTGTGAGGGGGTGTGTTTTTTGTTTATTAGAAAAGAGGAATTTAACGAGGTAAAAATTATTCCTTCTATTTTGGTTTATATACTACTTAGCTTTGGTGTATCTTTTATATTATTATTCGTAAATAGAGAAGTTTTAAATAATAATGCTAATGCTGTTCAAGTAATTATAGATTTTTCATTTATTTTATTTCTATTTTATAAATTGGGAGTCAATCTTACAAAAATACAAAATTTAATTAATGATTATCTCAGAAAAATAAATATAAAGGAAATTATAGATGTTGTATTTACACAAATAGTTATATCATTTGGAACTACTTTACTTATTTTGGGCATGATATGTCTTATAAATATAGATACTGCAAATTCACTTAATAATGCTGGTGAAGATGTTTTTACAAATACTATTGCATCATTTATACTTACTGTCATAAGTGCGCCAATACTTGAAGAGTTGTTTTTTAGGGTTGTTCTTTTTAAAAGAATATCTAAGTTTTTCAATGTATATATCGGTATGATACTTTCATCTTTATTATTCGGTGTTTTACATATGGAACTCGCAATCGTAGGTGCTGTGATATTTGGTTTTGCAAATTGTATTTTATATTTAAAATATCGAAATATACTAATACCTATGACTGTGCATTTTCTAAATAATTTTCTTGTAAGTATACCTACATTTTTATCGAGTGATTCTGGAGCGAGTTCAGATGTTGAATTATTATCACAAAGCGATGCATCAGCTTATTTAATATTAGGTGCTATTGTATTTATAATCGGTATGATTTTATTTATACGATTTATTGTGAAAAACCGCAAGTATATTGAAAGTGATGCGTTTGATAATAAGACTTACAATTTTAATAAGTTATTGTAAAGTAAAAGACCGTCATCCTATTTTCTAGGTGATGGTCTTTTTATACTATATTATAATTCCTTCAAAATGATCCATTTCATGTTGGATAATTTGTGCTACAAACCCAGTAAATACTTGTGTTTTTTCTTTAAAATTAGCATCTAAAAATTTAACTTCTATAGTCTCATATCTAGTTGTTTGTCTAAACCCTTCTAAAGATAAACAGCTTTCTTCTGTTAAATATGGTTTTTCTTTTTTTAGAATAACTGGATTTATCATAGGAACTATCATGCCTGCACCTACTGTGAAAACTAAAATTCTCTTTTTAAATCCTATCATATTTGCTGCAAGACCTACACATCCATCTAAGTTTGCTTTTAATGTATCGACTAAGTCAGTTACAATTGACTTATCCTGTATTGTTGCAGGCTCTGATTTTTGTTCTAAAAATAATACATCTTTTACGATTTGTCTTATCATTGCTCTCACCTTTCATCATAATTTATGATTATCATATTTTTACTATTATACTATATTTTAATTTATTTTCTCTCCTCAGGATAAACAAGTCCCCATTCTTTTCTTATCCCAGTCATTATCTCCATAACATCCTTTGTATAATCAAGGCGCGCTACTTCTCTATCACCCATTACTGCTTTTTCCATGTCTTGCATTTCGTAAAACAGTGCATCTTCGTGTTTGCCGACTTCGATTTCTTCTCTTTCGCCTGTTTCTGTATAAGTTATGACTGCTTTTTGTGCCCTTGGGTATTCCATAATTTCGATATAACCTTTGTCGCAAGATATCATCCCTCGTTTTGGTTGTTTTGAATGAAGTGTAAGTGATATTGTCGCCATCTCTTGCTCATCGTTCATTAGAAGTATTCCTGCTTGTTCATCCACTCCTGTTGGTGCGTATTTTACTTGGCTTAGCACTTGATTTGGTTTTGATGACATAAACCATCTCACAAACGAAATTGCATAAACTCCTATATCAAGAAGTGCCCCTCCTGCAAGATTCATATTGAAGAATCTATTTTTCATATTATACTCTTTATAACTTCCGAAGTTCATCTGAATCATTCTGACTTCACCTAAGTCGCCACGCTCTACGATTTCTTTTAACTTTTTATATAAAGGCATGTGGTAAATTGTCATCGCCTCTGCTAATACAACATTGTTTTTTTCTGCTAGTTCAATCGCTTTATTTAACTCATCGCTATTTAATGTGATTGATTTCTCGCAAAGTATATGTTTGCCGTTAGAGATCGCCTCCATCATAAAGTCTATATGTGTGTTGTGTGGTGTTGTTATATAGATTATGTCCACATTTTCATCAGAAAACATCTCATGAAAATCGTCGTATACCTTTTGCACTCCGTATTTTTCTGCAAAATCAACTGCTTTGCTGTGTGTTCTATTCCCCACTGCATATATTGATTTGCCTGCTTTTTTTAAAGCATTTGCCATTTCATTTGCAACTACTCCTGTTCCTAATATTGCCCAGTTAAATTCCTTTTTGTTCATATTATCCTCCAATATCATTTATCATTATCTATGTGTAAGTTTATCACGATATATTTATTTTACCAATATTTTATTGTTATTTATATTATTTATTGACATTTCGAAATTATCCTCCTAAATATTGTTTTGTACAAAACAATATTTAGGAGGATAATATGAAATCACAATACCCAATAGGACTACATATAAATAAACTTAGCCGTTTAATTTCTAGAAAAGTCGATGCTGCTGTACTAAGCGCAATTGACGACAACATTACAGTATCTCAGGCATATGTTATAGATTTTATAACAGATAATAACGATAGGGATGTATTCCAAAAAGATTTGGAGATGGAGTTTGACTTAAAGCGTTCTTCTGTAAGCCTTATGCTTAACAATATGGAAAAACACGACCTAATCAAAAGGGTTCCTGTTGCTGAAGACGCTCGTTTAAAAAAGATTATTTTAACAGAAAAAGCAATTGAATTATCAAAAAAAATTGCATATGCCATAGATTCTGTTGAAGGAATATTAGCAGAAAATCTAAATCAAGATGAAATCAATACTTTTTTAAATCTATTAAACAAAATAAGAACTAATATAGAATAATATTTTATTTGTAAATTTTAAAAGGGAGGATAATATAAATCATGCAAGTTATAACACTTACAATTACTGGACTTGCAATGGGGATAACTATATTAATAGGTCAAAAGCTCGGTCAAGGTAAGAAAAAAGATACCGGCAATGTTGTCGGAAGTGGTATATCAATATTCGCAGTAATTGCAATCATCTTAACAGTTGTATTTGTTACATTTGCACCAAGTGTTGCATCATTTATGAACGCTCCTGCTGAGGCATTTGATGGAACATCAACTTATATAAGAATCTGCTGTGCTGGTGCTGTTTTTATAGTTGCTTACAATTTAATTGGTGGTATTTTTAGAGGACTTGGAGATGCAAAAACTCCACTTATGACTGTTTTTATCGCTTGTGTTGCAAATATTTTAGGTGACTTAGTGTTTGTAGGAATATTCAATATGGCGGCTGCTGGGGCTGCTCTTGCGACTGTTCTTGCACAGGCTATCAGTGTAATTTTATCTTTAATTATAATCGCAAAAAGAGGTCTACCATTTGAGTTTTCACTAAAAAGTATAAAATTCCACAAAGGTCTTACTTCACAAATAATAAAATTTGGAGCTCCAATAGCTCTACAAGAACTGCTTGTTCAAATATCATTCTTAGTAATCGTAATGATTGGTAATGCCATGAGTGTTGTTCCATCAGCTGGTATGGGTGTCGCACAAAAATTATCAGCATTTATAATGCTTGTTCCATCTTCATTCTCACAAGGTGTTTCTGCATTTGTTGCCCAAAACTACGGTGCTAGAAAATACGACAGAGCGAGAAAGGCACTTATTTGTGCAATTGGAACTTCATTATGTTGTGGAGTTTGCATGTTCTTCTTAGCATTTTTCAAAGGCGATATGCTTGCATCAATATTCTCTACTGATCATGAAGTTATTCTTGCTGCTTGGGATTATCTAAAATCATATGCAATAGACTGCTTCTTTACTGCATTTTTATTCTGCATGATTGGTTTCTTAAATGGATGTGGAAAAACAACAATCGTAATGATTCAAGGTATAGTCGGTGCGTTCTTCGTGAGAATACCTGTTGCTTATGTTATGAGTAAAATTGAACCAGTTTCTTTATTTAGAGTTGGTCTTGCAACTCCATCATCTACAATTGTTCAAATCGTAATATGTGGTGTTTATTTATTCTTCTTGTCGAGAACATTATTTAAAAAAGAAGAAACAAATGATGCCCCTAACCATGAATTATGTGATGCAGAAGCATAAGAAAATTATAATAAAATCTGTATGATAATAAAAAAAATAAGCATGTCTTAGTAATGTCAACAGATACTAAGGCATGCTTGTTTAATTTGTTGTAAGTGATTCGCAATATATTAATATTGTTTAATACTAATAAAATTAATTATTAGTATTAATTTTATACTTATCAAATCTAAAAGTAACAGTAAATTTCACAAAGTATACAATCCAAATAACAATCGATATCCATAAAACTAATTTAGATATTAGAACATAGCCAATTGCTCCTACTAAAAGTATTAAAGCTAATTTTAACATTATTATTCCATAATCTTTACTTAGTTTAAATTCATCATATAATTCTCTTTCATTTTTTGATATGAAATAATATCCAGTGATTAATATGGATGCTTTATCTTTAAGAAGAAAAAACATACATGATACGAATAATAATGCACATGACATAAATAATGAAATTTTCAACATACTAATTCCCCCCTTCATTTCATTCGTAATATATAACAATTGTGAATTAAACAGTTATAATATAATTATATTATAACTGTTTATATATATCAGCATAATTAACTTTAAGTTGTTCTTTAAGCTCTTTGTTTTCTTCTTCAAGTCTTTTAATTTTTCTTTTTAAACTTGCAATAATAGCATCTTTATTATTATCATTCATTTCTCTTTTAACTTGAGATGGAGTAGGAACCTGTGACTGTTGGTATCTAAGTATTTCTATACGTTCTCTAATATCTTTATTATCATATAAAGTTTTTTTAGTAATACCACTTTCATTTGCAACACTATTAAAATTAATGGCTTTTTGAGCCTTTATAAGCCTTTGTATTGCTTTATCAACCTTCTCCTGTGTTATAGCCCTTCGCTTACTATGCAACTCTTTTAAATGCTCTGAACGGTTGTAATTACTCAATTAATTCACCTTCTTTTTTAACTTATCTAATCTACTATAAATCATATTTCCTTGAGATATTTTAGAATGAATATCCTCATATAATTTTAATAATTCCTCATTTTCATTTATCATTTCTGTTCTATTATATATTTTCGCATTTTCAATCATATTTTTAGTTGAATTTATTAATATATCATATTTTATAATATCACCTTCAAATGCCCCAACACATAAATCTTTACAAGGACTGCCATTATTAGAAGTTAAACAAGGGGGCTGTTTAGCAAAATTACATTTACCTTTAGTTCTTTGCATACAAGTACCATAAGGTGTGTCTATTGCATTTAACTTATGATTTGTGTATAACATTTCTATAATATCATCAGGTATTTCACCATTATTTTCTTCTTTTAATTTATCACTCTCATCAAAGCTAAATATACCTTGTTTAACTGCATTATCAAATACTTTTCTCTTCGTATCATCTAGTAATTTAGCATATTTTAAAGTCATTTCAGGTGATGCATGTGCTAATAATTCTTGTATAGTTGTTATGTCAGCTCCTCCATTTAGTAATTTAACTGCATAAGTGTGTCTAAATGCATGATTACTAAAATGATATATAGTACCATCAGAATTGATAATTCCAACCTCTCTAGAAAGAGCATTTAAGTGATTTATTGCCCAGGTATCACTATATGGTCTACCTTTTCTAATACCTGAATATTTAGCAAATATATATTTTTCAGGATTATTATCTTCGTTACTTTTCTTTACTGATTTATCTATCAATATAGCAATCATATCAGCCAATTCTTTATCAATAGGTATTCTATGATTTTGAACATTTGTTTTTAATATATTAGTTTCAATCCAATAATTATTATCTAGCATAATCAAGCAATCATGCTTTAGTTCTAAAACATCTGAAATACGAAGTCCTGTTTTATACATTATCCATATAACAATTTGGACTTTTTTATTTAATTTATCTATATTGTCAAATAATTGTTCTAATATATCATCAGTGATATATTTTATATTATTAGCCTTTTTTATTAAAGTAGGTTTATCTGTTTCTAGTATAAGCCTGCTTATATCAATATTAGGTGAAATTTTATATTCTCTTAACTTTATATCAGATAAAAATTTATAGATTTTATTTATTGCATTTCTTATATTATAATTAACATTAGCTTTAATATTAGATGATTTTGCATAGTGTTGATTAAGATAAGTTATATATTTCAATATATGGTTTCTATTTAAATCTTCAATACTATCCCATGATGGTTCTATTTCTTTTATAAATCTAAAAAAAGTGCTTATTACACTACAATATTGGCGAGCAGTACTATAAGAAAAGTTATTTTTTGAAAGTAATTTTTCTTTAAAATATAGTTTACACTCTTGTCTAATAGTAGGTTGAGGAATATTTTTAAATGACATTAAATAAGTCGTATCACTTGTTGAATATGATATTCCATAATGTTGTTTTAGTATTCGAACATCCCATATATCTTTTTCAAATTCATCTCTTTTATCTAATTCTTTAAGTATATAGTCATATATTCTTCTTAAATATGTTACATATGCTGTTGTTATTTCATATGTTTTACCAGTACTTTTAGTTGTTTTTTTAGTAGTTATATCAATTCCTTTACTTTGTAGCCAATCTCTCCAAATTATTTCAGATTTATTTATATCTAATTCTAAAAAAGAGTCTATATTAGGGTATTTAAAGTTTAAAAATTCTATTAGTTTAATATTATATTTTTGATATTTAAAGACATTATAAAAACTCCATTCTTCATTAAATAATTTTTTATAGTAAACATACTTTAACTCCAGATTTATATTTTTATTATTTAAACTAAATACAATATTTTGTCTTTTTTGATTATATTTACTATATTCTTCTTTAAATTGTTCAATCTTACCTACTATGCTTACATTCCAACTATCATTTTCAAAAAAATATTTATCATTTACTTCTTTATACTTAACATTTCCATCATCTTGAACAAATTTTTCTATATAAGAAGATAGTGTTTTTTCTATAGTACTTCTAATATTATCTAAGTCATTACACCTTATATCAATCACATTATTTATCATATATTTTGCCTCCCTTATTAATATTAAATGATGGTTGTGCTATCTCCCAATTAGCTCTTATATCTTCGTCAGAAGGGTGTAGGTACATATTCATAGTTGTTTGTATTTGTGAATGTTGTATTTGTGAATGACCTAATCTTTCTTGTACTTGCTTTATATCTTTTGTCACTTGGTAATAAATAGTAGCGTGAGTATGCCTTAAAAGATGAGCATGAACATCTATTCCTGTTTTCTTTTTAAGTCTTTTAAATAAGTCACTAACATCTTGATATTCTAAAGGCTTTCCTTTATTTTTACCTCTTAATTTTACAAAAACAAAGTTAGTATCTATCTCTAATTCATCTAAAATATCATAGGCATAATCATCAAATAAATCTATCAATTCTTGAGAAATATGTATTTCTCTTTCTCCTGTTTTTAACATTGCACCATTAGAAAGTTCACCTCTGTCAACTAATTTAATTCTATGACCTTTATTATGGTCAAATATAATATCTTCAATGAATAAAGATAAGGCTTCGCCTATTCTAAGTCCTGTTTCATATAATAGTTTGATTAAAAATTCATCTCTAATATTAGTTGTAGCATCATATATCTTTTGCATTTCATCTTTAGTTAGAACTTTAACCTTACGTCTTGGTTCTTTTATTTTTAGTATATTCTTGCTAGATGGTTTATCTTTATTTACATGGTGTAAAAAATCTTTATATTGCTTATTTCCTCCAGTGAACACTTGCTTCATAAGTTTATCTACCATATCATTATTTATTTCTTCTGTCCTATATAAGTAGTCGTAGAAGTTTGTAACAACTGTGATAATTAGATTGACTGTTTTTTCTGTCCTTCTAGACTTAGTAGGTTTTATGGTGATGACTTTATTATTTTCATATGGATTTCTAAGCCATCCTACAAATTTAGATAATATATTAATATTCACATTTCTATAATCTATATTTATTTCTTCAAGGTATTCAAAATATAGTTTCAAGGAGTAAGCGTAGGTCTTTTGAGTATTGAAACTCTTTTCACTATTATCTATATATTTCAAGTATCTTGCTACTGGTATTATTGGTAATCCATTGTTATCAACTAATAAATATCTTTTTTGATTATTTTCTAACTTAACTTCTTGTACTTTCAACTTTTTTCTCCTTTATACATATTTATACACTTATTATATAAATATAGATACTTTAATACTACGAGTAAATTATACCAACTATACTAACTTATTTATCTACTGTTAATTAATATAGTAAATAAAAAAAGATATAGGATTTAGTATTAATTTATACTAAGTATCCTATATCTATAATACTATATTTAAGTTAAGGAATCTTTTGAAGGGAATCCACTCTAAAAGCGCTACGTTTATGATGCCTAGAGAACCTAGAAAAAGAGGTAAAGGTAAACATGATAAAAAGAAAAGAGGAATATCAAAGCAACAGATATGTATAGGAACAGCAATTGATAGAAATGGAAATATCATTATGGGTGCTATTTGTAATGGAAGAATTACAACAAATCAAATAGTTAGCTTCTTTGATAATAAAATATGTAAAGATGTTACTTTTGTGTGAATTCACATAAATCATATATAAATGCTCTTCATAGTAGCTTTAAAAGATGGTTAATGCCATTTAATGGGGTTTCTACAAAATATATTAACAACTATTTAGCTTGGTTTAAATTTCTTCAATTAAGTAAGAAAAATAAAATGGTTGACAGAATCAAAGATATGCTAGTGAATGTTGCTACCAAAGAAACACTTATAACGAGAGCTACTATTAGACATAGACTTATTGAACTAGTTTAAAATAATGAATTATTTTACTATTGGAAAGTAAATTCATATTATCTATAATAAATAGCGTAAATTTCGTAAATGTTATATATTATAATAAAAAGATATTTTTAAGGAGATTTTTATGGGGGTAAAATTTAAATTTACAGTAGAAGATTATGATGCTATATCATTTATATTAGGTAAAATGATAAAAAAAACAAAGTTACTAGATACAATAGCATATGTAGGGATATTAATATCATGGATTTGGCTTGTTTATTCTTGTTTATCTAAAAATAATACCAAGTCCGCAATTATATATAGTGTAATTATTTTTATAATAGCTGGTGTCTATGCTTACTTAAGTAAAGAGTCCATGCAAAAAAAAATAACACACATAAGGAATGCTCGATTATTAAAAAAGAAAAGATATAAAATATATATTTCTGAACAACAAGTAGAGTTAAAAGAAAATACAATTACTCATACTATTTTAAATAAAAAACTTGTAATAAAAATAAACACTGGTTCAAACATAATAATTAAAGAAAATTATATTTTTATTTATAGTGATACAAAAAAAAGACTTTTAAATTATGACATGTCACTTAAAGCACCATGTATAGTTATCCCAAGGTCAGTATTTAGCTCTTTATGTGAAGAAAAAGAATTTATAAAAAATATAACTGATAATATAAATAGAGTAAAAGAAAGTTAAAACTTTTTATCTAGGGGGAATATATGAAAATAAACAAAAAAATTATAGTAGCTATGTGTTTAGTATCAATTTTAAGTGTAGGATGTGGCAGTATAAATGAAGAAAACAAATCTAATGAAAGAGTTGAAAATATAGAAAATCACATACCTTATATAGATAAAAATAATGATGAAATTGATAATTCTATCATTAATGAAAGATATGAGAATGTAAAAAAAGAAGACTTAACTTATGATACTGAAGAAGATGACTCAAAAGATAATGAAAAAGAAGTAATAACACAAGTATATTTTGCTGATTCAACAAAAAATGATATTAATTATAAAAAAATTTTACAAGGATTTTCATATGCTTCAGAAAGCAATCCATGTGATTTAACTTATA
>OJME01000335.1_pt1 | contig 44278 bp, 34 predicted proteins | sample 1597151 | NCBI WGS metagenome assembly OJME01 (sample SAMEA2452118, study PRJEB22498) | human gut metagenome | biome: human feces; feature: human gut; material: feces | place: Australia | collected 2012
TTATTATATACTGTATCACTTGCTTTTACGGTTACTTGTGTTCCATTTTTTCTTGCCTCATATCTTCCTATATAATATCCATGTGTTGTATTAGTAACCTTATTTTTAAAATCTTCTATATCTTTTGCATGTGTATTTGTTGTACTACTATCTTTTAATCCTTCTGTAAAATAATATGATGCACTAGAGCTTGTTTTTAATTGCTCCCCTGGCTCTGTTTTTGATAATGCTGTATCAATTGTTCCGTTTTCATTAAATACATATCTTCCTAATGTTATTGTTTCTGTACTTTTAACTCCATCTTTTATTTCTTTTACTACTTCTCCTACTGGGATCCATACAAATTGACTTCCTGCTGTTGCACTATGACTTACATCTTCTACTACTATTCCGTCTGTTACATTAGCATTTGGGTTTACTACTTTAAATCCTGCTGGTACTACTACTTGATTTCCTAAACTATCTTTTACTGTTGTATTTGTTGTTTCTGTTCCTTTTACAGATTCAAGTGTTCCCATAATTGCCTTATCATATGCTTCTTGCATATCAGTGTCTGTCACACTATATTCTTTATTAATCTTATCCATTTGTTTTATTTGTGTTGTTGTTTTATTTCTTAATCCTATGTATATTGTTGTTGTTACTAATAAAACTACAATTAATGTTGATACTACATATACAGTTACAGAACCATTTTCACTTTTTCCAATCTTTTTTATAAATTCCATAAAATCTCCTACCTTTTAATTTATTTCTAAAAATTCTTTTACTTGTTTTAGCAATTCTTGTTCTTTTACATTATCTGTTTTGTAAGTAATCATTGGTTTTATACCTGCTGAAAATTTTATTTTATTTCCATATTTTCTTACAAGTTCTGCTATATCATATTTGATATTTTCACTTGAAGCAAATGTAAATACAACTCCATTTTGTTTGCTTTCTACTTTTACTATATTTTGTTCTTTTGCAAGTTGTTTTATTCGTGCTACTTCTAGTAAATTCTCTAGTTCTTTTGGCATATTTCCATATCTATCAATTACTTCATCTATAACGTTTTGTATGTCTTCTTCTGTCCTGCATAATGCAATTTTTTGATATACTTCAATTTTTTGTCCACTATCTTCTATATAATTATCTGGTATATAACAAGTGACATTTAAATCTACTTGTACATCCGCTTCTTCTGTTACTTTTATACCTTTCATTTCTTTTACTACTTCGTCAAGTAATTTACAATAAGTATCATATCCTACTTGTTCTAAATGCCCTGATTGGATTTCTCCTAGCAAGCTTCCAGCTCCACGGATTTCTAAATCTCTCATTGCTATTTTAAATCCTGAACCAAATTCAGTAAATTCTTTTATAGCTTTTAATCTTTTATCTGCTACTTCTGATAATAATTTATCCCTTTTATATGTTATATATGCATATGCTTGTCTATCTGACCTACCTACTCTACCACGAATTTGATATAACTGTGCTAATCCCATTCTGTCTGCATTTTCTACTATTATTGTGTTGGCATTTGGTATGTCTATTCCTGATTCTAATATTGTTGTACATACTAATACATTCGTTTTTTGTTCTACAAATTCTTGCATTATATCTTCAATTTGTTTTCCAGGCATTTGACCATGTGCATATACCACATTTGCTTCTGGCACTAAATTACTTATTTGACTTGCTTTTTGTTGAATATTTTGAACGTTATTAAATAAGTAAAATACTTGGCCTCCTCTTTCCAATTCTTTTGTTATTGCTTCTTTTATAATTTCTTCGTCATATTCTAGTACATAAGTTTGAACTGGCTTTCTGTTATATGGTGGCTCATATATTACTGACATATCTCTTATTCCTACAATTGACATATGCATTGTTCTAGGTATTGGTGTTGCTGTCATTGTTAAAACATCAATATTGGCTTTTAGTTGTTTTATTTTTTCTTTGTCTTTTACTCCAAATCTGTGTTCTTCGTCAATTATCAATAATCCTAGATTTTTAAATTCAACATCTTTACTTAGTATTCTGTGGGTTCCCAATAAAATATCTACTTCACCTAGTTGTAATTTTTTTATAACTTCATTTTGATATTTTTTAGTTTTAAATCTATTTAATATTTCTATTCTAATTGGATAGTCTTTCATTCTTTCCTTAAATTCTTGGTATTGTTGTTCTGCAAGTACTGTTGTTGGTGCTAAATATGCAACCTGTTTTCCGTCAATTGCTGCTTTAAAAGCTGCCCTCATTGCTACTTCTGTTTTTCCATAACCTACATCTCCACATAATAGCCTATCCATTGGTTTAGGTTTTTCCATATCTTTTTTTACTTCTTCTATACATCTTAATTGATCGTCTGTTTCTTGATATGGAAATTTATCTTCAAATTCTTTTTGCCAAGGGGTGTCTTTGCCAAAGGCATATCCTTGTATCTTTTCTCTTTTGGCATATAGCTCAATTAATTCTTTAGCAACTTCACGTAAATTATTTTTTACTTTTGATGTTGTTTTTTCCCATTCTTTGGTTCCTAGTTTATTTATTTTAGGCTTTAATTTGTCTCCTCCAGTATATTTTCTAATTATATCTAAATCTGTTGTTGGTATATATAAGACATCATCATCTCTATATTTTATTTTTATATAATCTTTTATTGTTCCATCTGCTTTTATTGTATTTACACCAATATATATCCCTATTCCATATTTTCTATGTACTACATAATCTCCAATTTTCAATTCATCAAATACAACTTTTTCTCCTTCTTTAAAAGCTGTATGTGTAACTCTTCTTTTCTTTTTTTCTCCATTTATTAAATCATCTGCTGAAATTACTAATTGATTTAAATCATAATTTTCAAATCCTGTTGATATTTTTCCAATTGATATTGTAACTACATTTTCTCTTGATTTTACAATTATTGTTTGGTCTAGTTTTTCCTCTATTTTGCATATAATTTCTTGTTCTTCTAGCATTGATTTTATCTTTTTAGCTTTTTCTTTATTTTCGGTTAGAATATATATTGTTTTCTTTTCTTTTGCTGCTTTTTTTAAATCTTCGATAAAAGTTGCTGTTTCACTTTTATAATAATTTACAGTTCTATAGTTGAAGTTATATTTCTCGCCTTGTACTTTAATTTGTGTGTCTTGTTTTTGAATATATATTACTTGTTTTTTATCTAATATTTCTTGTATTTGTTCAAATTCAAGTATATTTGTTATTGCTTCTGGTATTTGTCTTTCTTTTTCTATTAAACTTCTCTCTAAGTTTTTTCTGTCTTCTTTTATATTTGTACTTCTTGTTTCTATTTTGTTTATTTCGTCTAAAAATACTACATAATCTTTATTTAGATAATCTAATATTGTTTCTTGTTTTTCATAAAAACAATCAAAATATTTATCTATTTTACTTATATAATTTCCTGTTTTTATTTGCTCTATATCTTCTTCTATTATATCTTGTTTTTTAGAACTTTTATATTTTTCTTTTATTTTTTTGCAAGTTTTTTCAGCAGGTTCATCTAATATATATTCATGTGCTGGGTATATTGTAGCTGTTTCTATATTTTTTATTGACCTCTGTGTTTCTATATTAAATTCTCTTATAGAATCTATGTCATCTCCCCAAAATTCTATTCTTATTCCTACTTTTTCGTTTGTTGCTATATCTACAATTCCACCTCTTACACTGAATTGCCCTCTTCCTTCTATTAAGTCATATCTTGAATATCCTAAACTTACTAATTTTTGTTTTAGTTCTTCTAGATTATAACTTTCTCCTGTTTTAAAATGTAATTTATTTTTATATAATACATCTTTTTGAGGTAATTTTTGTGTTGCTGTTTCTATGGTTGTTATTACTACTAAATTTTTCTTAGTAGCTATTTTGTTTAATGCTTCTATTCTTTTGTATGGAATGTCTTTGCTTTCTGCAATATAATCATATGTTACTACTTCTTTTTTAGGAAATAATACTACTTTATCTGTAAAATATTTTATATCTTCATATATTTTTTTGGCTTGAATCTCATTATATGTTAATATACATATTGGCTTTTTTCCAAATTCATTTATTGCTGTTCCAAGTTGTATCATTCCAACGTCATTTAAGCCCGATATCACTATCGGGCTTTGTTTATTTTCTATATTTTTTAGTAATTCTATAAATTTTGAATTCTTTCCTAGTTCTCCTAATATTGTATTCATTATACATCTCCTAGAATTATATTTATATACATTTTACTTGTATTTAATATAATTTATGCTGACAAACTAATAATTATTTTTCGATTTTTTCTTCTACTTTTTTAGCCTCTTTATCATTTTGTCCTTTGTTTAATTCTTGTAATAAATCTGCACAAGAAAATATAAATAATATTCCAACTACCATATATCCAACGTTGAATGAAGCTACAATATATACAGCTCCGATTATCATTCCTATAATTGGTCCTGATTTTTTAAATTTTAATGATAATACCATAAATATTATTGTTAGTACAACAATTATTACTGCTGTTATTGAGTTAATTGCTTTAGCTACTTCTGTATACCCTCCTGGGTTTATTCCAAATACATTTACTATTGTTATTGCTTGTAAACATATAAATATTATTCCCCAAAGTGCTATTACTGATTTGTATCTTTTTTTATCCATTGTTTTTTCTTCCTTTCCAAAGGCATAATTTAGTTGTAAAAGAATTAAATTATTTTTCAACTATTCCTTTCTTTTGTATAATCACTATAAATGTTATACCAAATTTGTTTAATATTGTCAATTGTTGACATTCATTTTTATTGCTTATATAATTTATTTGGAAGTGATTTTATGAGTATGAAAAAATTTGTAAAAATATTTTTTGATAGTTTTTTATTTAAAGTTTCTTATAGTGGTCTCGATAATTTAAACAAATATGACCAATACTTAATTTGTCCTAACCATTCTTGTATATTTGATCCATTTTTTATATATCCACCCTCTAGAAATTTGTTTATTATGGCAAAAGCAGAAATTTTTAAATATCCTATTTTTTCTAGGATTATAAAACATTATAATGTTTTTCCCGTAGATAGAACTAAAGTTGATAGTAAAAGTTTGTTTCAGGCTTTATCTATTTTTGAGAACAATGAACCTAATCAATTATTAATTTTTCCAGAAGGTAAAGTCGTAAAAGACGAAAATGAAATTGGTAAAAAAGCTCGTAATGGTGCTACTTTTATTGCTGCTAAAGTAAACATCCCAATTATCCCAACTTATATTACTAGACGACCTTCATTTTTCTCTAAAGTCAATGTGACCTTTGGTGAACCAATTTTTATACCTCAAGAGGTTTTAAATGATAAAAATATTTTAAGAGATTACTCTAGAAAATTAGTTGATAAAATTTATTCATTGAAAGGTTAATTAGTAAATGAAACTCAATATATATTATTTTATGTGATGCCGCGTAAGCGACCAAACGAGCTATGCGAGTGCGATTGGAGCAATCGACATACTAGTACAGTTTATAAATGGAGATTGCGACACACAAGGCATAAAGAAAATAATATATATTGAGTTTTAGTTATTATATCAAATTATATTTAGAAACTTTTAATTTATGAATGGAACCATAGATACTTTTTTATTGCAACTTATTTTTAGACTAACTTTTTCTATTACATTTTTATAACTAATTTATTAAATTTCGAATTAATATAATTTTTTAGCTTAACCATAAACTCTTCTGGCTCTATCTCTTTTTTAGCAACCATATCTAAGCCCTTTTCCCAGCTTGCTGTCAATTTAGGATTTAGCATATCTGGCATTGAATTCATAACTATATCATAAATTGTTTCACCTTTTAGTGTTGGTGTTATTATTTGTGTTTTTCCATTTATATCAATATATTTAATCTTTTCTAGTTTTTTTATAATCTCTGCCCTTGTAGCACTTGTTCCTATTCCAGCACCTTTTATTTGCTCTCTTAATTCCTCATCTTCAATTAATTTGCCTGCATTTTCCATTGCCAAAATTATTGAACCTGAATTATATCTACTTGGTGGTGATGTTTCCGCTTCTTTTAATTCAAAATTTTGTGTTTCAATTTCTTGACCTTTTTTAAGCTTTTTTAAAATCTCCAGGTTGCTTTCTTGTTCTTTTTCTGTCTCTTCTTCATCTTTATTTTCAGCATTTGCATCTTGTTCTTCTAGATTTTTATTTGTACTTGTTTTACTTTTTCCTTTTTCAGCTGGTTTTAATATCTCTAAAAATCCTTTATTTAAACATACTTTTTCACTACAATTAAATATTTCTACTGTTTTATCTTCATTTTCTATTTCTAGTGTTACTTGGATTTTTTGATATTCAGCTGGTGGATAGAATATTGATAAAAATCTTTCTACTATAACTTTATATACTTTTTTATGCAAATCTGGTAGTCCGTTATAATTTTCATATCCCTGACCTGTTGGGATTATTGCATAATGGTCTGTTATTTTACTATCATTTACATATTTAGTTTTTACCAAATTTGTAGAATATTTTTCCTCTACCATTTTCTTTATATATCCTTGTATGTCTTCATCTTTATATCCTCTAGCAATTCCATTCAAATTTTTTGTAATTTCTTTAGCAACTGCTGTTGAAAGCACCCTTGCATCTGTTCTTGGATATGTTACTAATTTTTTTTCATATAAATTTTGAATTACTTCTAATGTTTCATCAGGTTTTATTTTAAATCTTTTTGTACATTGGTTTTGAATTTCTGCAAGATTAAATAATAATGGTGCATTTTCTTTTTGTTTTGATTTTTTTAGTTCTGTAACTTTAGCTTTTTTTCCTTGCAAGCTTAATATAAATTTTTTAGCATCTTCTTCTTTTCTAAATCCTGTATCATTGTATAATTGCGGAGAATTATACATTTTTGATTTTTCATTCACTTTCCATTCAGCTTTAAATTGTGAATCTGAATTTCCAAACATTCCTACTATTTTATAATATTTTGTTTTTACAAAGTTTCTTATTTCTCTTTCTCTTGAGACAACCATTCCCAATACACAAGTCATTACTCTTCCTACTGATATTGATGCTTTATCTTCATTGATTTTATTTGCTAAACTTCTTCCATATATTATTGATAATAATCTTGAAAAATTAATTCCTATTAAATAATCCTCTTTTGCTCTTAAATATGCACTATCTGATAAGCTATCATATTCAGAAGAATCTTTTGCTTCTCTTATTCCTCTCAAAATTTCTTCCTCTGTTTGTGAATCTATCCATACTCTTTTCATTTTAGCTTTTGGGTTTGGTTTTGCCATCATAAATACTAATCTTTGTATGTATTCTCCCTCTCTTCCAGAGTCACCTGCATTATAAATTTCTTCTACATCTTCTCTTTGTAACAAGCCTTGTACAATATTAAATTGTTTTGCAACTTGTGGAATAATTTCATATTTCCATTCTTCTGGTATAAATGGTAATGTATCTAATCTCCAATATTTTAATTTTTCATCATATTTTTCTGGATAACTCATTGTTACCAAATGTCCTACACACCAGGTTATTATCCATCCGTCACTTTCTAGATATCCATCTTTTCTTTTTGTTGTTATTTTTAATGCTTTTGCAAACTCCATTGCAACAGATGGCTTTTCTGTTATTAATAGCTTTTTGCCCATTTTCTCATCCTTTATTTTTATTTATATATTCTTTTAGTTCTTTTCTTATTTCTTTCATTTTTTCTTTTGTCTCTTCATCTTTAAAATTAAATCTTTTAAAGATTGTTTCTACAACTTCATCTTTATCAATTATTTCAAATGTTGCTGGATAATTAATATCAAATATAAAGCATAACATTATTAACATTCCATCTAATTCTGACTCTTTGTCTATTTTTCTTCTATCTATTAATGTATGTTTTTTTACTGCTTCTATCTCCTCTTGTCTTATCTTTGCATTTTCTAAATTTATCTTCTCACTTTCTTTGTTCCAAAATATGTTTGCACCTTCATACATAATATCCGCTTTGTCCGCATCTCTTATTATTTTACAAAATAGTTCTTTTTTCTTATTTATTCCTTTTTCTATTTTATATTTATTATGATTTTTTATTGCTATTAATATTATATTTATCCAATTTTCGTCTTCTATATAATTTTTTATATAATTATTTTCTTGTAATATACGTATGCCTAATTCTGCATGGTCTATACTATTATGGTCACTAAATGTATTATATTTAGTATATTGTTCAAATCTTCCTATATCGTGGAGTAATCCTATTAGTGTAGCTATTTGAATTTCCTCTTCGCTCAATTTTAGTGATTTTGCTATTATTCTACTTTTTTGCATAACTCTTAAAGAGTGTAATTGTTTTCTTTTTAAATTATCGTTATTCAAATCATATTTTTCTGTATATTTTAAAAATTCATCTTTGCATTTTTCTAAATCAATCATTTTAAACACCTCTTGGCAGATTCTATCATTTTTAGACTTTTTATGCAAGCCTTGATTTATATACCTTTTTGTTATATAATACAGCAAAACAATACTTTTTAAGGAGGCTTTTTTTATGGCTTATAATTTTAAAGATATAGAAAAAAAATGGCAAGAAAAATGGTATAGTGAAGGTACTTTTAATGCAAAAGATGACTTTTCTATGAAAAAGTGGTATGGATTAATAGAATTTCCATATCCATCTGGACAAGGATTACATGTTGGTCATCCAAGAAGTTACACTGCTTTAGACATTATTGCTAGAAAAAGAAGAATGCAAGGTTACAATGTACTTTTACCAATAGGCTTTGATGCATTTGGCTTACCTGCTGAAAATTATGCAATTAAAAATCATATACATCCTAAAATCACAACTGAAAAAAATATTAATCATTTTAAAGAACAATTAAAATCAATTGGTTTTTCTTTTGATTGGTCAAGAGAAATAAATACAACAGATCCAAATTATTATAAATGGACTCAATGGATTTTTATTCAATTATATAAACATGGTTTAGCATATAAAACAACAATGCCAATTAATTTCTGTACAGGTTGTAAAGTTGGCCTTGCAAATGAAGAAGTTGTTAATGGTGTTTGTGAAAGATGTGGTAGCCCTGTTGTTCAAAAAGAAAAATCACAATGGATGTTAAAAATTACTGAATATGCTCAAAGATTAATTGATGATTTAGACGATGTTGATTATCTTGATAAAATAAAAGCTCAACAACGTAACTGGATTGGACGTAGTGAAGGTGCAGAAGTTGAATTTAAAATTTCAGGAATAGACAAATCTTTAACAGTTTATACTACAAGACCTGATACATTATTTGGTGCTACATATATGGTAGTTGCTCCTGAACATCATATTATTGAAGAATTAAAAGATCAAATCACAAATATGGATGATATAAATGATTATAAATATAAAGCTTCTTTAAAATCTGATTTTGAAAGAGCTGAATTAAACAAAGAAAAAACTGGTTGTGAAATTAAAGGAATTAAAGCAATAAATCCTTTAACAGGAAAAGAAATTCCAATTTGGATTTCTGATTATGTTTTAATAACATATGGTACTGGTGCTATTATGGCTGTTCCAGCACATGATACTCGTGACCATGATTTTGCTAAAAAATTCAATTTACCAATTATTCAAGTTATAAAATCAAATTCTGGAGAAGAAGTTGATATTGAAAAAGAAGCTTTTACTGATGTTGCTACTGGTATTTTAATAAACTCTGGATTTTTAAATGATTTATCTGTAACAGATGCTAAAAGGAAGGTAATTGAATACTTAGAAGAAAATAAAATTGGTGAGAAAAAAGTAAATTATAAATTACGTGATTGGGTATTTTCTAGACAACGTTATTGGGGTGAACCAATTCCAATGGTTCATTGTGATAAATGTGGTTGGGTTCCAATTGATGAAAAAGATTTACCTTTAAGATTACCTGATATTGAGGATTATGAACCAGGTGAAAATGGTGAATCTCCACTTGCTAAACATACAGAATGGATAAACACAACTTGTCCTCACTGTGGTGGTCATGCAACAAGAGAAACAGATACAATGCCTCAATGGGCTGGTTCATCTTGGTATTATTTAAGATATATGGATCCACATAATAATGATGCTTTAGCATCAAAAGAAGCTTTAAAATACTGGTCACCTGTTGATTGGTATAATGGTGGAATGGAACATACTACACTTCATTTATTATATTCAAGATTTTGGCACAAATTTTTATATGATATTGGTGTTGTTCCAACTAAAGAACCATATCAAAAAAGAACTTCACATGGTATGATTTTAGGTGGAAATGGTGAAAAAATGTCTAAATCTAAAGGTAATGTTGTAAATCCTGATGACATTGTTGAAGAATTTGGGGCAGATGCTTTTAGAGTTTATGAAATGTTTATGGGACCATTTGATCAAACAGCACCTTGGTCTATGGAAAGTATTAGAGGTTGTGCAAAATTCTTAGATAGAGTTTGGAACTTACAAACACTTTTAGTAGATGGAAATGAATATTCTGCTAAATTTGAAAAAATGATGCATCGAGCAATTAAAAAAGTTTCTTATGATATTGAAGATATGAAATTTAATACAGCTATCTCTACTCTTATGACAATGGTTAATGAATTCTATAAAGTAAAAGCAATAAATAGAGCTGAATTTAAAACTTTATTACAATTGTTAAATCCATTTGCGCCACATATGACAGAAGAATTATTGCATACAGTACTTGATGGAAAAGAAGATTTTGCATATATGAAATGGCCTGAATATGATGAAGCAAAAACGATTGCTGATGAAATAACTTTGCCAATTCAATTTAATGGTAAGTTAAAAGGTACTGTTCAAATTGATTTAGATGAAGATGAGAGTTCTGTTAAAGAAAAAGTTCATAATGTTATAGATTCAAAACTTGAGGGTAAAACTATTGTGAAAGAAATTTATGTAAGAAATAAAATATATAATATTGTTGTAAAATAAATTTGAATTTAGAAGAATTAAAATCATATTAAATATTATAGTTTTTTAAAAGTTATGAATAAATAAATTAAGATATTAAAATTTAAAAGCCTATGGTTAAATATATTATTTATCTATAGGCTTTATCCTATTTTTTCTAATCTTTCTTTGATGTAATATATTTCGTCACTATGCTTATTTAGTATTTTTTCGTGCAATTCTAATCTTTTCATTATTTTGTCTATTTTTTCATCATGTATTTTAAAAGCATCAAATAATATTTGTAATTTTTCTCCGTGTTCTACTTCTATTTTTGCTACTGTTTTACTTATTTTTCTTAGTTCTTCATTTGTTTCTTTGAATCTCTCGTCCATATTTTTTTCAAGACTGTCCATTCTGCTTTCCATACCGTCCATTCTCTTTTCCATGCCGTCCATTCTCTTCTCCATGCCGTCCATTCTCTTCTCCATGCTGTCCATTCTGCTTTCCATGCTGTCCATTCTCTTTTCTAAATTGTTTACTTGGTTTTGTAAGTTTCCAACTTGTGTTTCAATATTCAGAACGTGTACTTGAATTTTCTCTAGTATACTTTCAATTTTACTTAAGCTCATTATCTTTCCTCCTTTCAATTTATATTTCAATTTTTAATTGATGTGGCTATTATATTTTAAAAAAGTATTATTGGTCAAAGTGAAAATAATTGCTTAATTAGTCAAATTTATATAATTTAGTCTTTTTATCTCTATTTTTCATTATTTTTTATAATATTTTTCTAAATTTTATTGTAATTAAAATGTAACTAACATTTAATACTGTCGACACATTTGAATATTCTTTTTATTGTATAATATTGTTAGGTTATTATAGAAAAAATTAGTTTTAATAAAATCAAAACTTTTATTACTATATATTTTCTAATAAATTTAGAAAGGAATTGAATTTTAATGAGTATAGAATCTGATTTAAAAAAAGACGGCATTGAAGTTGTCGAAAAACTTGATACTTTGAAAATAAACTCAATAGCAAGGAATATTTCTATAAAATTATGTGAAACCTTTCCTAATTATGGTCTTGATAGTAATTATTTATTTATAAAATTGTCTAGATTAGATATGTATAAAGCCAAGATGCCAGAAGGTATGGCTGAGGCTAATTACTTTTATAAAAATTCTTCTATTTATTTTAATGAACATATTCAAGATGATGACTTAGAAGAATTTGCGATTCATGAATGTATTCATTATTTGCAAGAAGTAAAAGATAAGAAGAATTATCTGATTAAAATGGGATTATGTGATTATACTGAATTTAAGATTTATGGATTAGGATTAAATGAAGCTTCTGTTCAACTTATGGCATCTAAAGTTAATGGTATTCCTAAAGAATATGTTAAATATTTTGGAATTAGTTTTGAAACTACAAGTCCTTCATATTATCCTTTGGAATGTTGCCTTGCTAGTCAATTAGCATATTTAGTTGGTGAAGATGTTTTATTTGAAAGCACTTTAAATAGTAATGACAAATTTAAAGAAAAATTTGCATCTTTAACTTCTCCTAAAACATTTATGGCTATACAAAATGCTTTTGATGATATATTAAATGCTGAAGAGGAAATAATAAAATTAAACAATAAAATTGCTAATGTTGATGATAGAAATAAACGTGTTGATGGAATGCTTAAAAAAATTGATGAATTAAAAAGTGAAATTTCTTTAACATTTATGAGAACTCAAAATTTAATTATCTCTAGTTATTTTGATACTGCATTTAATTTTATAAGTAATTTAGAAGAAGTTGAAAATTATAGAAGAAAACTATATTCTTTTAAGGATTATCTTGGCTCTATGGAAGGATATTCATTTTTCAATGATTACTATGTAGATAAAATGATGCAATTAGAGGAAAAATATAATGCTTTAGAAAGAGGCGAAAATATTCCTATTGAAAGAGCTATTAGAGTCATTTCCAAAAAAGAAAATATGTTTAGACGTTTTATTGCAGCTATTAGAAAATTATTATTTGGTCCTGCCAAATATGGTGAAAGAAATATTGATGATTAAAAAGAAACTAAATATATAATTAAATTAATTGTTATTAGGTTAATATATTTTTTATGAGTAACAATTCGGGGGGACCAACAAGTTACAGACTGTTATGTAATTACAGGCTGTATGCAGTTGGGAGTTACGAAGAAAAAATATATTAACCTAGAAAAATAATTTATAAAGTAAATACTATATATTTAGTTTCTTTTTATTATTTATTTAATGCTTTTATAATTGATTTTGCAGCTTCTCTTCCAGAAAATGCTGCCCAAGCTACTGTTCCTCTTACTCCTGCCAAATCTCCGGCTGCGTATATATTTTCTTTTGATGTTTGATAATTTTCATTGATTTTTATATTATTCCATTTATCTAATTCTAATCCTAATGTGTTTACAATTTTATCTGGATTTGAGCCTAATGCCATAATAATATAATCTGCATTTATTATATAATTACTTCCTTCAATATTTACAGGTGATAATCTGTTTTCATCTTCTTTTTGAACTAATTTAGTTTTTATTTGTTCAACTTTTTCTACTTTTTCATTTCCAATTATTTTCACAATGTTATTTTGAAATAAAAATTCTATTTTTTCATTTATTGCTGATTCAATTTCTTTGTCTTCAGCTGGCATCTGCTCTCTTGCTCTTCTATAAACAACTTTTACTTCTTTAGCTCCAAGTTTTTTAATTGTTCTTGCGCAGTCCATTGCTACATTTCCGCCACCTACAACAATCACTGTTTTTTCTTTATAATCTGGATGGCTATTATATTCTAGTAATTCGTTTCCACCATATACTCCAGTTAAATTTTCTCCTTCTACTCCCATTTTTGAAGAACAATTTGCGCCAAATGCAAGAAAAATTTTGTCATATTCCTTTTCTAATTCTTGTATCGAAATATCTTTTCCTAATTCACTATTGTATTTAACTTTAATTCCTAGATTCAATATATTTTCTACAGTTTTTTGTACTATGTCTTTGCCTAGTCTAAATTCTGGTATTCCATGTACTAATAAACCACCTAAATAATTATATTTTTCATATATTGTTACTTCTATCCCATTTTTAGCTAAAAAAGCTGCTGCTGTTAGACCTGCTGGTCCTCCTCCCATTACAGCTACTTTTTTGTTCTTTTTATTTTGCAATTCTGTTTCCCATACTTTTTTTAAAGCTGTTTCATCTTTTACTACATTGTCAAATACAAATGCCTCTAGTTCTCCTATTGAAACAGGTTCTCCTTTTATTCCTCTTACACATGAACCTTGACATTGTTTTTGATGTGGACATATTCTTCCACATACACCAGGAAGTACTGTTGTTTCACTTAAAATTTCATATGCTTTTTGATAATTTTTTTCTTTAACTTCCTGAATAAATTCTGGTATATTATTATGTAATGGGCAACCTTTTATTGAACATGGTTTTGTTTTACAATGAAGGCAGTATTTAGCTTTTTCTTCTATTTCTTTCAATTTTTCCATTCCTTTCAATGTATGTTGACTTTTATTATAATTTTCAAACCTAATTAAAAGTTTTAATATCATTAAAATGATTAATTTTACTCTAAAAATTATATTTTGTTAATTTTATCTTATTAGCTTTTACTCGTCAATCATACTGACTCACTTGTTTAATTCTCTTTCTACTAATTGTAAATCTTTTACAAAGTCAATTTTTTTACCTTCATCTCTAAGTAATGCTGCTGGGTGCCAGGTTGGCATATATTTTATGCCCTTTTTCTCTATCCATTTTCCTCTTGAAGCTGTAATTCCATATTCTTTTCCTAAAATATGTTTTAATGCCACACTTCCTAATAATACAATTATTTCTGGTTTTACTAATATTACTTGGTTTCTTAAGTAATTCATACAAGCTTCACATTCGTCTTCTTCTGGATTTCTGTTATTTGGTGGTCTGCATTTTACAATATTAGCTATATATACTTCTTCCCTTTTAATTCCTAACATTTGAAAAGCTTTATTCATAAGTTGTCCAGCTCTTCCAACAAATGGTTCTCCCAACCTATCTTCGTCTGCTTCTGGTCCTTCACCTATAAACATTAATCTGGCATTTTTATTTCCTACACCAAAAACAATATTTTGTCTTGTTGAATATAATTTACATTTATTGCACCCTTTAATTGTTTCTTCTAATTCTTCCCAATTTTCAAACATTTTTGTTCCATCCTTTTATTTAACACATTTCTCTAATAATTCTATTTTTATTCGTTTATTTGTATCTATTTTTGCTTTAACTCCTATTGGGATTGCTATTTTGGTTTCATTATGTCCAAAATTATTTGATTTAATAATTGGAAAATTATATTCATTTCCTATTACATCTGTTACGATTTTTTCTAGTGATATTTCACTTATATGTTCATAATTTCCAATCCATAATCCATTTATTTCATCAAACACACCGTTTTGTTTCATAAAATATAAATTTCTACTAACTACTGATGGATCTGATTCATATCCTAATTCTTCTAAAAATAATATTTTATTTTTAAAATTAATTTTATATTTCCCTGCTACTAAACCTGTTGTTAAAGTAAGATTTCCGCCTATTAGTTCTCCTTCTGCTGTCCCTTCTTTTATAGTTTTATAACAATCTTTTTTTGCAACATCAAAGGTTGCATTTTCGCCAGAAAATCTTGCAATTGCTTGTTTATAGCTATAATCTGTTTCATCTGTTGCAACAGTTTTAAAATTAGTTGCACTAAATGTAACTAACCCAGTTTTATTTGCAATCACATTAATTATTGAAGTAATGTCACTAAAACCTGCGATTATTTTAGGATTATTTTTAATTATTTCAAAATCTAAATAATCAAATACACTATTTGAATTTTCTCCGCCTTTGGCACACCATATCATATCTATATCTTTATTTGCAAACATTTCATTTATATCATCTGCTTTTTCTTTTGCTGTTGCACTATATTCATTTGCATTTGAAAAGATATTTTTTGAAAAAACGACTTTATATCCATCTCTTTCGAGCATCTTTTTAGCTTTTTCTAGTTCTTCTATATTTTCTCCAATTATTGGATTTGATGGTGCCACAACTCCTATTGTATCACCTTTTTTTAATTTTTTGGGTATTATCATCGTTCATTTACCTTTTTCATATATTTAGGTTTTTGAATTGGATTTACCTATAAAACCTTATCATTTATTTTTATTAATGCAGTAGCTAGTCCATATCCTTGTCTTTCAACTCTATATGAATGAATTAGATCTGAATTACAAACACTACAAATACCGCTATCTATAATATTTTCTTGTTTTAGTCCTTCTTGTTTCAATAAAATTTTATTTATTAAAACAGTATCAATGTTCCATTTTTCTTTATCTTTTTGTTTTTCCATTATATCATTATTTTGTTCTATTTTTAAATCTTTAAATTCTTTTTCAAATATTTCTTTAACATCATTTTCAACTTCAAAATGACATTTTCTAATACTTGGGCATATACAGCAAATAATATTTTCCGGTTTGCAGTTAAATTTATTTACCATTTTTTGAACAGTTTTTACTGAAATTCTTTGTATAGTTCCTCTCCAGCCTAAATGTACATTTGCAATTACTTTATTTACTGGGTCAAAAAACAATAGTAAAATACAGTCAGCATTTGTTGTTGCTAATGCTATATCTTTTTTATTTGTTATTAATCCGTCTGTTTTATCATATACTTCTAAATTGAAGTCTGGTCCATCTTCTAATATATGTTTTTCAACTACTTGTATTTTATCTGTATGATCTTGATTAGGCTTTACCATTTTGTTTAATTTGATATCAATACATTTTCCCAAATTATAGTAATCTTTCATTGCTGTCTTAAATTCTTGTTTTGGCAATTTTTGTTTATTTGCCCTTGCTGTTCTAAAATTTTTATCTATTCCTAAAGAATACCCATGTGTTATTATGTCACTGTATTTTAGTAACTTTCTAAATTGTAAATATTGTATTCCTTCTTTTTTAACATGGATTACATTTTCATTTGATAAGTCCATTTTATCTCTTACCTCCTTATTCTGAATTCGTCACAAAAATTTAAGCATTCTTGGTTAATACTTTTTTATAAAACGTTACCTATAAATCTGGCAAATAATATAAAAACTTATATTCTATTTTTTATAAAACATTATCTTGCAAATTTTTCTTCATTTTTATTAAAATATCGTCTTTACTCTTTTGGTCTATATAATTATAATTATTGTCTTTTAATCTTGGGTTAAATCCACATATTGCTTTGTAATTACAATATTCACAAGGCGTTTTTCCTTTTTTATAATATGGTTTTAAATCAATTCTTCCTTTTAAAATCTCTTTTGAAATGTCTCTTATAGTTTTATAAATATAGTCTTGTAAAATTTTAAATTCTTCTTGTTTCACACCATTGGTCCATTTTTCATTTACTCCACCAGATGCCGTAATTGCTGCAGGAACTATTTTAGAGCTTCCTGATTGTAGTGAATTGTCATTCATTTTAATTATTTTTACATCTGCTACAATTAGGCCTTTCATTTTAAAGTTTTTTCTTATTATTTCTTCTATTTCGTCTTCGTCAATTCTTTTATCTGCTTTTACCATTTGCTCTAATAGCGAAAAATAGAATATTCCTGCAGGTATTATATCTTCTTGCTTACAAATTGCATCTGTATATGTTAAAAGCTGTATTTGTAGTCCTGCATAGACTTCGTTTAAATCTATATTTTTAGCAGATGATTTATAATCTATTATTCTTAAATATTTTCCATCTTCTTTTTTAGATGTATCTATTCTATCTATTTTACCAGTTATCTCAATCTTTTTGCCATCTTCTAGTTCTAATATAATTGGTTTGTATTTTCCTTTTTCTGCAAACTCTACTTCTGTTCCTTCGATTGAAAAATCACTATATATTATGGTTTGAATTATGTATTTTAATGCTTTTGATACAATTTTTTTCAACCTTTTTACAAGAACTTTATATTTAGCTGTTGCTGTAAAAATGAAATTTTTACTCAAATTTAGATTTTCATCTATTATATTTGATACGATTTCTAATATCTGTTCTTCAGTAATATCAGCCAATTCTAGTCCTTCACTTCTTACATATTCAAAAAATTGGTCAATTGTTTCATGCATTAAAGAACCAGTATTAAAAGTTTGAATTTTTAGTTCTTCTTTTTCTTTTAATTTTAGTCCATATTGTAAATAGTAAGAAAATGGGCATCTTCTATATGTTTCTAATTTTGAAATACTTGTTCTTAGATTATTTCCATATAGTTTATCTATATTTTGCTTTTCAATTTCTTGTGGTATGTTAGTGTAATTTATTCCTTCTAAATCTTGTTCTAATATCGTATTCCATTTTTCTTGACTTTTATAATATTTATATATTTCATACCAAATTTTAGGTATATCCTCATTTTTCTTTAGTTTAGCAATATTTTCTATTAATTCTTGATATGTAATTGTTTTGTTTATTATTTCATAATTTTTTTGTATTATATCACTTTTTTCTTGTAATTTTGGATATAATTTTTTAATCTGATTTATTAAGATTGATGGTCTTAGTGATTTTCCATCTTTATCTGACGAACTATATGATAAATATAATTGTTTTTCTGCAGTTGTAAATGCTTTATAAATATTGAATTTGTCCTCATATAATTGCTCTATTGTTCCTTTGGCAAGTTCAATTCCGTCTTGTTTTAAAAATTCTCTATCTTCGTCATTTAAAAATCCTTCGTCTTTGTTTACTCTAGGAAACACTCCGTCATTTAATCCTATTATAAATACAACATCTACTTTATGGCTTCTTGACCTATCTACATCTCCTAATATTACTTGGTCAGCTGTTCCAGGAATTTTGCCTAATCCACTATTTTTCAATCCTGTTTTTAATATTTTTTGATATTGGTCTATTGTTACTTTATCTTCTCCAAATATTAATACTATTTCGTCTAAAACATCTAATATAATTTGATAACTTTCTTTGTATTCATTCATCAAATCTATTTTTCCAATTGCTTGTAATTCATTCATTTTTTGATTAATTTTTTCTTCTATATTTTGATTTTGAATAAATTCATATAGCAATCTTGTGATGTTTTTTGCTGTCTTTTCTTCTCTAATTTCCTTTTGCAAATTTACTAATGGCTCTATTATTTGCTTTCTTATTTCATTTAATCTGATTACATCATTTTTCTTGTTTTCATTATCTAATTCATATTTAAAGTCTGTTTTCCACTTATTTAGCTTTATTCCCCATTTAGTACAATAATTTTCAAGTTTAAAGATTTCCTCATCTTCGATTCCTGAAAAGCCTAGTTTTATGTAAGAAAATACAGTTTCACTTGTAAAATTCCTATTTAAAACATCTAATATAGACAATAAATATTGAACAATTACATTTTGATTCAAATCCCTTTTTTCGTCTATAAAAACTGGTATATTATATTGGTCAAAAATTACTCTTACTAATGAAGAATAATTATCCATATTTTGTGTAATAATTGATATTTGCTTATATTTTTTGTTTTCTTCTCTAACTAATTTGTTTATTTTTTTTGCAACTTCTTCTACTTCTGAATATTCATTTTGAGCTAAGAAAAGCTGAATGTTTTCCACATTTTCTGCATACTTTGTGGATTTTATATTATATAAATTTTCACTTAGGTGTTTTAATTCTTTGGTTTTAAATCTATATACATTTTTTAGTTCTATTTCTTCTATATCAAAATTATTTTCTTCTGCTAAATCTTGCAATTTTCTTACAGTTATTTTGTTTGAATAATATATATCTGTATCTGGATTAGTATTTGTATCTAAATCATCCACGCAAATTGTTATATTTACTTGTTTTGCTAGGTTTATCATTTGTTTTATTACATCATATTCTTGTGTTGTAAATCCTGCAAATTCGTCAATATAAATTATACTATCTTTTACTAAATCAACTTTATCTAAATTTTCTGCAAGGATTGTTAACAAATCTGTTTCTTCTATATAATTATCTTGGATTTTTTCTTCAAATTTTTCATATATAAACAACATATCTTTTAATTTGTTTTTTAAGTATTCGTCTTCTGTCTTTGTAGTTTCTTCTTTTAAATCTTCTATTGTCACATTATGCTTTTTAAATTCTGTTATTGTCCTCATACTTAAATCTATGTTTTCGTCTGTTTTTCCTAAGAATTTAAATTCTTTTTTATATGTATTTAAAATTGAATATATTAACATTGATTTTCCACATTTTGATAAATGTGTTTGGTTATTTCCTCCAATTTCTGACATCACACGATAAGCCATTCTACTTAATGTTATTACTTCTGCATTAATAGTTGCTTGTTCTTTTAATATATCCATTAATTTTCTTTCGGCTGTAAATGAAAATTGTTCTGGTGTAATTATATATATTTTCTTTTCCTTTTCTATTATTTTCGAAATTTCTGAAAAACAATATTCACTTTTTCCACTTCCAGATTTTCCATATATAATTCTTAATCCCATTTTTGCTTTCATTACCTCCTCGTCATACTTATAACTATTTTGCTTGAACAGCTTCTAAATTTTAGTAAATTTGTTCGCATACAAATTTTATAATAGAACTACAAAAATAGCAAGCTTAAAACTTGCTATTTTTATTTCATTTTGTTATTTTTTCTATCTCTTCTTTTGTCAAATTTGTTATTTCACAGATGTTCTCAATAGGTATTCCTTTTTCAATCATTTTTTTAGCAATTTCTATTTTACCTTTTTGCATTCCTTTCTTAATACCTATCTGTTCACCTCTTTCCATACCCTCATTCCATCCTTGTTCTTTTGCATACCTCATTCCTGAATTATAGTCTCTCATTGCTCTATCTCGGGCTTCATATAGATTCCATGCTTCTTTGTCTGCACTTAGTTCTTCTAATACTTTTTCTGCTTTTTCGATCTCTTTTACTCTTTCCTCTATATCTTTCATCTTTTCCTCCCTTCCAGCAATAAAATATAACCATTGCTCTAATTTCGTTTTGGGCTCTGGTGCTTTTTTTATGAATTTAGGTTATTTTTAATTTTATCTAACAATTTATTTTACCTCCTTAATTATACCAAAAGTAATCAAATTAATCAACACTTATAAGTATATTTTTATATATTTATTTAAATACGATTATTTTTATTATAAAAAAGCTATCCTCCTTTCATTGATGAATTTGGCTTAGAATAAAACATTTAATGATTTTAAAAATTTAGATTATAAAAGTTTCAAATAGAAATTATCGATCATAAAATATGAATTTAAAAATAGATATACGTTCGAATTAAATACAAATGATTAAATAATAAAAGATATAATATATTTCATATTAAAACTAAGTAAGATTAAAATTAATAAAAAATTAAATTGATTAAATTTGTTATGATAAAATATTTGAATAAAAATAATTGTATAAATGATATATCTATTAAAACATAAAATGTCGAAATTTACAACAAAAAGTATTAAATATTTTAACTTTTCATCGCAAATTTCGACATTTTATCTACCACTCGATTTGCTTAACTGGTATTGGATTCTTATTTATTTCTATTTTTTCCACTGTTACATGTTTGCTTCCTTTATTTTACGCTTCTCTTCTCCAATAAAATAAATATTGTTGGGCTAAACCAGCTAAATTTCCAAACTTTTCTTTTGCAATTTTTTCAATCTGTTTTTTACTAACTTTTGTTTCATCTTCATTTTTTATGTATAAATCATTCATAACTCTTCTTACCCATACATCAATCGGAAAAACTTCAAATCTTTTTAAATCTGAAAATAATAATATACAATCTGCAACTTTAGGGCCAACACCTGATAATGTCAAAAGTTTTTCTCTTACTTCATGTGTATTAGGGTTTGTTCTTAATTCTTCTAAATTGACTTGATTTTCTAAAATCATTTTAGTAGTTTCATATAATCGTATATCTCTAAAACCTAAGCCCAATTTTCTATATTCTTGGACTGTTACATCTTTTAATTGCTCTGGTGTTGGGAATGTATAATAAGATTTTTCTTTGTATATAATCTCGTTTCCATATTTTTTAGATAATCTTTCTATTATCCCTTTTATCCTTGGAATATTGTTATTTGCAGATATAATAAAAGATATAATTGTTTCCCATAAATCTTGATTTAAAATTCTTATTCCTTTACCATATTCAACACTAGTTTTCATGTTTGGGTCTATTTTACTTAATGTTTCTTTTATTTTTTCATAATCTCTGTTTAAATCAAAATATTGTTTTACAATTTCCTCTATTTCTCCATCACACATTCCTTCAAATATGATGTCATTTCCTATTTTTGAAACATTTAAGACATTATTTTTAAATATTCCTGTGTAACTTTTGTCTTCTTGTTCATTCCATCTAAAGCATTGTCCACAATCAAATATATCTTTCAATTCAAATGAGTTTGCTTTTTTTAATATATATTTTTGTTCTTTCATATTTTTTATCCTTTCGGATTCATTATAACATATTTTTTTTAATTTTTGAACCCTTGTCCAACTACTTCTCTTGAATTTGTTATTACTATAAAACTTTTTGGATCTATTTCTTTAGCAATTATTTTTATTCTAGCAACATCTTTTCTATATGCTGCACACATTAGTATCAATTTATTTTCATTTGTATACATACCTTTTCCATATAAACCTGTTGAACCTCTAGCTACTTTTTGGTCTATTTGTTTTGCGATTTCTTCGCTTTTGTTAGAAACTATTATCATCAATTTTGTAAAATTAATTCCTTCAAAAAATATGTCTATAATTTTTCCCATTATATATATTGCTATTGCTGAATACAATCCTATTTCTATTTCTTTGAAAAAAATCACATTTAATGCAATTATAATAATATCTATAATTACAATAATATTTCCGCTTCTAACAGTTGGTTTATATTTTTTTGCTATATAACTTATCAAATCACTTCCTCCTGTTGATGATTCTGCTTTTAATAATAAAGTTGTTCCTAGTCCTAATAAAATTCCTCCATATATACAAGCTAGAAACCTGTCATTTGTTAGTGGTTCGATTTTATCTAATAAATCTATAAATACTGACATTGCAACGGTTCCTAATGTTGATTTTAAGAAAAACATTTTTCCTACTTTATACATTGAAAATAAAAATAGCGGAATATTTATTGCAATTATTACAGTTCCCATTGGTATATTTAACAAATAATAAAATATTGTTGCAACACCTGCTATTCCTCCAGAAGAAAGTTGATTAGGTAATAAAAACAACGATACTCCTGCTGCCATAATTAGTGCACCTAGTATCGTTTCTATCATTTCTTTTAATATTTGTTTAAATTTATCGTTTTTACATTCTTTCATATAAAACTTGCATTCCCTTCTTCTTATAAAAAAAATATATAGAAATTAGAAATTTAATTTTTACATTTTTGCCTATATACTTTATTAATATTATTGGTAATTTTAGTAAAATTTATAACTATTTATTTGTTTTTTTAATAGATATAGCAACCTTTATATTTATTTGTTTTTAAGATTAATAATTCATACTTTTTTCTTCAATTAATACATATTTTTTAACTTAATATGCTGCAAAGGGAATAATTGTAGAAATTATTAAAATATCCTATAGGAGAATCTCAAACTTGCTTTGAGAGGTGCCTATAGGATATTTTTAGAATTACTAGATTATGAAATGCCGCCAAATATTAAGTTAAAAAATATGTATTACTTGAAGAAGATACTTATAAATAGTATAACTTTAAAACATAATATCTATTAATCTGTATAAGTTTCAGTTATTTCTATTTTTGACTTACCTTGTTTCATTTTAGGATCTTGTTTTAAAACAAGATTTACATCATATAACTCTTTAAGATTTTTGACATTTTCTTTTTTATGTCCAATAACATTATTAGCATCTACTGGATTTACTGTTACTTCTACTTCTTTTACTTTTACATTTAATCTTTTAATTTTTCCGACAATTGCATCATACCACATTGCAGATTCCACAAGTTGTCTAAATGCTGGATGATATGGTCCTGCAACTACTTCACTTTTTTCTGAGCCTGGTTCTGAAATTTCGTCTGTTGGTTGTAATCCAATTCTTATTATATCAATATTTTTATCATGAAATAATCTAACTATTTCTTTGCATACTTCAACTGCTTGTACCACTGTTAATGGTTTATATGTTCCTTTTTCTAGTTCTTTTTCTAATGGCGTATTTTTTATTACTAAAACTGGATAAATTCTAACCATTTTAGGTTTTAATTTTATTAGTTCTTTTGCTGTGTTTATTTCGTCTATTGTTGTACTTTCTGGTAAGCCTACCATCATTTGTACACCTAGCCTAAATCCATTCCATCTTATTAGTTTTGCAGCTCTTTTTACATCTTCAAAAGTATGTCCTCTATTAATTCTTTTTAAAATATAGTTGTTTGAAGATTGAACACCTAATTCTATTGTTTTAACTTTGTATTTTTTTAATCTTTTTAAAATATTTTTGTCGATTGCATCAGGTCTTGTAGAAACCCTTATACTTTCTACTTGTCCACTTTTTACAAATTCACTTGCTACTTGTAATAGTTCTTCTTGTCTTTCTTCCTCTATTGCTGTAAAACTTCCTCCAAAAAAGGCTATTTCTATTTGTGCATTTTCTTTGTCTATACTTTTTAGGTAATTTTCTATTATTTCTTTTGCTTTTTCCTTTGTCATATTACTTTTTTGACCACTTATTGATTTTTGATTGCAAAATATGCAATCATTTGGACAACCTAAATGTGGTACAAATATTGGTATAATATACTGTTTTTTCATAGATTACCTCTTTCTTTTATAAATTTTCCAATGCTTTTTTAGCAGCTTGCATTTGTGCTTCTTTTTTGCTTTTACCTTCCCCCTTAGCCAAGAACTTTCCATCACATTCAACTTGAGCTTCAAAAGTTTTATCATGGTCTGGCCCTTTTTCATTTGTTATTGTATATTTAATATTAACATCACCATTTACTTGAAGTTTTTCTTGTAATACGGTTTTATAATCTTTATCTCCTACGTGTTTTGTAGCTTCTTCAATTGGTTCTTTTAAATTCTCTACTATAAATTTTTCTACTGGTTCTATTCCACCATCTTTGTACATTGCAGCAATTACTGCCTCTACACTATCAGCTAATATTGCTGTTCTTTGCCTTTCACCTGTTTTAATTTCAGATTTTCCTAAATACAAAAAATCACTAAAATTATGCAATTTTGCTACTTGGTACAAGCTTTTTTCACATACTACTGTTGCTCTAACTTTAGTCATTTCTCCTTCTTTTAGTTTTGGATAATTATTATATATGTATTTACTAGATAAAAATTCTAATATACTATCTCCTAAAAATTCTAGTTTCTCGTTACTTTCTACTCCATGTTCATATGCATAAGATGTGTGTGTTAATGCTTTTTTTAATAATGATATATTTTTAAATTTATATCCTATTTCTTTTTCTAATATTTCTAAATTCATTATTTTCACCTTCTTTCACATATTACTATTATATACCATTTTCTGGATTTTGCAAGTAAAAGATACTTTTTTAGCAACAATTTCTAGGAGTTTTTTGTTGAAATATGTAGACATTAAAAACTTGTTATTATATAATAGATGTGTATAAATTTATAAGGAGAGAGTATAAAGCTATGTTAGATGATAAAAATTCTTATAATTATCAAGACAGAAACTTATCTGATGTCTTTAAAGAACTGCAAGAAATAAAAAATAATCCTCAAGCTCAACAAGCTTATTCAAAACAAGCTAGTAAAGCAAAAAAAGTTCATTCTAGAACTACTAACATTAATAAGGTTAAGTCTAGTCCTAGTAATTTTATTTCTATGTTAAAATCTAAATCTAAGCAGAATAGTAGATCAGTTAAAACTAATGATTTAAAATTGTCTCAAATAATTACAGGTTGTGGAATTGTAATTGTCTCAATGGCTATACTTTTCCCAAAAGATTTGTCATTTAAAGAAAGTTATGCAAAATCAGATACACAAGTTGCTGCTTCATATGAACTTAATAGACATAGATTAAACATGCAATCTATTATTTCTGAAAATGCTGGCATGGATAGAGTTAAAGAACAAGTTGTTGAAGATAGAGATGTAGAATTTGAAACAACTTATAGTGATAATGCATCTTTACCTAAGGGTGAGGAAATTGTTAAACAAGAAGGTATCTTAGGAAAAGATAAAGTTACAGCAGTCAAAACTTATGAAAATGGTGAATTTGTAGAAGAAACTATTCTTGCAAAAGAAAAATTATCAGATCCTACTGCAAAAATAATAGATCGTGGTACATCTGAATTTTTAGCAAAACATAAAGTACATATTGGTGATACAATGTATTTTGTTGAGACAAGCAAATTAAAAGATAAAGCTGAAGACTCTGGTTCTGACTTAGCTGAAGTTAAAAAGAGTATAGATGTAAAATTGTTAGAATTACCTAGTGAAACTTGGGCAAAAGTTTCATTTGATGGAGTTGAAGGTTATATAAAAACTTCTAATCTAACATCTGTTTCAACTACACCTAATATTGTTGATAAAAATAGAGTTCAAAGAATTTTACTTAAAGTTAATATTGGAATGCAATTAAACAAAACAAGTGACTTAACATTAAGTGATTACAAAAAAATCTTTATTGGTTTATCTAATGATAAAAATAAGATTTTTGAAAATAATTACAATGTATTTTACAATATGGAGAAAAAATACAATATTAATGGTATTTTCTTAGCATCAATGGCTATACATGAAAGTGCTTGGGGAACCTCTCAAATTTCTCAAGATAAAAAGAATTTATTTGGTTATGGTTCTTATGACTCAACACCTTATGAATCTTCATTTGATTTTGCAGATTATTCTGAAGGTATTGAAACAGTTGCAAAATCTTTAGTTAAATACTATTTAAATCCATCTGGAACTAAAATTTATGATGGAGAGTTAGCTGCTGGTTGGTATTATAACGGACCTACTTTAGAGGGTGTAAATACTAGATATGCTAGTGATAGTGATTGGCACAATAAAGTATTTAATTATATGCAAATGTTATATAATAGATTAGATTCTTAAATGTAAAGGAAATGATTAACATATGAAAAATTTTAATTTTAAGATAAAAAATGTAAAACTTGCATTTGCCATATTAATAATTATAGCTATAGTTTTGTTATTATTTTATTATATATTTATATTTTCTTCATTGGCTTCTAAGCATAATTTTACTAACCAAATGATAGAAATAGCTGATGAGAATGAAAAAGCTGTTTTTGGCATTCAAAAAATATTTTTTTACAGTAGTGCCAATGCAGTCGATAATTCAGATAATCAATCATTAAGCAATATGTCTATTTCACAATTTTCTGATTTATCTATATATATTGATAATAGCTTATCTTCTAGTGATTTAACAGATGAAAATACTATAAAGGAGTTGTATATTGATAATATTTCAATATCAACAAATTCTCAAACTGGAACAAAAATCCTTAATTACAAAAATCCTTTAAATTCTGGTAAATATCAAGAAGTTGAGCAAGCCGAAAATAATAGAATTGATTTTAACATTATAAATACAAATAAAGAAAATGAAAGTAATGATTATAATAAACCAACATTTTACTCAGACTGTTCAAATCCTATTTCTTTAGGATATTTATATAAAGATTTATTAACAAATTATTCTGTTTCAGATAATTCTAAAACTATTTCATTTAATGGAAAAGTTTTAAAAGAAGCAAATATTTCTTTAGAAGATATTACACCAACATTAAATTTCACAATACATATTGTTAATAATTCTGGCGAGAAATTTGCTTATAACATGAATCTTACTGTTGATTTAAATGGTATTTATGATGGTTATTCATATAAAGGAAAAACTACATCAGGTACAGAATATCAATTTTTTAAAGAAATTAATAATTTATAAACTTTTAATTAATTTAATATATTTTTTATTCGTAACTCCCAGCTGCATAACAAGCTGTAACTGCGTAACAGCTTGTAATTTGCTGGTCCCCCCGAATTGTTACTGCATAAAAAATATATTAAACTAGAAAAAATATCTAATAATTAATAAAAACCGGAAGAAATATAAAATATTTCCTCTGGTTTTATTGTTTCTATTAAGAATTGCTACTTTCGGTTTTGTTTTCCTTTTTTTGTTTGATATATTCAATACCTACTACAATTGCTACAAATGCTACTAAAATTCCTATTAATACTCCTGCATTTTGCCATACCATTCCACTGTCTGTTTTAATTATTGCTTCTTTTATTAATCTAATACTATAATTCATTGGCATAAATGCATATATGTTTTGGAAGAATTTTGGCACTGTTTCTATTGGGAATGTTCCTCCACTTGCCGCTAATTGTAATACCAATAATAAGATACATAAGAATTTTCCTACATCTGCAAGGTTTTCTATCAAGAATAATATTATACTTGTAAATGTCATTGATATTAGCATACATGTTCCATAATATAAAGCCATATTAGTTACACTATAACCTAGTCCTAATTTTAATATAAATCCTAATACTACACCTTGTGTTGCCGCGATTACCATATACATTGCTGTACGTAAGTATGGATTTTTTGCATTTTTACTCATTATTTTAAATCTGTTTTCTGGGTCATTATATAACATTACTAATGCTATTAATCCACCAACCCATAATGATATAGACATAAAGTATGGTGCAAATCCTAATCCATATGATGTTATATTACCATAGTCTGATTCTTCTACTTTTACAGGTTCTTTTACATATATATCTAAACCATCTAATTTGCTTAGTTCTGATTTTGTATCTGCAATTCCATTATTAATTTCATTTTCAAATGTTTTTGTTCCTTCTAATAATGTATTACTTCCTTCATGTGCTTGGTTTGCTCCACTATTTACTTGATTAATTCCATCTTTTACTTGTTTAGAACTTGCGCTTAATGTAGTTAATCCATCTTGTAATGAAGTGCTTCCTTCTTTAGCTGTTGCTAAACCTTGTTTTAATTCTAGCATTCCTGTATTTAAGCTTTGTATTCCTGATGATAATTCACTTAATTTTGATGTTTGGCTAGATAAAGTTTTTATATTAGTATTTAATTTGCTAGCTCCTGCTTTTAATTCACTACCTTTTGTTTCTAATGTTTGTAATCCTGATAAATCAGCTGATGATGAACTCATACTTTTTAATGTTGCCATTGCTTGTTTGAAATTTGCATCATTTGCTGCTTCTGGATGTTGTGATAAATATGCTTGTAAACTTGTTCCTAATGTTGTGGCTTGTGTTTTTGTTGTAGCAACTGAACTTTTTACTTTTGAAACTGCTCCACTTACACCATCTACATATGCTGATACACTTGAATTTAATGTATTTGCTCCACTTGCAAGGGATTCTACTCCGCTACCTAATTTCGAAAAATCTTTTGTACTTTCAGCTAATTTGCTTGTTCCTGCATATAATGTATCTGCTCCACTTTGTAATTTTGCAAGTCCACTATTTAGGTTTGTACTTCCTTTTGATGCACTATCGACACCTTCGTCAAATGTTTGATAACTTGTAGCTAATGTATTTGTTCCATCTTTTAGAGTTCCTAATCCACTATTTAATTCTGATGCACCTGATGCTAATTGTGTTGCACCATCTGCTATTTCTTGCATTTTATCTGGTACACTTCTTAATTCATCAGATAATGTAGTAACTACTTTTTGAGCTACTTGACCTTTTACTTCTTTTTCCACTGAATTTACTACTTGATTTATCATTTGTGATGCTAAATAGTTATTTTTTTGGTTTGGTGAATATGTTATTGTTGCCATTTGTCTATCACTATTTGCTGCATTATTTAATGTTTTAGTAAAATCTTTAGGGATAGTAATTGTTGCATAATAATCTTGATTTACTAATCCTTTTTGAGCTTCATCTGAATCTTTTAACTCTTTTATTGTCATAACATCTTTATCTTCTAGCGTTTTTACTAATTCATTCCCAATGTTGTCATTTCCATCACCTTCATCTAAATTGACAATCGCAATTTTCATGTCTTTTAAGTTACCATATGGATCCCAGAATGCTTTTAAATAGAAAAAGCTATACATTACTGGAATAATTATTATAGCTATTATTATAACCCATTTCATAATTTTTTTCTTATCCATTTTTACACTCCTTCTTTCTTTTTATATTTAAACAAAATAAATAGGCTTTTTATTAAAAACCTTTTCGTCATAATTCTCTCTATTTATTATTATAAATTAATTTTAGGATTTTGCAACTACACTTTAATCTCTTTTGTTAGTTTTTCTACATTTTAACTATATTGTATATACATTTGTATATTATCTTTACAAGTGTATAAAAACGAGTTATAATCTTTTTTGAAAAATAAATTAAAAGAGGTAGTATAGATGAAAGATTTAAGAGTACAAAGAACATACATTTTATTAAAAGAGGCTTTTTTTAAATTACTAGCTAAAAAGCCTTTCGAAGAAATCAAAGTTAATGACATATGTAATCTTGCTATGATACATAGAACAACTTTTTATCATCATTTTCAAGATAAATATGATTTACTAGAATTTTGCATTCAAGATGTTGAACAAGAATTAGTAACTAATATAAATAAAAAAAGTTATCAAAATATTCAAGAATTTTATTCTAATTTAGTAACTAGTTTATTAGAGTATATAGCTGATAAAAAAGATGTTTTTGTTAATATTTTAAAACATAATTCTAAAAGTTCTTTAACTGAAGTATTTTTAAATACTTGTGTTAATTATATATCTTCTAGGTTAAAAAAAGAATATCAACAAGGGATTTATCCTATTGCAGATATAGATGTTATATCTCATTTTTATTCAGGGGCTGTTCTTTCAACCATTGTATGGTGGCTTGAGTCTAATAGTTCTATGTCTGAAGCTGAACTTTGTGATATGATTATTAATTTAATTTTTAAAGTTCCTAAGAAATGAAAAAAAACGATAAAATGCTAATTTTTAACATTTTATCGTTTTTCTATTGGAGGCGACACCCGGATTCGAACCGGGGATCGAGATTTTGCAGACCTGTGCCTTACCACTTGGCTATGTCGCCATAATTTTATTTACTTATAGAGTATATATTTTTTGGAGCAGGTAACGAGAATCGGACTCGTGACTAAACCTTGGCAAGGTCTCGTTTTACCACTAAACTATACCTGCATATTTCAGATTTTAACCTTCGCCTTGCCAAGGTTATGTTTTCTGATAAATATTATTTTTTGTATTCTTTTATATACTATGCACTAGCATTTAAAATAATACCAAAAATCCACCATATTGTCAAGTATTATGGTGGATTTTCTTGTAAATCCTAAGTAAAATTTTCTTTTATATTTATAAGTATTTTCAACTCTAATATTTACTCTTTTTTACTACTTTTTGTTTTTCTTTTAGTTGTTTTCTTCTTTTTAGCTGATTCTTCTTTATTTTCTTCTGGTTCCCACTTTTCTCCTGGTTTTGGTTTATTCCAAGAAATAAAATCGCAAGTTTTAGGATTGTTTTCACAAATATAGTATTTTTTATTTCTTTTTGTTTTTCTTACTTGTACTTCCCCTCCACATTTTGGACAAGGTACGTTAATTGTTTCAACAATTGCTTTTGTGTTTTTACATTCTGGATATCCTGGACAAGCTAAGAATTTTCCAAACCTTCCATATTTATAAACCATCATTCTTCCACATTTATCACATTTTACATCAGATACTTCGTCTTTAATTTCAACATGTTCCAAGTTTTTTTCTGCCTCATCCAACTCTCCTTTAAATGGTCCATAAAAATCTCTTATCATTTGTTTCCATTCTTCTTTTCCCTCTGCAATATTATCAAATTGGCTTTCTATATCTGCTGTAAATTCCACATTTACAATGTCTTTAAAATTTTCTACTAACAATTTATTTACTATTCTTCCTAATTCTGTTGGAACCAATTGTTTTTGTTGTTTTTCTATATATCTTCTTTCCAAAATAGTTGTAATTGTTGGTGAATATGTACTTGGTCTTCCTATTCCTTTTTCCTCTAAAGCTTTTACTAAGCTTGCTTCTGTATATCTTGCAGGTGGCTCTGTAAAACTTTGTTTTGGTTTTATTTTTATTTTTTCTACTTCTTGACCTTCTTTTAATTCTGGTAACATTCCAGCTTCTTGTTCTTCTTGGTCTGTTCCTTCTACATATAATACCATAAATCCTTTAAATTTAATGCTTTGGCCATTTGCTTTAAATGTGTAACCATCAGCATCTATTGTAACTGCCATTGTGTTATATATTGCTGATGACATTTGGCTTGCCATAAATCTATTATATATTAATTTATATAATTTATATTGATCTTTTGTTAATGAATCTTTTATTTGTTCTGGCTCTAGGTCTGCATATGTTGGTCTTATTGCTTCATGAGCATCTTGTGAATCTTTTTTTGCTTTATAATATCTATTTTCATAATATTGCTCTCCATAAGTATTTACTATATGCTCTTTTGCTGCCTGTCTTGCTACTTCTGATATTCTTGTTGAGTCTGTTCTCATATATGTAATTAAACCAACTGAACCTTTTTCTGGTATTTTTACACCTTCATATAATCCTTGAGCTACTGACATTGTTTTCTTTAATGTGAATCCTAATTTTCTAGAAGCTTCTTGTTGCATTGTACTTGTTGTAAATGGTGGAGCTGCATTTCTCTTTTTCTCTCCTTTTTTTACTTCTTTTATAACATATTTTGCTTTTTCAATGTCTTCTAAAATTTTGTCAATTTCTTCTTTACTGTGTATTTCTATTTTTTTGTTGTTTTTCCCATAAAATCTAGCTTCAAATTGTTTTTTGCTTTCTTTATCTTTTAAATCTGCATATATATTCCAATATTCTTCTGGAACAAATTTTTCAATTTCTTCTTCTCTTTCAACTATTAGCTTTACTGCTACTGATTGAACACGTCCTGCAGATAATCCTCTTTTTACCTTTTTCCATAAAAGCGGACTTATTTGATATCCCACAATTCTGTCTAATACACGTCTTGCTTGTTGTGCATCTACTACATTTAAATCAATATTTCTTGGTTCTTTTATTGCCTTTTGCACAGCACCTTTAGTAATTTCGTTAAATGTTACTCTTACTATTTTATCATGTTCTTCTTTTAATATATAATCCAAATGCCATGCTATTGCTTCTCCCTCACGGTCAGGGTCAGTTGCAAGATAAATTTTCTTTGCATTTTTTGCATCTTTTTTTAGTGCTTTTATTAAATCTCCCTTTCCACGTATATTTATATATTCTGGTTCAAAATCGTTTTCTAAATCTACACCTAATTTTGATTTAGGTAAATCTCTTATATGTCCCATTGAGGCAACTACTTTTGTACTTCCTCCTAAGAATTTTTTAATAGTGTTAGCTTTTGCTGGTGATTCCACTATTATTAACTTGTCTGCCATATAATCCTCCTTGTTTCTCCTTTTATTTACTATATGTTATTCTAGCTTAATTTACTACATTTTGCAAGTTTTTGGCTTATTTTCCTCTATTTTATATTATTTCTTACATTCTAATTTAGATTAAAAATATTTTTGATCTTGTAAAAGATCTTGCATTATATCTTGTACTCCAATTGGTGTTACTTCATTTCTTTTTAATACTTCCAAAATTTGATTGGTTTTTTCTTCATTATCTGATAAATGTTTAATTTCCTTATTCTCAGTTTTAATATCATCCTTTATATATTCAGTTTTTACTATTTTTATTCCATATTTAGCATTATCTTTATTTATAAATTCATCTTCATTTATAATTTTATAATATTCTAATTTTATTGGATTTACTATTCCAGCTTCTTCTAAATTTTCCTTTTTTATAAATGTTCCTCCAAAAAATATATTCATATGTACCAACATCTCACTTTCATTTTCTTTTGTAATTTTTCTTATTATAATACTACTCATTCACATTATTTTCAAGCTATTTTCGTCGCAATATTCTACATATTTCGATGGATTTTTTAATTTTATAGTTTTATAATATATATTAATAATTAATTATTTTTTATTTTCCCTTATTTATATATATATAATGAAAATAGTAGTAATTTTAGTTACTACTATTTTTCTTATTAATTTTCTTTTATATTTCTTGGCTTTCTACTTGGTTTTTGCTTACTTCTTCCACATTATTATTTTCTTTTAACGTTTTATATAGTTCCACTGATGTTGCTATTTTATATGGATTTACATATAGAATATCTAGTAATCCAAAAGTTATTGTTGATAATATTTCCCATAATATAAATGATAGATCTAATATAAATGTTTTCCATTTATTTCCCTTCATCATTTGTTTTGATCTTGCAAATACTTCTTTTTTGTTCATATCAGGATTTTCTGCTAATAAATAAGGTATCATTCTATATTCATATGTTTTTATTATTCCTCCTATAATTGTCAAATACCATAAAAAATTATAAAAACTTTTGAAGAACATTATTATTGCTACATTACTCCAGTTTTTTCTTTTAAAAATCTCCTTCATGACTCCCATTTTAGTATTTTCCTTTTCACTTGCAATTATAAAATATCTTCTTTCTGCAACTAATAATGGTTCTGCTAATAAAATTATATATAAAATTGCAATTATTGCAATAAGTACATATGCTATTCCTAATAAATTTTGATTCATTATAAATAATTCAATTGCGTCCCAAATTTTGTATATATATTTTTGAGATTTTGTAAGACTATTTAAATTAGATGTAATTGTATTTACCATTTTTAATTGATTTTCTGTTAAGTTTTCTGTTATTTCTTCAATTCTTTCTTGTTTTTCTTGAATTTCTGCTATATTATCTTTTGAAATTTCATTTTCTATTAAGTATTGATTTTGAGTTATTACATAATCTGGTAAAACAGAATCCCCACTTTGCCAAATTCCTGTTATAGAATTACCATATTCTCCTGTTAATATTGTTATTACAAAACATAATACTACTGCTGTCCAATAATTATTTTTGACTGTTTTTTTAGCTTTATCTTTTAAATTTTTTCTTTTCCACATTATTAATTCTCCTAATAATTTATTATCATTTGATAATACAATTATTATAAACTATCAATATTATTTAAGCAAGTAATTTCTTGTATTCTTTATAATTTGGCATGTTTTTTTCTACTTTTCTCTTTTCTTTATATCATTTATTACTTTGTTTCTAATATTTATTTAAATTTTATATTTGTATTCATTTTGCCTGCTCTAGTTACTGTATCATAGCCATATTTGTTTTTTAAATCATCTATTACTTTGTCTAAATTTTCTTGTTTTTTATTATCATTTGACGAGAATAATGACATTTGCATATTTTCTTTTTCAACCAAGTTGTCCACTCTTAATCCAATAAGTCTAATTGCCATTGGTTTATGAAACATCTGAACTAATAGTTCTTTTGCTTTTGTATAAATTTCTTTTGTTGATGACGTAGGTGCAAGTAATTTTTGTTGGTGTGATTTGTCTTCAAAGTCTTTTGTTCTTAATTGCACACTTACTGTATTTGCTAATAAATCATATTTTCTCAATCTATATGTGACTTGTTCTGCTAATGCTAATAATATTTCTTCTAATTTTTCTATTTCTCTTGCATTTTCTGGTAATGTTATCGAATTTCCAATTCCCTTTGGTTTTTCTTTTTGATAATGTACTTCTGAGTTATCTATTCCATTTGCATATTCCCACATTTGAGTTCCATGCTTTCCAAACTTTTTGCTTATCAATCTTTGGTCACATTTTGCCAATTCTCCTATTGTTTTTATTTGCATATTATACAATTTAGGGACTGTTTTTTTACCCAACATAAATAATTCAGATACTGGTAATGGCCACATTTTTGTTTTTATTTCATTTTCAAACAATGTGTGTACTCTATCTGGCTTTGTAAAGTCTGATGCCATTTTTGCTAAAAGTTTGTTATGTGCAACACCAACATTAACAGTAAAACCAAGTTCTTCTTTTACTCTTCTATTTATTTCTTTTCCTTTATTTAATAATGTATCTTTCATTAAATATTCTGTCATATCTAAAAAACATTCATCTATGCTAAATCTCTCGATTTTGTCTGTATATTGTAATAATAAATTATATAATTCTTCTGAATATTTTTTATATATTTTAAAATCTGATTGAAATATTTGTATATTAGGACATTTTATTCTTGCTTGATATATTGTGTCTGCTGTTTTTATTCCACATTCTTTTGCTTTCATACTTTTAGCTAACACTATACCTGACCTTTTAGTTTCATCTCCACCTATTATTGCAGGTATTTCTCTTATATCTACTTTGCTTCCATTTTTTAGCATTTCTACTGCTGTCCAACTTAAAAATGCATTATTAACATCTACGTGTAATATTTGTCTTTCCATAATATCACCGCTTTCATTATAGAATATTTGTTCGTATTTGTCAACTTTTTTAACAAATTTGTTATACATTTTTTAGTAGTTTCATTGTGCAATTTTAAGCAATTTTGTTGTGCAAATTTCAGTGCAATATAATAAAAACTCTGCTAGTTTTTTCTAAGCAGAGCCTTGTATTTTTCTTTTTTGAACTTTATATGTTATTTTTGCAACAAAATTTGATGGTGCTATTTTCGCTCCAAATCTTGCTAGTTTTACATCAATTCCAGGTACTATATAAAACTTACCTTTTTCTAATTTTTTAATTGCATATTTTGCAACCTGCATACTATTAGCCTCTCTTAGACTAAATTTTACATTTGCAACTTTGTTAAAATTTGTTTCTACTGGTCCTGGACATAATATGCTTATTTGTACTTTTGATTTTTCCTTTTTTAATTCTTCTCTTATTGCCTCTGATAGCCTAACAATATAATTTTTTGTAGCATAATATGTTGCCATTAATGGGCCTGGCATAAATCCTGCTATTGATGCTACATTTAATATTTTTCCTTTATTTTTCTTTTTCATTTCTTTTAAATATAATTTAGTTAAAATATGGTATGCAATTACATTTGTTTTTATCATTGAAATATCTTTGTTTAAATCTGTTTCACTAAATCTTCCACAATCTCCAAAGCCTGCATTATTAATTAGTATATCAATATCTTTTACTTTATTTGCTAATTCTATGCAATTTTGTTCTTCACTTAAATCCATTTGAATTATTTCAATTTTGTTGGTTGCGTTTTTGCTATTTTTATATGCTTTTTCTATTTTATTATTTTCAATTGTTGGTTCGTTTTGAACTGATTTTTCCAACTCTTTTTTGGTTTGTTCTAATTTTTCTATGTCTCTTGCTACTAATACTAAATTATATCCTTTTTGATTTAGTATTTTTGCCATATCTTTTCCTATTCCAGAAGATGCTCCTGTTATTAAAGCTTTCATAAAAAATTCTTTCCCTTCTTTTAACCAATAATTTTCCCTCCACCTAAAACAATGTCGCCTATGTAAAATACTGCAGATTGACCTGGTGTAATTCTAGCCACTGGTTCTTCAAAAGTTACTTTTATTGTGTTCTTATCTTGCATTTCTATTGTTGCATTTTCTTCTTTGCTTGAATATCTAGTTTTTACTGATACTTTCATTGGTTCTTTTATTTCATCTACTAATAATAAATTTATATCATTTACTATCATTTCTGTTTTATATATATCAGCTTTTGTTCCAACAATTAATTCATTTTTTGCTTTATTAAATCCTATTACAAAAAGTGGTTCTTTATAGCTTATTCCAAGTCCTTTTCTTTGACCTATGGTGTAATGATATAAACCTTTATGTTTTCCCAATATCTTTCCATCTCTTGTAACAATATTCCCTTCTTTAGGTTTTAGAGTCGAATTTGTTTCTAAAAATTTTGCATAATCACCATCTGGAACAAAGCATATGTCTTCACTGTCTGGCTTGTTTGCAACTTTTAAATTGTTTTCTCTTGCTATTTCTCTTATTTCATCTTTACTTTCAAAATTAGCAAGTGGAAAAACTACATGGCTTATTAAATCTCTAGGAATATTCCATAATACATAACTTTGGTCTTTTTTCCCTGCATTTGATTTTTTTAATACCCATCTTCCATATTCTTCACTATATTCTGTTTTTGCATAATGACCTGTTGCTATATATTCACATCCTAGTTCTTTTGCTTTTTCCCACATATATCCAAACTTCATATATTTATTACATTCAATACAAGGGTTTGGAGTTTTACAATTTGCATAACAATTTATAAAATCTTTTATAACATATTTTGCAAATTGTGGCTTACAATCATCTGTAAAGTGTGGCATTCCTATTGAATTACACACATTTTTTGCATCTATATATGTATTTATATTACAGCAACTACTTCCTGCAAATAGTTCTAATGTTATTCCTATTGGTTCATATCCTTGCTGTTTTAAAAGCAATGCAGATACTGAGCTGTCAACTCCTCCACTCATTCCTAATAATACTTTTTTATTTTCCATTTATTGGCCCTCTCTTAACTTCATATCTTTAGTTGGAAAAGAATTAAATTTTGGCAAGAAAAGTTTTATTTAAAAGGCAAAGGCGCATACACTTGTATGTAACTGCGTTTTAAATGAAATTTGACATAGCCAAAATTGTAATTATTTTTCAACTCTATTGTTTTTATCTAAAATATCCTCCATAGTATGCCAAGCAAGCAACGCACACTTCACCCTAGCTGGCATATTTGCAATATTTCTAAAAGCAATTGCATCTTCCAATTTTTCTAATTCTTTTTCATCTGTTATTTCCCTTTTTATCATTTCTATAAAAGTTTCTATTATCTCTTTCGCTTGTTCAATTGTTTTTCCTCTTAGAGTATCAATCATAATAGAAGTAGATGCTTGAGAAATAGCACAACCATGACCAGTAAATGCCATATCTTCTATTACATCTCCATCTAGTTTTAATTCTATTGATATTTCGTCTCCACAATTAGGATTATGCCCTAATTCGCAATAATCTGCATTATCTAGCTTTTTCTTATTATATGAATTCATACTATGTTCCATAATTAAATCATTATATACTTCTTCTAAATTATCCATTTTTTAGTTTCCTCTTTCTTTTAGTTGTTTTGTTACAATTTATGTTTTCCGCAATTTATATCTGTACGTTGCAACAACTATGAAATGATTTTTTGCTCCGGCCCCAAAATCATTTTATGAACTTTTTGAACATATTATATGCCTTGTCTAACCCCTGCACAAGTTTATCTATATCTTCTTTTGTATTATAAAAATACAAACTAGCTCTACAAGTTGAATCTATTCCTAAAGACCTCAATAATGGTTGTGCACAATGATTTCCAGACCTTACATACACATTTTCTGTATCTAATATTGAAGCTACATCATGTGGGTGCACACCTTTTATATTAAATGAAAATACTGAAGAATGATTTTCCTTGTTTGGTGTTAAATACAAGTCCAAATAATTTAATTTTGATAATTTTTCTCTTGCATATTCTGTTAGTTCTTTTTCAACTTCCGCAATTTTATCATAACCAATTTCATTTATATAATCTATTGCTGCGCCTAAACCTATTACACCTTCTACATTTTGTGTTCCTGCTTCAAATTTATTTGGTAATGGTGCAAATGTTGTTTTTTGTTCATACACGTATTCTATCATATCTCCACCCATTAAAAATGGCTTCATTTTTTGTAATAATTCTTTTTTTCCATATAATACGCCTATTCCTAAAGGTGCTAACATTTTATGTCCTGAAAATACTAAAAAGTCTGCATCTAAATCTTGTACATCTATTTTCATATGTGGAATACTTTGTGATGCATCAACTATTACTATTGCTCCTTTTTTATGTGCATATTTTATTATTTCTTTTACAGGATTTATAGTTCCTAAAACATTTGATATATGTGTAATTCCAACAATTTTGGTTTTGTCTGTAATTTTACTTTCAATTTCTTCTTTTGATATTTCAAAATTATCATTTATATACATATATTTTAATGTACTTCCTGTTTTGTTAGTTACATATTGCCAAGGAACCAAATTAGAATGATGTTCCATTATTGAGATTACAACTTCATCTTCTTTTTCTAGGTTATCTAATCCATATGAATATGCTAATAAATTTAAGCTTTCAGTTGCATTTTTAGAAAATATTATTTCTTCTGGATAACGCGCATTTATAAATTTTGCTATTTTCCCTCTTGTACTTTCATATGCTTCTGTTGCCTCTATACTTAAGCTATATGCACCTCTGTGTGGATTAGCATTTTCATGTTCATAAAAACTTTCAACTGCATCTAATACTTTTTGTGGTTTTTGTGTTGTTGCTCCACTGTCTAAATAAGCCATATCTCTATTTTTTAAAATCGGAAAATCTTCTTCTCTCATTAATCTAATCTCCTATCTATTTCCTCTATAACTTCTTGCTTTAGTTTTTCGTCATTTACTTTTTCTATTAAATCATAAAATTTAGCTTTTACTATTAATTTTATAGCCTCATTTCTACTAAGACCTCTACTCATAATGTAAAATAATTCTTTTTCATCTGCTTTACCTGAAGATGTACTATGTTCTCCATCAACATCTTCTTCTGTACATAATAACATTGGTAAAGCAAGTGATTTAGCTTTATTTGATAATAACATACAAGCTTCGTTTTCGGTTCCTTTAGCTTTTTTTGAACCTTTTTTGAAATCAATTGTTCCTTTAAAATTTTTCTTACTTTCGTCTTTTAAGGCTCCTTGTAATTCCATATTCATTTTAGTTTTTGGTCCTCTTAATTCAGCTATATAATTAATATCTTTTACCTGGTCTTTAGCTCCTAAATATACTGTATTTATTTCGTTTTCTGCTTTTTCTCCAATTAAATTTGAATAATAATTTGTAACACTATATTTTCCGCCAAAATCCATTACTGTATAATGCACATTTGCACTATTTTTTATTTCATTTTCTACAGCTTCTAAATGGGTACTAGCTATATTTAAGAAATTTACAATTGTCACATTTACATTTGCATTATCATTTGCTATTACTTTTATTTTTCCATTATGATAACATTCTTTTTCTGTATTTGTTCTATATTCAATTATAATATTTGCATCTTCTTTTAAATTAAATTCTATATTATTTATTAAATATTTATTTTGTTCGTCAAATGTATATATAATTTTAATATTTTCTTTTTTATCTGTTTTTATACTAATTTTATTATTTGTTAATTTTGTAATTTCCGCTTCTTGTTCTTCACCAATTCCATAAGTAAATGGTAGGTTTTCCACAGTTTCCTCACAATTTGTGGATTGTGTAGTAATTTGCACATTTTGAAATTCATGTATTTTTTCTGGGATTTCTGGAGCATTTATTGTAATATTATTTATTTTAAAATTTCTTGATGTTCTTATTGGTGTTTCATTTATTTTTATTGTATTCATTATCCTATGCTCCCTTCTAATTCTAAATTTATTAAATTATTCATTTCTACTGCATATTCTACAGGTAATTCTTTTGATATTGGATATGCAAATCCTCTTACTATCATTGCTTTTGCATCTTCTTCTGATAATCCTCTTGACATTAAATAAAATATTTCTTTGTCACTTATTTTTCCTATTTTAGCCTCATGTGAAAATTCAACTTCGTCTGTTTTTATGTCATTTACTGGTATTGTATCTGACCTTGATATATCGTCTAACATTAACGATTCACAGCTTACACTACATTTTGAATTTTTTGCATTTTCATTTATACGTACTAAAGCTCTATATGTACAAGCTCCTCCATCTTTTGAAATTGATTTTGAATTTACAACTGATGATGTGTTTGGTGCATTATGAATTACTTTGAAACCTGTATCTAAGTTTTGATTTCCTCCTGCAAATGTTATTCCAGTATATTCTGTTTTAGCTCCTTCTCCATTTAATATGCTCATTGGATATAACATTGATACTTTTGAACCAAATGAGCCTGTAACCCAATCAACTTGCCCATTTTTTCCTACTATAGCTTTTTTTGTATTTAAGTTCATCATGTTTTTAGACCAGTTTTCTATTGTTGAATATCTTAAATATGCGTCATCTCCAACATATAGTTCAACACATCCTGCATGTAAGTTTACTTTGTTATATTTTGGTGCTGAACATCCTTCTATAAAGTGAAGTTTTGCTCCTTTTTCTACTATAATCATTGTATGTTCAAATTGACCAGATTCTGGTGAATTTAGTCTAAAATATGATTGTAATGGAATTCCTACATCTACGCCTTCTGGAACATATACAAATGAGCCTCCTGACCATACAGCTGCATGTAATGCAACAAATTTATGGTCTGTTATTGGAACACATTTCATAAAATGTTTTTTCACTATTTCTTGGTATTCTCTTACAGCTGTTTCCATATCTGTGTATATTACGCCTTTTTTCTTTAAGTCTTCTTTCATGCTATGGTAAACAACTTCTGAGTCATATTGTGCACCAACACCTGCTAAAGATTTCTTTTCAGCTTCTGGAATTCCTAGTTTGTCAAATGTATCTTTTATTTCTTCTGGTACATCTTCCCAATTGTGGTTTAGTTTTGTTTTTGGTCTTACATATGTTGCAATTTCCTCCATATTTAATTCTGATAAATCTGGTCCCCAAGTTGGTAATTCTAATTTCTCATATGCTTCTAATGCTTTTAGTCTAATTTCTCTCATCCAATCTGGATCATTTTTTTGTTTTGATATTTCCTCTACTATTTCTCTATTTAATCCTTTTTCCATTTTGAAGTCATAGTCATCTTTGTTTTTTATATCATATATATTTCTGTTGACATCTTCTATTTGAGTTTTTGCCATTATATATAAACTCCTTGTTTAATATATTTAGGTTTTGTCTGGTTCCTATAAACCCTTTACTAATTTTGCTATTGCAATAATTTTTTCTGTTATTTTTTTACATTATTACGTTTTTTATTATCCTAATTTTTTATACTTTTCATATCCGTTTTCTTCGATTTCTTTTGCTAGGCTTGCATCACCTGTTTTAACGATTTTCCCATTTACTAAAATGTGCACATAATCTACTTTTAAATTCTCTAAAATACGTGTATTATGTGTGATTATCATTACTGAATTTTCTTCGTTATGATACATTTGTATTCCTTTTGATACAGTTCTTATTGCATCTACATCAAGCCCTGAGTCTGTTTCGTCTAATATTGCAAGTTTTGGCTTTAATACAAGCATTTGTAAAATCTCATTTTTCTTTTTTTCTCCACCAGAAAATCCTACATTTAAGTTTCTTTGTATCAAATGTGGGTTCATGTTTAATTCTTCTACATCTTTTTCTATTTCTTTTTTTAATTCAAAAACTTTTACTGGTTTTCCTGTTATTTTATTTTTTGCATATTTTAAGAAATTCATTGTTGAAATTCCTGGTATTTCTTCTGGTGATTGAAATGACATAAATACACCTTTTTGTGCAATTTCATGTGTTGGTGTTTTGGTTATATCTTCACCTTCAAATTCAACATTTCCCTCTATTTTTTTGTATTCTGGATTGTTTAATATAACATTTGCAAGTGTTGATTTTCCAGCTCCATTAGGCCCCATTATAACATGTGTTTCACCTTTTTTTATTTCTAAATTTAGTCCTTTTAATATCTCTTTTTCTCCTGCATTTACATATAAATCATTTATTTTTAATAATGTTTCCATTTTAAAATTCATTCCTTTCTTGCTTTTTATAAAGACCTCTATAATAATAAAATTTTATTTACTTTTAATCTATTGTTCTTTTTTTATAAAATCTGCTAAAGTAATACTATCTATATAATCATTAATTACTTTGTCTAGTCCTTCCCAGAAAAATAGTGTTTTACAGTCTCCTTTTTTATTACATTCGCCATCTTCTGATAAGCACATTATTGGTGCTAAATCTCCTTCTGATGCTCGTAATATATCTCCTATTGTATATTGTTCTGGTTTTCTTGCTAATTTATATCCTCCATTATTTCCTCTGGCAGTTTTTAAATCTCCTGCTTTGTTTAATAATGCTACTATTTGTTCTGCATATTTGATAGATATTCCTTGTCTTTTGGATATATCTTTTAAGGAAATAAAGTTTCCATCATTGTTTTCTGCAAGGTCTATCATTACTCTTAATGCATATCTTCCTTTTGTGGATATTTTCATAATAAATCCCCTTTCCTGTAATGAACACATTTTAGTTTGATAAGATTAT
>OJME01000336.1_pt1 | contig 44189 bp, 37 predicted proteins | sample 1597151 | NCBI WGS metagenome assembly OJME01 (sample SAMEA2452118, study PRJEB22498) | human gut metagenome | biome: human feces; feature: human gut; material: feces | place: Australia | collected 2012
CACACCCTTCGCGCCATCTACCACGATGATAACGCTATCCACTGCCGTCAGGGTACGGTATGTGTCCTCGGCAAAATCCTGGTGTCCCGGAGTGTCCAGAATATTAATCTTATAGTCCCGGTAATCGAATTCCATCACCGAAGTAGTGACTGAGATACCACGTTGTTTTTCGATCTCCATCCAGTCGGAAGTCGCCGTCTTTTTAATCTTGTTACTTTTTACTGCTCCTGCCACCTGTATCTGTCCGCCAAACAACAACAATTTCTCAGTCAGTGAAGTCTTACCGGCATCCGGGTGTGCAATAATGGCGAAAGTGCGCCTTCTTAATATTTCTGTATTATCTGCCATATTTCAAGAATTGAGGATGAAGAATCACAGATTCTCCACTCTTAATTGATTAATGCAACGTTTCAGGCTTTCTTCCCAATGCGGGATTTCAATGCCAAATGTCTCTTTTATTTTCGTCTTATCGAGTACGGAATAATGCGGACGAGGTGCCTTTGCCGGATAATCAGCGGTATGCAATGGTTTCACCTTACATGAAGTGATTCCCGCTAAACGATGAATGGCTATTGTAAAGTCGTACCAAGAACAAACTCCCTCATCGCTAAAGTGATAGATACCACGAACAATACCTTTATTAAGGGCTGCAAAAATAGCCAGAGCCAAGTCATTGGCATAAGTCGGCGTACCGATCTGATCAAATATAACCCCCAAAGACTCACGCTCACGTCCTAAACGAATCATTGTTTTCACAAAATTGTTGCCATAGATAGAATACAACCATGCCGTACGGATTACCATAGCTTTTTCACAATGGTTCATCACGTTCTGCTCACCGGTCAATTTGGTAGAACCATAAACTGAGGTCGGACAAGTGGGTTGATCTTCTGTGTAAGGGATATGGGCTGTGCCATCAAACACGTAGTCGGTAGAAACCTGAATCATCGCAGCTCCGTTGGCATGTGCCGCCCGAGCTAAATATCCTGGTGCGACATTATTCAGTTTGTCGCAAAATTCAGCATCATCTTCCGCCTTATCCACCGCTGTATAAGCCGCACAATTCACAATGACATCAATTTTGTGTTCACTCACATAGGCATAAACAGCTTGTTCATCACAAATATCCAACTCCTGCACATCCGTAAAAAAGTACGTATGCTGCAGGTTTTCTTTGGCAAGCACCTGCATTTCATTGCCAAGTTGCCCGTTGGCTCCGGTGACTAATATATTCATTTCTATCTTTTTTTGAGTTTAATTCACCACGGAGGACACAGAGAACACAGAGAATATCTTTCTCTTAAACATCTTAATAAACAAGAGATTAAGACTCTGTGTCCTCCGTGTACTCTGTGGTGAATCGTATTCATTTCTATTCCAATTTTAACTCTCCTTTTTTGTCCTTGTCGTAATAGTTAGCCAGCATAGACAGGAAACTGCTGATAGCCTCCATCGCCTTTGTAGTCTCCGGGCTGATAGGCTTCTTCTGCAAACGCAATAACATCATCCCATACAAAGCCTCGAAACAGGTTTCAAGTTCCGGTTCTTCCTTTTGACCGTTTTTATTTCGTAACTCTACAATGAAAGGCAGTGCTTTGAAGTAAGACGAACTATAGAAAGGAAACTTAGACGACGCCAGCAAAGCTGCATGCAGTTCGGTCAAGTTAATGATTACATTTCGGTTTATCTGGAGATGTCCTTCCTCACGGACTCCCTCTTCCCGCATCATTGAAGCCAGATTAGAATACCATTCCGTCAACTCACGGCGTTCTTCATCGCCAATCTTGTAACGGGATATAATGTTCTCCTTAATCCGGTCGATATCACAATCATTGGCACGGATCAGATCTTCTACCTGCCACATATATATAAGGTACTCGGCAATATTCTTTTCTTTCAGTTGTTGCGCTATTTTCATCTTCTTTCTTTTCTCCTACATTAATAGATAGATTCCCCCAACAGAGTGAATATCAATCCAAACACAGACACAGCCATCACAATACTTCCGATCACCCGGTTCAGAATCCAGATGCCACGCAAATTGAATCGTGTCCGCACTTTATTGACAAAGAAAGTAATTCCGAACCACCATGCCAATGCTCCGAGAGCTATGGCCAGATAACCGGTTATCTCTTCAAAAACCAACACACCGGGTTGCACAAATGCAAAACGGGCAAACAAACCGATGAAAAGGAAAATTATAAGAGGGTTTGAAAGTGTAACCGCAAAAGCGGTGATGAAATTGTGGAAATAAGAACCTTTATTGGCTGATACCGGACGGATGGATTGTACCGGGTTGCTACGGAATGTATATATACCAAAAACCAATAGCATAATGCTTCCGAGAAGCTGTAGATAAAAAATATTCTTATTGATATAATCGAACACGAAACTCATGCCATATCCCGTTAGAAGGGCGTAAGCAATATCACTCAACGAAGCACCCAGACCGGTAACGAATCCGTACCAGCGTCCTTTATTCAAAGTACGCTGAATACAAAGGACACCTACAGGCCCCAGCGGTGCAGAAACCACAATGCCAATCACGAATCCTTTAACAAGTATATCAAGTATAGTCTCTATCTGAATCATTTCGCAAATATCGCATTTTTTTATGATATGCCAGTATCCTGTTAACGTTTTCTATCACAATTTTGCCCTATTAACCGGTATACATCTTCATTCTCACCTACCACCCATACCACATCTCCTTCTTCAAAAGGAATATTTACGTCAGGAGTCATCAAAGCCTCTCCTCCCCGCTCTACACCGGCTATCAGGCAATGGTACTTATCCCGGATACCTGATTCACGCAACGTTTTGCCCAGAAAAGCAGAATCAGTATCAATCAACAATTGTTTCAATGTCATTTCACTTTTCTCAAACACATCCCAATCAATGACAGAAACATGAGACATTTCCTCTGCAAATGTATTTAACTGATCATCAGTACCAATAACCTGTATCTTATCCATCGGGAATAAACGGACAGAACCTCCCGGAATGTTAATCCGACGCTTTCCCCGTAGAATAGAAACAACATGCACTCCATACTTTTTGCCCAAATTCAGCTCAAGCAATGTTTTTCCGGCCCAAGCCGATTCTCCGGGAATTTCAAAATCGGTCAGGTGTAAATCTCTCGACAACAAACGCCCGGCATAAGCCGGCTTTTTCTCCCCCAAGTATTCGGCACGCATATCACGGGAACGGAGATTTTGAAAAAATTTACGTTCTATCAAAATAGATTGTTTCTTCAGCTGCCGTGAAAGAACCATCAGGATTACCAGCAACAAGGCAACTCCGAACATCAATCCGACAGACGCTTTAAAGAGACGGGTAATCACGAACATGACAAACAGAACGGAAACAGCAACACGAAACACAATCGTAGAAACCAAAGGTCCCCGGTTGACACGGTTGTCATTCCACAAAGTCATGAATTCTGCCGAATGGTTTTTCTTCACCATAATGGCCCGCAGGAAAGGAGATATACACAAAATAGTAAAAACAGCTCCCGCCAGTGGTCCCCAGATACCCGGAAGATGTTCACGAAACAAGGGCACCACAAAACGAAATGAAAGGGTAATCACAGAAATACTGACAATGGAGTAAACCACCAGAATCCGTGCCAAGGCAAACAGTAATTTCCGCCAAAGGCTTTCATGATTGACGGTCCGGGAACCGTTAGTATACCGCATCAGGAAACGTCGCCACGACTCAGGCAACTTACGGTCTACAAAATTTGAAGCCGGCTCGGCAACACGGATCATATAAGGAGTCAGGAATGTAGTGATAACAGAAACAGCAACTACGATCGGATATAAAAAATCACTTGTCACATGCAAGGACAAACCGAGAGAAGCGATAATAAAAGCAAACTCCCCTATCTGTGTCAAGCTAAAACCACACTGCATGGCTGTCTTTAAAGGTTGTCCCGCCAGCATAACGCCCATTGTGCCGAAAAAGGCCTGACCCAAGATTACTGCCAATGTAATAGCTATAATTGGAACTGCATATTCAACAATCATTGCAGGATCTACCATCATTCCCACTGATACGAAGAAGATAGCTCCAAACAAATCCTTCACAGGTTTCACCAATCGGTCAATAGATTCGGCCTCAATTGTTTCGGCAAGAATAGACCCCATAATAAAGGCACCGAATGCAGCAGAAAAGCCCGTATTGGCAGCGATAGCCACCATACCAAAACAGAGAGCCAGAGAAACAATCAGCAATGTTTCTTCACTCATCAATTTCCGACAACGTTTCAGAAATTCGGGTATGGCATAAATACCTACCACAAACCAAAGAATAAGGAAAAAAAGTAGTTTACCGATACTGCTCAACATCTCTGTTCCCTCAAAATTATTGCTGACAGCCATCGTTGAAAGCATCACCATCAACACAATGGCAAGTATATCTTCAAGAATCAGAATACTGAGCACCAAACCGGTAAATTGTTTCTTCCGCAACCCCAAATCATCAAACGCTTTGTAGATGATGGTAGTAGAAGACATAGCAATCATCCCGCCCAGAAACAGACTGTCCATACGCTGCCAACCAAAGCCCATCCCGACAGCAACCCCCAACAGAATCATACAGAAGATAATGGTACAGGCAGCAATGACAGCCGTACCTCCAACCTTCACTATCTTTTTAAAACTGAATTCCAGCCCAAGGGCAAAAAGCAAAAAGATGACTCCAATATCCGCCCAGGTTTTAATATTGGCTGTATCCATCACCGAAGGCGTATAAGGCATGTGTGGACTGGCAAGAAAACCGGCAACGACATAACCCAGCACAAGTGGTTGCTTCAGTTTCTTGAATAACAAAGTCATAACACCGGCACAAATCAAAATCAGAGCGAGGTCGGCTATTAACGTTGGAAGTTGTGACATTCGAATCGGATTTAAATCGAATGCAAAATTAATGTTTTCTACTAATTAAAAACAGAAAAACAATAAAATCACGTATTATAACCTGCTCATCTCACCTTCTATCTGCCGGGCTTTCGAACTTGCGAGCGAATGTCCCAATTGTGCAGCATGCTCAAAGCACTCTTTTGCTTTGTTAAGAATATAATATCTGGTGTTTTTAATGTTTCGCTTATCCTTCCTGCCTTTCACTTTTGGCAATTCTTCTACAACTGAATGCAGTTCAACACCTAATTTGTACCACATTTCCTGTTGCTTAGCCATCAGTTCCTGACTTTGGGCATCAATCGTTACCTGCTGATTAGCTATTGTGTTTTTCTGATTAGCAATGGTCTGTTGTTGATTCGCAATCTCTTGTTTGAGATTATTTATTTCAATTTCTTTTTGTTCTATAATACTCTTCAGGTTATCCATCGTTGCCAACAGATTCTTACTGCTGTCACTACGCTTCCCCTCGACAGCGGTCAATCGTTTCTTCAAAATCTGGAGTTTCCGGTTAATCTCTTCAGCCTGGCTTAGTTCTCCGACCCCATGTTCTACATTCACACGTAAAGATTGCGTATTCCCGGCTATTTGGTTCAACTCTGTCACTACATTATTGATGATCTTACTTTTCTCTAAGTTATCTTCTATAACAGCAGCTTGCTGTTCATTTAACTCTTTATACTCAGCAATTTGAGCATCATACTTACTTTTAGCAACCATTTCTGTTGACGAGTTACTACAAGATACAAAAGTAAAAAACAGAAATGGAATCGAATAAATCATTTTGAAATTGTCCATGTCGTATGTTCATTTATAGTAAATACAACTTTAATTTTATCCAAATCTTTGTCATAATGAATGATCCCATTACCCAATTCCTCAGAAACAAATATCATTTCATCAGCGTCAAAACCAAGTTTGTACACTTTAGGTGAAGACTTGCCGGTTATCAATAATTGAAACGCACCATTTTTTATTTTTTTTATAATTCCACTGGATACCTGAACCTGTCCGGCAATAGATTTACTAACGGTATAATTCCCCTCAAGCCTATCCGATGTGACCAGTTCGGTTCTTGCCTCATTTAAATCAATCTCTTTTTTATCCGGCATAGGATTAAAAAACAATCCCATCAAAACAGTAATAAAAGCTATAATAAAAATGATAAGCAAATTAGTTATTAATGATGTCCTCCTATCTCTTTTTATTTGTTCAGGAAGTGTATTATTACTTACAACATGATAGATCTTCACACATTGTCCGGCCAAAGGATAAATGGTTAAAGCAATGCCCATAATTATCAATGGACGCGGAATCAAAAATAAAGCTGCCATCGCCAACGAAACAATAGTCATGGTTTCCCGTTGGGAAACACGAGAAGTGAATAATTCGGAATATGGTTCAGAACTTTCTTCAACTTTGCTGAGATCCGCTTCATGCCCTATAACCAAAGTAGTCTTTTGAGCATCACTCAAATTATGATAAATAGCCTGTTGCTTCTCTGGTTCCAAGAGGCTATATAAAAATATATCTGATACTATATTACGTTTCAAAGCATACATCAACACAAAAAAGAACGCAGCCACAAAAGATGTTTTCAACACATAATCGGCAGCCGCTATCTGAAAATTTTCTATAAAAGGAACTCCGATGGCCTGTAATGCGATCGCATCTTCCATACGTCCGCTGGATAAAATAATAGCCGAAGCCGCTGCTGAAATAGAAAACAACAATCCTAATCCCCAATTGATAATCTTTTGAGACCAAATAAGACCTATAACATGTTTCTGCAATAAACGCTTCACTACTAAAAACAATGCCCAACGACACAAAAGCATTATCAGACATACAAACATGAAGGTCAGCAGCCAAGATTTAAAAACATAGTACCCCAATGACGTTGTCTTCAGAATAGGAGTTAAAACACATTTTCCATAAAAGTTCTCCGAGGGAGTTCCTATGTATTCCAGGCAAGTAGAAATAGCCGATACGGCAGAATTTATTCGATATTTTTTATACGAAGGTAAAGCATTCAACTCTTGAATGCGAACTGATGTATTTTGTAAAAACAACGGAAGAGTTTCTTCTATACCTTTTTCCCGTATTTGTTTCTGCAAGTTTAAGTAATCGACTCCGGAAGTTGCGCCAGTCATATTACAATAAACCCGATACCGACTCCCCAAACGAATTTGAATCAGCTCCGGATTCCTGGACACAAGTACCAGCATTCCCCTACGTTTAAAATCTTTTGATTCAGATATTGAATCCATAAGAGCATCAAAACATTCGTCAGCATAAGCACCCATTTTAATAGGCTCTATGCTATCTGCCGCAAAAAGAACCGGAACAATTCCAGCAGGATAATCAAAATTCAAGAATTCCTCTTTTACTTTATTACTCAATAAATTACCGGTATCAAATACTTTAGGAGAATATAAACATTGCTCAGTATCATCTGAGCAAGCCGAGAGCAAAAAGAATGCAGAAAGAAATGATAATAACAGATATATTTTTTTCATATATAGAACTTTTATATTAACGTCAATTCCGGTTATTATTCAGTGAACAAAACATCCAATGCAGCTTATCCTGTATAAATCTCGTTTTTCAACTGATATTTGAGCAATAATAATGTCAAGCTTGACTTACTGTAATATCCTCGCATCTCCCCCAATATTCTTGTACCTATAATAAAGTAATTTGTTATGTAAGTGTAATACCCCTATAAAATTTTATTATCAAATATATCTTTTCTTTCTCTTATTGAATTCTTATTTAACGGATCCAATAGCGTTAGCCGTACAGTTAACATTATTTCAATAAGAGCAATTCTTCATTTAGTATCTTTTAGTGTAACAGCAAATATAGCGCATAGATTTATCATTTCAAATACTTAACAGAAAAAATATTTCAAAATTTATCAATCACGTATTATTCGCTTCACTATTTGCCACCATAAAACGATATTAAATACATTTTTGTCACTGAAAACAGTGATACATCTATCACTATTTAATTACATTATTATTTCATAGAGAGTAAAAACTTCACTTCTTGATCAATATAATCATTCTTTTCATTGTGATATAAAAGTGAATCAAAAATACAAATATATATTAATTCAAAGAAATCAATAAACGCAGAATATGGAATATAATGCAAATACGAGAGTTTATATGGATGTAAATAGTGATTATTTAGAGATAAAAATATTTCGTAAACAGAGAAGAAAAGAGCGGATGCATATTATAAAGAAAGCAGATCATTTAAAATCTGTCCGATACATATCCGCAATCAATGGTGTCCGGTATCTTACTTGCCCTAAAACAACTTCACACAATAATAACATGAAGTCATTTTAAGACGAGTCGGAATCAGGTTTCTTCCGCAAAAATACCGATATGTCCCGGCAACGCGATGCGTATGCACTGATTATCTTTTTTGTAAGGACACACTCATAAGTTGGAACGGACCATGTATATCTTATGCGAGCCCTGTCCCCGATAATCAATACCTGTTTCAGGTTGTTTGGTCCAGCGTTTCAACTCCCGTGCGGCCTTGTCACGCAACAACCCCGTCAAGCGACAATAATCCGCCACTTTCATAAAATGATTCACAGCCAGATAGTCCTGTGCCATCTTGAGTCGTTCCTGCTCTGAGTAGAATTGCGAAGAGTGCCTGAACTTCCATTCCGAACGCTCCAGCATACAGTGGTCTCCTGTTTCAATGATCAGTTGTTTGTCAGCACGAAAATTGATATTCTTTACACAGATGCTCATGGCATTACGTTTTTTACCACCTTTCTCACCGCTCTCACGCTCGGCTCCGTCACGTAACCCCAGTGAAGGAGTAAAGATACCCAGTCCGTCGATTTTCACTGAATGTCCCTGCCCCATTTCATAGGCAATGGCCTGCGCCAAAGCCTTCGTCAGTCCGATGATATCCCCCGGGGTAAAAGAACTTGCATAATTAATGTGTGAAGCAATGTAATTTAAGTCTACTTGCCCGGACAGCTTCATGCGCGGGAAAAGAATTTTCTTGTCTTCCTCATTGGGAAGAGTCAGTTCTTGCATTTGATATTCAGCCATAGCTTGCAATGTTTTTAAAAGGTGAATAGAGAAAACCGATAAAGAGTGGGCTTGTCGGAAGTAAAGGTAAAAACTTGCCAAGTATGCCGGACAAAGTCGCTCCGGCTACTTCAGTAAATGGCCTCCCTTAGGCGATAAGTTCATCTTGCGTCGCAAGATGTGCATCTTAGCAGCTAAGATTTGCATCTTGGCCGCTAAGATATACATCTTGCCTGCTAAGATACACTCAATTTGCCTTATAAACAAACTTTAAGTACTACTTTCCTACATTTATCAACTGTACTTTTGCATTTTCTTTTTTTATCCTTTATTCCTTTTTTTGTAACTGCTTGGCGTCTCGCCTACCTGCTTATAGAATACTTTAGAGAAATGGTATTGATCATAAAAGCCAAGTTGTTCTGCTATTTCTTTTATTTTCAAGTCTGAAAAATCAAGTAACTGACAGGCCTTTTGTATTTTCAATTGATTGAAGTAATTTAAAGGAGTGTATCCGGACTTCTTTAAAAACACTTGTCCGAAATGCGAAGATGAGTAGTTGACACTGCCGGCTATATCATCCAGTGAGAGTTTCTTTTCGATATTCTTTCTCATATAACTGATCGCTTCCTGAGTGACATCTCCTTGTTTGGCCCGGTTAATTTCCCTAAACTGTGAAACAAACTTGAAGGAAGCTATAAAATGCCACAGGCACAGTGTAGTGTATTCCAGGTTTTCAATACTATATCCCATTTCCAGATTCTGGTAAATTTCTTCGAACAACTGCATCCGATCTTTAATACGTGCGTTGGGAGATTCATCTATTTTATGCAGTTTGTTGTAGAATGAATTAAACAAATGACTTTTTTCTCCGGTGAAATGCAACCAATATATACTCCATGGACTGTTTTCTGAAGCGGCGTAAATGTGTGGCAAGCCCGCTTCGATAATGAAGAATTGGTCTTTGCATACTTTCTGTCTTTGACCGTGAATGCTATACCAGCCCTCTCCCTCAGTGCAATATATAAGAATGTGCTGTTGCGAACCATATCTTCTGGCTCGATAGTGTCCGGTGGCATGTGGATAATACCCGATATCCGTTACATACAACAAATTAGTCAGCTCGTTGCCGACCAATATTTTTTTTATAGCTTCAGGAAGAACAATCGCTCTTTGATTGGTAAATCCTTCTTTTTTGCGTTCCATAGTTACACTCTTTTTGCAAATATACATCTTTATTATAAAACGAGATATTTTTCGACTCTTTTTATTGAATTAATCTAAAAGCACTGGTTATTAGGGTATTTCTAAAGATAATCAATGATATAATCACTTAAAATTAGAGATTTTATACATCATAACAGTCCTTTCTTACATTTTCAAGGTTATATTTTCTTAGCTATTTTGCAATGTTGAAAGATCAGCTATTTGTAATATTTAAAATGTAATAATATGAAAAAACTACTATTTTCTTTATTGATCATTATTCTGTCGACATCATGTTCTTCTGAAAAGAAACAGTTGGATATTTCCGGAGAGTGGACTGTCAGGCTGGACAGTACAGATGTTGGAATAAAAGAATCATGGCAAGGCAACCTGTTTGAAACGTCCATGCAGTTACCGGGTACAACTGACGATGCCGGACTTGGAACCCCCAATGCCTTGGAACCTGCACTGTCAAAACCCCAGTTATTATATCTCACACGTTTGCACAATTACGTAGGAGTTGCATGGTACTCAAGAGAGATCTCGGTCCCTGCCCAATGGAATGATAAAGAGCTGTTTCTGGATTTGGAACGAGCCTTGTGGGATACTCAGGTTTGGGTAGATAATAAGAAAGTCGAAGGACATGAAGAAAGCTTAAGCACGCCACACCGCTACAATCTGACTCCTTATATGACATGCGGTAAAAAGCATATTCTGACCATACGCGTCGATAATCGCAAGCGTTATGATATCTCCAATGGTATGGCACATGCATATACAGATCATACACAAATTAAATGGAATGGTATTTTAGGAGATATGACTGTCCGGGCCATGGAAAAAATACGTTTAGAAAGCGTACAACTATATCCCGATGTAAAAAACAAACAGGTAAAAGCCGTTATTTCGTTTTCAAACAATACACCTGCCGCAGAACATGCATTGCTTTCGATGAAAGTATCTGCAAGAAACGGCTCTCAACAACTTGAAGAGCAGGTAAAAAAGATGGATGTGAAAGCCGGAGCCTCATCGGTTGAGTTGCTTTACAACATGGGAGATAACCCGATATTATGGAATGAATTTACTCCTGAAATGTATCAGGCTACGGTCACATTGGAGGCCAATGGAAGAGTATCAGAAATAAAAGAAGATTTCGGTATGCGCCAATTGGAAACAAACGGTGATAAAATGTTGATGAACAATAAACCTTTGTTCTTAAGAGGTACATTGGAGTGTTGCATATTCCCATTAACCGGAACTCCTCCAATGAATAAAGAAGGCTGGCAAAAAGTATATGCCGCAGCCAAAGAATATGGGCTGAATCATCTCCGTTTTCATTCCTGGTGCCCTCCCGAAGCAGCTTTTGAAGCAGCAGATGAAATGGGATTTTATTTACAGGTTGAACTTCCTGCATGGGTACTTACAATTGGGCAGGATTCAAGTGCCGTACGCTTTTTAAGAGAAGAAGCAGACCGGATTATCAAAAATTACGGCAATCACCCCTCTTTTTGCCTTTGGAGCCTGGGAAACGAATTGCAGGGAGATTTCACCATTCTGTCTGCAATGTTAGACGAATTGAAAGCAAAGGATAACAGACACTTATACGTAACAACTTCGTTTACGTTCGAAGGCGGACATGGCGGATGGCCGGAATCAAACGATGATTTCTTTGTCACGCAGTGGACCAATAAAGGCTGGGTACGGGGACAGGGAGTTTTCAATCAACTATCCCCTACATTCGATAAAGATTACAGTGAGTCGGTTGCAGGTATACAGGTCCCTCTGATTACGCACGAAATAGGCCAATATTCGGTTTATCCGGATTTAACCGAGATTTCCAAATATACCGGAGTTCTGAAACCCTTAAATTTTATGGCTGTGAAGAATGATCTTGAAAAAAAGAAATTACTTGATAAAGCACCCGATTATTTAATGGCTTCCGGAAAGTTAGCCGCAATCTTATATAAAGAAGAAATTGAGCGTGCATTGAAAACTGATGGAATCAGTGGTTTTCAATTACTTGATTTACATGACTTTCCGGGACAAGGGACAGCACTCGTCGGACTATTGAACGCCTTCTGGGAAAGTAAAGGAATTATCGACGGTAAAGCCTTCCGGGAGTTTTGTTCACCGGTGGTACCGTTATTGCGCTTTCCTAAAGCAGTATATAAAAACAATGAAGTGTTTCAAGCTGAGATTGAGTTATGCAATTACGGAAACGATATTCTGACAAACAAAACACTGCATTGGGATATTCTGGATAAAGGACGTTCTGTAAAGCATGGTGAAATACAAGTAGGAGAATTGAAATTTGGTTATAATGGAAAATTGGGTGAGATATCGGTGCCCTTGACAGACATACAGAATGCTTCAAAACTGGAAGTGTGTGTAAAAGTAATCGGAACAGATTATGTAAATAGATGGAACATATGGGTTTATCCTGAAGGAGAAAAAGTAGAATGGGGTAATGTGAAATATACCCGTAATTATGATCAGGCCATGGCATGGCTGAATGAAGGGCAAAAAGTCCTTTTCAATCCAGATTGGAAAAAGATGAAAGGTATCGAAGGCAAATTCGTACCTGTATTCTGGAGCCCGGTACATTTTCCGAATCAGGCCGGGACAATGGGAGTATTATGTAATCCGGCTCATAAAGCATTGGCTGATTTTCCGACAGACATGCACACCGATTGGCAATGGTGGGATTTAAATAAGAACTCCAAAACCATGATAACAGATAGTATACAGGGAGGAACTCCTATTGTAGAAATGGTCGATAACTTTACTAATAATCGCCGTCTAGCTTCTTTGTATGAAGGCAAAGTGCGTGGAGGCAAATTGGTATTAGCCACTTTCGATTTGCAATCTGATTTAGAGAACAGACCGGTAGCAAAACAAATGCTTGTTTCATTACTGAAATACATGAATAGCACAGATTTCGATCCTACAATCATTGAAAACTTTGAGGAAATAAAAGACATGTTCGATAAGAATTCGAAATAACCCGTATAGAAGAAAGAAACTGCGTTAGATTCGGAGATATAATCATTTTTGGCCAAACTTGATATACTTAATTCAATGACATTAATTTAGTTAACGTTAATTTTATAGAAAAATTAAAAACATGAAAAACATGAAAGTGAAAAACAATTGTAAGTTACTATTAGCTTTATTGCTGTCTGCCGGGTTTGCTCCCTCGGCCGTCTTTGCAACATCGGGCAAGCCTAATGATGTAGTAAAAGAGGCTTTTCAGCGGAAAAATACAATTTCCGGCAAAGTGACGGACGCCAATGGAGAGCCGGTTATTGGAGCCAGCGTCGTAGAAAAGGGAACCACTAATGGAGTCGTGACAAATTTAGAGGGGGACTTTTCTCTGTCTGTCCCAGATGGTGTGATAGTCGTAATTTCATATATCGGCTATAAGTCTCAGGAAATAAAAACGTCTCTGGGAAAATCGTATAATATTACTTTGAAAGAAGATTCGGAGGTTTTGGATGAAGTCGTGGTTGTGGGATTCGGTACCCAGAAAAAGGTAAACCTGACAGGGTCCGTCAGCGTTGTTTCAGCCAAAGAGTTGAAAGAACGTCCGGTGACAAATGCGGCACAAGCATTGCAAGGTATGGTTCCGGGACTACGAATCACACAGACGAACGGTAGCCTGGAAGATAAACCAAGTGTAAATGTGCGCGGTACTACCACTATCGGACAGGGAACCAGCGGTGAACCTTTGGTTTTAGTTGATGGCATGGAAGGTGATCTTAATTCCATTAATCCTCAGGACATTGCCAATATTTCTGTTTTGAAGGATGCGGCTGCATCATCAATATATGGTTCACGTGCACCATTCGGTGTAATCTTGATCACAACCAAATCAGGAAGCACGGAAGGCAAAACCCAGGTAAACTATAATAATAGTTTCCGCTGGGGAAACCCCATTAATATGAACCATATGATGAATTCGGTTGATTTTGCCAGTTGGATCAATGATACCAACACCAATGGGGGAGGTGGAATCTACATCAACAATGATCGTATGAAAAAGATTGTTGCCTATCACAATGCCAAACCTTATGGACCTGCGCAACGTATAACCGAGGATGGAACGATCTTAAACTCTATTGCAGCCGGGAATGATGGATATTGGCAAGATGGTTACGATAACGGGATAGATGATATTGATTATTATGATATGATCTTCAAGAAGTGGACCTTCTCACAAGAGCATAACTTTAATGCCAGCGGAGGAACCAAAAAGCTGAATTATTACGCTTCATTCAGTTATCTGGATCAAGGTGGTTTTATGAATTTGGGGGAAGAGGGATTATCACGTTATAATGGCACCGCAAAGATTGCTTCCGAATTGACTAAATGGCTGAAGTTTGATTATACGATGCGATTTACCAGGGAAGATTACAAGCGGCCGGCAACAATGACCAGTGATCTGTATAGGGATATGGCACGTCAAGGATGGCCTATTTTACCTATGTACGACCCAAACGGTTACTATTTTTATGCCCCCTCCCCCCTACTAGGATTGGAAGAAGGAGGAGTCGATCAGACTCAGACGGACAATGTATACCATCAGGTGAGCTTCACCCTTGAACCGATAAAGAATTGGATTACTCACGTAGATTTTAATTATCGTATAAAATCGGCTAATAACAACTGGAATAAGCAAGTGCTTTATAATCATGACGCCAATGGCAATGCCTATGCGTGTGACAAATCGTCGAATGTACATGAGAGTCAGTATAAAGAAAATTATTATAATTTCAACGTATATACAGAATACACTCATCTGTTCAACCAAAAGCATGATTTTCATGTGATGGGTGGCTTTCAGGCTGAGAACCTGAAACAAACTCAATTCGGACTGACACGTAATGGCATCATGTTTCCGAATAAACCCCAGGTAGACTTGACTAACGGTCTGGATTACGATGGAAATCCGGTTACCCCTTCTGTTAACGGATCTCGTAATGAATGGGCCACAGCAGGTTTTTTCGGGCGTGTCAATTATAGTTATAACAGTAAATATCTTTTAGAAGCAAATCTGCGTGCAGATGGCACTTCACGTTTCCGCAAAGGAAACCAGTGGAAAACGTTCCCCTCTTTCTCTTTAGGATGGAATATCGCACGTGAAAACTTTTTCGAGCCTTTGAATAATACGATCGATGTACTTAAGCTTCGTGCCTCCTATGGTTTATTGGGAAATCAGAATACAACGAACTGGTATCAGACTTTCCAGACAATGTCAGTGGGTTCTTCGAATGGTGGATGGTTAATGAACGGAAGTAAGCCGAACACCGCTTCCGCTCCGGGTCTCGTTTCAGCCGCATTGACTTGGGAAACAATTGAGAGTTATAATTTAGGATTGGATTGGGGAATATTAAATAACCGCTTGACGGGAACATTCGAGTGGTATATCCGTGACACAAAAGACATGGTTGGTAATGCTCCCGAGCTACCGGCTCTATTAGGAACAGCGGTACCGGTTACGAATAATACGGACTTGAGAACCTCCGGATGGGAACTTACGATTGGTTGGAATGACCGGTTAGAAAATGACTTTACCTATGGCGCGAAATTTAATATCTCGGATGCCCGTACGAAAATCACGCGATACCCGAATAATCCAACTCAAGCAGTCAGTACGTATATTGAAGGACGTTATATCAATGAAATCTGGGGATATAAGACAGTTGGTCTCGCTAAAACCGATGAAGAGATGCAGGCTCATTTGGCAACAATGCCAAATGGTGGACAGAACGCGTTAGGATCTGATTGGAAAGCAGGCGACATTATGTATGCTGATCTAAACGGCGATGGCAAGATTTCAGGTGGTTCGGGAACATTGAATGATACCGGAGACTGGACTGTAATAGGTAATACAACTCCTCGCTATCTGTTTGGCCTCGATCTAAATACTACTTGGAAAGGTTTCGATCTTCGTATGTTTTTCCAAGGAGTCATGAAACGTGATTACTGGCAGGGAAGCGCCTACATGTTTGGTGCAACCAGTAGTGGAATGTGGCATTCTACCGGTCTTGAAGGTGTAGATGATTACTTCCGTAACGATAACACATGGTCGGTTCAGGAGGGCTATCAGAGTCCTAATCTTAATTCGTATTTACCTCGTCCATTGTATAGTAATAAGAATCTACAGACTCAGACTCGCTATTTGCAGAATGCGGCTTATATTCGTTTGAAAAATCTACAGTTAGGATATACATTTCCTACAAAGTTAACTGCCCGGTATGGAGTTCAAAATTTACGCATCTATTTCTCCGGAGAAAATTTGTGGACTGGAACAAGTCTGGTTGACCAGTTTGACCCAGAAACAATTTCCGGTGGTTCAGGAGGCAATGGCTATCCTTTATCAAGAACTCTGTCATGCGGATTAAGTGTAACATTTTAATGGAGAACAATTATGAAACTCAATATTTTACAATTTTTAGCTGTAGCCGTACTGGCTACTTCAGTTGTTGCGTGTGAAGATTTTTTAGATAAGCAACCACCTTCTTACGTTGTTCCTGAAGACTACTATCAGGATGAAAACCAGGTTCAGAGTATAGCTAATCAGCTATACGCCGACATATTGCCCTCTCATAGCGGAGGTTATGGTACATTTGGATATGACAACCATACAGATAATCAAGCTACCTTTTCTGCGGACGGCAAATACGCAACAGATCAATGGAAAGTAGGTCAGACCAATAGTAACTGGTCGTGGGATAATATTCGTAGTATCAATTATTCTTTGAATACGATACTCAATTATTACAATAAAAACGAAATCGCCGGTTCAGACCGTAACATTCGTCAATATATTGGTGAGATTTACTTTTTCCGTGCTTACAGATATTTCAGTATGCTTCAACAATGGGGCGATTTACCCATATTGAAAGAAGCTATGCCCGATAACGAAGCGATTCTGGTGGCAGCCAACAAGCGCAGCCCACGTAACGAAGTGGCTCGTTTTATTCTCACAGATTTGGATAGCGCACAAATATATATGAGTGATAATTTTGATGATCGCCATAACCGATTGTCACCAGATGTAGCTATTTTGCTGAAATCACGCGTAGCATTGTTCGAAGGTTCGTGGCTGAACTATTTTAAAGGTACTGCTTTTGTTCCGAACGGCGAAGGCTGGCCCGGTAAAGCTAAAGATTATAATGCGAATTACGAATATCCTTCCGGCAATATTGATAATGAAATCACCTACTTTTTTACAGTAGCGGCAAAGAATGCGGAAATCATCGCTGATAAGTACAAAGGACACTTGACCTCAAATACGGGATTAGTGCCTCAATCGGAATCAGATCCTGATAATCCTTATTTTAGTATGTTCGGCAACATCGACATGTCCGGATATACGGATGTTTTATTGTGGCGTGAATATAGTAAAGGGTTAGGTGTTATGAACCAGGTGGAAGTTCCTGTTCAGCACGGAAATCATGGCATTGGCTTGACCCGCAGCATGGTTGAAGGTTTCGTAATGAAGGATGGTAAGCCCAGCTATGCTTCGCATGACGGTTTTTCTTATAATGATGAGACGCTGGCATTGGTTAGGAAAAATGCCGATCCTCGTTTGTACATATTCTTAAAAGAACCAAATCAGAAAAACTTATTTAAGAATATGGATGCAGAAGAAAATATGGGTGTGGAGAATGAGCCCTATCCGGTCATCTTATCGACTAATGCCGAGAAAGGCTATAGCACAGGTTATGCTCTTCGAAAAGGCGGTACTTTTGATAAAAAGCTTTGTGGTAATTATGAAGGTTATACCGGATCAATCGTATTTCGTGCCACAGAGGCTCTATTGAACTATATAGAAGCTGAATATCAGTTGACGCGCAATATCACTTCTGGAAAAATATTGGAATATTGGAAAACGATTCGTACAGCAGCGGGCTTCAAAGGCGCAGCTATTGATCCACAAGTGACCATTGATGCGACAGATATGACTAAAGAAAAGTTAGATTGGGGAGCTTATTCCGCCGGAGCATTGCTGACTGACCCTGTGTTGTATAATATTCGTCGTGAACGTCGTAGTGAATTGATGGCGGAAGGTTTGCGTTGGATGGATTTGATACGTTGGAGATCATTGGATCAAATGATTACAGAACCATATCATGTGGAAGGATTCCATCTTTGGAACACTCCGATGGAACAGTGGTATGTCGATCAGTTGGTTGCTGACGGTAGTTCATCGGCAAATGTCTCAAACGCCAGTTTAAGTGAGTATCTCCGGCCTTATCAGAAAAATATGGGATCCGGGAACTTATATAAGGATGGTTATATCTGGCATATGGCCCATTATTTACAACCATTGCCAATTAAACAATTCCTGTTGACAGCTTCTGACCATACATCCGTCCATTTATCTCCACTGTACCAAAATCCATATTGGCCCACAACACCGGCAATGCCTGCAGAAAAATAAAAGGATAGTGATCAGTCTGACTGACTTTTCCTAAAATCAAGCTCCATCCCAAGCGTATAGATTATACTTTGGATGGGGCTTTTTTATAATAACAAAACCGGAACATATTTTCAAGAACAGAAATAACGATAAGTTATGGGGTATAAATTTTTTAATTGCTTGCGTCCCGATTTAAAGTGCTTACTTTGTGGTGTACTAATAAAAACACTATAAATAAATTCATTTATGTTAAGCGAAAAAAGAAACAGTATGCTTCACGGGGTATTGTTAATAGCCCTGTTTTCATGTGCAGCCTTTTACATAGGCGACATGGAGTTCATAAAAAGACTCTCTTTCAGTCCGATGATCGTAGGTATTATTTTAGGTATGCTATATGCCAATAGCCTCAGAAACAATCTGCCGGAAACATGGGTACCGGGTATTCAGTTCTGCTCAAAACGTATCTTACGGATAGGCATTATTCTTTATGGTTTTAAATTGACTTTTCAGGATGTGCTGGCAGTGGGGCTACCTGCCATATTTATCGATGCCATTGTAGTAGCTACAACTATTCTCGGAGGTATCTTAATTGGACGTATGCTTAAGATGGACCGTGGGGTCGCACTACTGACTTCCATTGGTAGCGGCATTTGTGGTGCAGCCGCTATTTTAGGGGCTGAATCGACCATCCAGACCAAGCCATACAAAACTGCGGTAGCTGTGTCCACCGTAGTTATTTTTGGTACTCTGTCAATGTTTATCTATCCTATATTATATAGAAACGGAATTTTTATGTTGTCGCCCAACGAAATGGGAATCTTTACCGGTGCTACGTTACACGAAGTTGCACATACGGTAGGTGCGGGAAATGCGATGGGAAAAGAAATTTCCGATGTTGCCATTATCGTGAAAATGATCCGCGTAATGATGCTGGTTCCGGTACTGTTGATCACCAGTTTCATGGTATCCAGGGCAGCAGTGAAAACAGGCGGACAAGGCGGCCGCATGAAAGACATATCCATTCCATGGTTTGCCATCGGTTTTCTGGCAGTTATCGGTTTTAATTCTTTTGATTTACTGCCACAAGGGTTGATCACTTTCATCAATAATCTGGATACTTTTTTGCTTACCATGGCGATGACTGCATTGGGAGCCGAAACCAGCATTGACAAATTCAAAAAAGCTGGTGCCAAACCATTTATACTTGCTTCCCTGTTGTATCTATGGCTGATTGCCGGGGGATATTTTCTGGTTAAATTCCTTGCACCTGTTTTGATGTAAAAAAGTACCTTCCCGGATTCCGAAATGCCTTCGAAACTTTTCCGGTTGAGTTTTTGCAACTTTGTTGCACCTGCAATCCGCTACCTTTGCATCATAAACCTAATAATAAACATGATTATGGGACAATGCAAATGTGAAACGAATGCAAATATGCGGGTCAGAAATTGCCAGGAAGCAAATGGCTTCATAGGCGAATATTGGAAAGTAATGCTTTCATTGGTGATGTTGGTAGCAGGCGGTATAATGAATCAACTGGATATTGCTTTTTTCAAGGAAAATACAGTTTCTTTGGTTTGGTATGTATTGGCCTATCTGCCTGTCGGCTTACCTGTGATAAAGGAAGCATGGGAAAGTGTTCTCCAGAAAGATTACTTCAGTGAGTTTACGTTGATGTCAGTCGCAACATTAGGCGCTTTTTATATCGGGGAATATCCGGAAGGAGTTGCTGTCATGTTGTTCTATTCAGTTGGTGAATTATTTCAGGATCGAGCAATAGACAAGGCTAAACGTAATATCAGTGCCTTGTTGGATGTCAGACCCGAAAAGGCAATGGTAGTGAGAGGGAATGAGATCATTACAGTAAATCCGAAGTCAGTCTTTATAAACGAAATTATCGAAATAAAAGCCGGTGAACGTGTACCGTTGGATGGAATTATGCTTAACGAAATAGCAGCATTCAACACAGCGGCCCTTACCGGAGAGAGTGTTCCACGAGATATTCGCAAGGGTGAGGAGGTACTTGCCGGTATGATTGTTACAGACAAAGTGATCCGGATGAAGGTGACAAAGCCTTTTGATAAAAGCGCATTGGCTCGTATTCTGGAACTTGTAGAGGACGCTTCTGAACGTAAAGCACCGGCCGAATTGTTTATTAGAAAATTCGCCCGTATATATACCCCTATTGTTATCGGCCTTGCCTTTTTGATTGTGCTGATCCCATATATCTATTCATTCATAAACCCGTTATTCGGATTTGTTTTTAATGATTGGCTGTATAAGGCATTGGTTTTTCTGGTGATTTCATGTCCGTGTGCATTGGTTATCAGTATTCCATTAGGATATTTCGGAGGAATCGGAGCAGCCTCCCGTTTAGGTATTTTGTTCAAAGGTGGAAATTATCTGGATGCCATAACCCGTGTCAATACAGTCGTATTTGATAAAACAGGTACTCTGACTAAAGGAGTTTTTGAAGTGGAATCCTGTGAAGTTATTCCAGGCGTTTCAAAAGAAGAACTGATACGTATAATAGCTTCCGTTGAGAAAAATAGTACTCATCCGATAGCCAAAGCTATTGTTAGTTATGCCGAAAAGAAAAAGATTGGCCTTACTGCTGCTAAGAATATAGAAGAGGTTGCAGGTTATGGGTTAATGACTGAGGTTGACGGAGAAAATGTGTTGGTCGGTAACGCCAGATTGTTGTCGAAATATTCCATTGAGTTTCCGGCGTATATTCTTTCGATAACGGAAACAACAGTCGTATGTGCTGTCGGAAATAAATATATAGGTTACATTACATTGTCCGATGTGTTAAAGGACGATGCAGCAGATACTGTCAGATCACTTAAAGAGTTAAATATTAAGAATATTCAGATTTTGTCAGGTGATAAACAGAGTATTGTTAGCATTTTTGCAAACAAACTGGGACTTACCCGGGCGTATGGTGATCTGCTACCGGAAGGAAAGGTAGAGCATATGGAAAAGCTGAAGGAAAACAAAGATAACCGGATTGCTTTTGTCGGTGACGGAATGAATGATGCTCCGGTACTTGCCTTAAGTGATGTAGGTATTGCGATGGGAGGGTTAGGAAGTGATGCCGCTATTGAAACCGCAGACGTGGTTATCCAGACAGATCAACCTTCGAAAGTGGCGACTGCCATAAAGGTCGGACGTTGTACGCGCCGCATCATCTGGCAGAATGTATCGCTGGCATTTGGAGTAAAATTGCTGGTAATTGTATTGGGAGCAAGTGGTATTGCGACTTTATGGGAAGCAGTTTTCGCAGACGTAGGTGTGACATTGATCGCCATAGTGAATGCTATTCGTATACAGAAAATGATTAAATGAGAATGGAAAATTTGTGTTTGAAGATATTAGAACAAAGAGGAATAAAACCTACTGCCATAAGGATGCTGGTTTTAAAAGCTATGATAGATGCGGAACAAGCTGTTTCACTTCTTGATTTGGAGAACAAACTGGATACTGTGGATAAGTCGAGCATATTCCGAACGATTACCCTGTTTGTTTCCCAACATCTGGCACATAGCGTAGATGATGGTACAGGATCTTTAAAATATGCGGTTTGTGACAGTGAATGTACTTGTGCCGTGAAAGATTTGCATACGCACTTTTACTGTGAATATTGCCATAAGACTTTCTGCCTTGAAAACATTCATGTCCCCGTAGTAGATTTGCCTGAAGGATTTGCCGTACGAAGCATAAATTATGTATTAAAAGGATGTTGCGCGGAATGTGCGGCAGAGCTGAAAAAAGGCCATTAAAAATAAAAGCGCATTGATATGATCTATCAATGCGCCTTCTTAAAAAAGGTAGTATAATTGTTATTACTTAATCAATTCCACAACTACTGCACGGTTCCAGTCATCATTTTCAAATTTAGTGCTGGTACCTTTGAATTCTGTAGTGATACGATCTTTAGCAATTCCGTACTTATTGACAAATACCTCTGTCACTGCATTGGCACGTCTTTCAGAAACAATTCTGTTAGCTTGTTCCGAACCACGTTTGTCGGCGTAACCAGTCAGACGAACACGGATTTCAGGATTTGCTTTTAAGAATTCAGCAATATTGAAGATACTTACTTCCTGTGAGAGTTCAATTTTACTGCTGTTGAACGGGAAAGTGATAGTACTTGGGAGAGCCTTGATTTCTGAATTATCGATTACGGTTTCTTCTTTGATAACCTCCGGCTTACGTGCTTTCAACTCAGCAATTTCGGCTTGTTGTGCAGCATTTTCTTTTTTCAAAGAAGTATAGTTTGCCTCTAAGTCAGAATAGTTGCTCTTAATTGCATTGTACTGACGTGAAGAGTAACCTTTCTTGAAACCGGTTTTTCCGAAACGGAAAGTAACGCCGGCTGTCAGCCCACTGATTCCATCGTTCGGGAAACCACCGCGAACTACCATATCGTCGTCTAAAATAGCTCCCTGGTATTCAACATTGATATCGAAACGCTTTGAAATACGGTAGCGTGCCTGAATACCTGCATTGATTGTAAATGACTGGTCACCTTTGCGGATGAATGCTCCACCGATACCTGCAAAAGGAACGATGTCAAAACGACGATTTTCTTTATAAGGAGCGAAGAAATTGATCAGTCCAAACATAAAGTCTGCATGAACGGCACCATATTGATAATGTAACATTGAATTAGCTCCAGATGTAAATCCATGCAATGAGCCACCTGTACCCTGCAAACGAACTCCCCAATAAGGGTTGAACCATTTACCTACCGAAAGAGTCGGCATAAAAGTTATAGTGTTTCTGAATTTTGCATCTTTAGAGTTTTCAGCGAAGAGAGACTGCGCACCAAAGTTTAAAGACATATACCAATTATTCCAAAATCCATTACCTTCGAAAGTTGTTTTGTACCCCGGAAGGCGTTCTGCATCATTGTTTTGAGCGAAAACGCTTGTGCTCATCAATGCTGCTAATGCAAACATAATAATACTTTTCTTCATTTTTTCTAAATTTTAAATTGGTTTGGTTAAACATTAATAGTTAATTATTCGCCAATAATTGTTTTATCGATCCGATTCATGTAAACCGGTTTTGCAAAAACAGCCGCAAAAATATAATTTATTTTTGTAGCTTGCAAATTTCCGCAAGCCTATTTCTGGGAAGTAAATTTTGAATTAAATGCAAACCTTTGTAAAATAGGTATTTATAATTGGAATAGAAAAAGAGCGTTTAGATCGCTTTGCAGAGCTATTCACATAAAATTGTTTCTCAGCAGATTATAATAATTAAATAGGTATAATACCAATATGAAGCTCTACAAACAAAATGAATGGTTTGTTAATTCCATATGTTCTGATTTTCATCTTTCATAACTTCTCTTATCAATCTCCACTTGAAGAACGATGCACTTACAATGTTTATATTTTAAAACTCACATTTTCTTAAGGTATTATGATTTGTCCTTTCTTCCATAAACTTTTTCTATTTCTATTAAGTTATTATAATCAAAAGATCATTGATATGAATCAGATAAGAATTAAACGTGTATATGAAGATCCTTCGGAACAGGATGGCTATCGTGTACTGGTTGACCGGCTTTGGCCTCGTGGAATGAAAAAAGAATATTTAAAGTATGATTATTGGGCGAAGGAACTGACTCCCTCTTCCGATTTGAGAAAATGGTTTCACGGAGATATCCCAGGACATTGGGAAGAATTTGCGGCAATGTACCGGAAAGAGCTTGAAACCTCCGATAAAGTAGCTGATTTTTTAGTCCGGATACATCCTTATAAAACAGTCACTCTTTTATATGCTTCTAAGGAACCGGTTTATAATCATGCCCGTATTTTACAGGCGTTTCTGGAGGATCGCCTGAAAAACTGATTTCTTATAGAAACCTATGCCAACACGAATCTTTTTTGTACTTTTGCGCCATCTTTTTAAAAACAACATCAAAAAAGAATCATATGGGAGGTTTTTTCGGAACAGTCTCGAAAACGAGCTGTGTGACCGATTTATTCTACGGCACAGACTATAACTCACACCTGGGAACAAAACGGGGAGGACTGGCGACATATAGTGAAGAACAAGGATTTATCCGTTCGATCCACAATTTACAAAGTTCATATTTCCGGACTAAGTTTGAGGAGGAACTTGATAAATTTAAAGGAAATGCCGGTATAGGCATTATCAGTGATACAGACGCACAACCCATTATTATCAATTCACATCTTGGTAGATTCGCCATTGTTACAGTCGCAAAGATCACCAACCTCAAAGAACTTGAAGAGGAACTACTCTCACAAAACATGCATTTCGCCGAACTTAGTTCGGGTAACACCAATCAGACTGAACTTATTGCTTTATTGATTATTCAAGGAAGAAACTTCGTTGAAGGGATTGAAAACGTATATAACCATATCAAGGGATCGTGTTCCATGCTTCTGTTAACAGAAGATGGAGTGATTGCCGCACGTGACAAATGGGGACGTACTCCTATAATTATCGGTAAAAAAGAGGGGGCTTATGCTGCTACCAGTGAATCCAACAGTTTTCCGAATCTTGATTTTGAAATAGAACGTTATTTAGGTCCCGGTGAGATTGTCCGTATGCACGCCGACCGTTTAGAACAACTCCGTAAGCCCAACGATAAAATGCAGATTTGTTCATTCCTTTGGGTATATTACGGCTTTCCCAATTCATGCTATGAAGGCCGTAATGTAGAGGAAGTGCGTTTCACGAGCGGAATGAAAATGGGAGAACAGGATAATTTTGACGCCGATTGCGTTTGTGGAATCCCGGATTCGGGTATTGGACAGGCGTTAGGTTATGCAGAAGGGAAAGGGATTCCTTATCATAGAGCCATTACTAAATATACTCCCACCTGGCCTCGTAGTTTTACTCCGAGTAAGCAGGAATTACGTTCTCTGGTGGCAAAGATGAAATTAATACCTAACCGTGCAATGCTTCAGGACAAGCGTATCATCTTTTGTGACGACTCCATTGTACGCGGTACGCAGTTGCGCGATAATGTGAAAATACTTTTTGATTATGGTGCAAAAGAAGTACATATGCGTATTGGATGTCCACCGCTGATTTATGGCTGTCCCTTTATTGGGTTTACTGCTTCAAAATCAGATATGGAACTGATCACCAGACAAATAATAAAGGACTTGGAAGGAGATGAAAACAAAAACCTGGATAAATATGCTACTACCGGTTCACCGGAATATGAAAAAATGGTAAGTATTATTGCTGAGCGTTTTGGACTTTCTTCCCTCAAATTCAATACGATTGAAACACTAATTGAAGCTATCGGACTGCCAAAATGTAAGGTCTGCACCCATTGTTTCGATGGCTCCAGCTGTTTCTAAGTAGCTATTAGTGACTAAATATAGAATAATGTATTAAAAAAGAGCCGTGAATTGCTTGGCAGTTCACGGCTCTTTTTTTACCTTTACAGGCGTGAAAAATAATAGATTAGCAAATTATTAATTCTTAATGATATGAATTTAGTAGAACGTTTTTTAAAGTATGTAAGCTTTGACACACAGTCGGACGAACTGACAAGACTTACTCCCAGTACTCCGGGACAGATGGTATTTGCCGAATATCTAAAGTCCGAATTAGAGTCTTTGGGGTTAGAAGATATAACATTGGATGAAAACGGTTATCTTTTTGCAACATTGCCGGCCAATACAGACAAGGAATTACCTGTTATCGGTTTCATAGCACATATGGATACGAGTCCCGACATGAGTGGAAAAAATGTAACTCCACGCATTGTAGAAAAATATGATGGTTCGGATATTGTACTCTGTACCGAAGAAAACATTGTGCTTTCACCGGCTCAATTTCCCGAATTGCTTGATCACAAAGGAGAAGATCTGATTGTCACCAATGGTAAAACCTTATTAGGAGCAGACGACAAAGCAGGCATTGCCGAGATTGTATCAGCCGTTGTCTATCTGCAAGAACATCCCGAAATTAAACATGGCAAAATCCGGATCGGTTTCAATCCGGATGAAGAAATAGGTGAAGGTGCCCATAAGTTTGATGTTCAGAAATTCGGATGTGAATGGGCTTATACGATGGACGGAGGAGAAGTCGGGGAATTGGAGTTTGAAAACTTTAATGCCGCTGCTGCCAAAATCATTTTTAAGGGACGTAATGTACATCCGGGCTATGCGAAACATAAAATGATTAACTCTATCCGCATAGCCAACCAATTCATCACCATGCTTCCCCGGCATGAAACTCCGGAACATACTTCCGGATACGAAGGATTCTATCATCTTATAGGTATCCAGGGGGATGTAGAGCAGAGTACTGTATCCTATATCATTCGTGACCATGATCGCAATAAATTTGAAGATCGCAAGAAAGAAATAGAGCATCTGGTAAACAAGATCAACGCAGAGTTTGGTAAAGGTACCGCCACTCTTGAGTTGCGTGACCAATACTATAATATGCGAGAAAAGATTGAGCCTGTGATGCATATTATCGATACTGCTTTTGCCGCAATGGAAGCTGTAGGCGTGAAGCCGAATGTGAAACCAATTCGTGGAGGAACGGATGGAGCCCAATTGTCATTCAAAGGTTTACCCTGTCCTAACATCTTTGCAGGTGGGCTGAACTTCCATGGCCGCTATGAATTTGTTCCGATCCAGAACATGGAAAAGGCAATGAAAGTCATTGTGAAGATTGCTGAACTTGTAGCTTCTAAATAATCATTATTTATATAATTCTTAAATTCTCATTTCATGAAAACCACTCCATTTACCGAGAAACATATCGCACTTGGTGCTAAGATGCACGAGTTTGCAGGATATAACATGCCTATTGAATATACCGGTATCATTGACGAACACCTTACTGTCTGTAATAGTGTCGGTGTTTTCGATGTCTCCCACATGGGTGAATTTTGGGTGAAAGGGCCTCATGCATTGGCTTTTTTGCAGAAAGTGACCTCAAATAACGTAGCAGCTTTAGTGCCGGGCAAAATTCAATATACCTGTTTTCCGAATGAAGACGGCGGTATTGTTGATGACCTGCTGGTCTATCAATATGAACCGGAAAAGTATTTATTGGTTGTCAACGCTTCAAACATAGAGAAAGACTGGAATTGGTGCGTCTCTCACAATACAGAAGGAGCCGAACTGGAAAATTCTTCTGATAATATGGCGCAACTCGCCGTACAAGGTCCGAAAGCTATTCAAGCTCTGCAAAAGTTGACAGACATTAACCTTTCCGATATTCCTTATTATACATTTAAGGTTGGTGAGTTTGCCGGTGAAAAAAATGTGATTATTTCTAATACGGGATATACCGGAGCCGGTGGATTTGAACTTTATTTCTATCCTGATGCTGCCATAAAGATCTGGAATGCCGTTTTCGAAGCAGGAGCCGAGTTTGGCATTAAGCCAATAGGACTTGGCGCACGTGACACACTTCGACTTGAAATGGGATTTTGCCTGTATGGCAATGATCTGGATGACACTACCTCTCCTATTGAAGCCGGACTTGGTTGGATTACTAAATTCGTGGATGGCAAGAACTTTACAAATCGCCCAATGCTTGAAAAACAGAAGGCTGAGGGCACAGTCCGCAAACTGATAGGTTTTGAAATGATCGACCGTGGTATTCCCCGACATGGTTACGAACTGGTAACAGCCGAAGGTGATAAGATCGGGATTGTGACTTCAGGCACAATGTCTCCAACCCGTAAAATCGGTATTGGCATGGGATATGTAAAGCCTGAATATAGCAAGGTCGGTACGGAGATATGCATCGATATGCGTGGCCGTAAGCTGAAAGCTGTGGTAGTAAAACCGCCTTTCCGTAAATAAACATTGAGAAAATAATAAGTTGAAATCCCTCTCTGCCTCAAAGGACAGAGGGGGATTTTTATGTAAGTACAGGGGGCACACTATCATGAAACCGGCCCCGCTGAAGCAGATCAAGCGGATCACCCACCACGACACTTTATAAAAGCTCATCCAAATGATCCTTCCGTACATCCGCCAATGATAAAATCACTGCAAAACAGCTGCCTTTCCCCTTATCTGAATGCACTTCTATACGCCCTGACAATCGCTCGATAATAACTTTAGAAATAGCAAGTCCAAGACCGCTTCCCTGTTCAAATTCGTCTGTTTTATAAAAACGGTCAAAAATCATCATAAGTTCCTTTTCATCGATTCCCTTACCGGTATCTTTTACATATATACAAACTTCATGATGTTCTTCGTCCACTTTGCATCCCAATATTATATGACCATTTTGAGTAAACTTATTTGCATTATTCAAAAAGTTGGAGATAACCTGAGTAAAACGGAAACGATCAATATGCACAAGTAAAGGAACCGGATTACCCAATTCAAGATGAAACTGCAAGGAAGGCTGAATTAACGGCTGATACGTCAGATAAATCTCTTTCATAATCTCTGTCATATCCCATTCCTTTATTTCGAAATCCAGACTTCCGGAGTCCAGACGGGATATTTCCAGCACATCATTAATAAGCTTCAAAAGCAATTCATTATTATGATTGATGATATCAAGCATACTTGCCTTTTCATCCGGATCTATCTCTTCGGAACCTTCGCCTATCAACACATTCGTAAATCCGACAATTGCATTGAGCGGGGTACGAATTTCATGACTCATATTATTAAGGAAAGATTGTTTCAATTCAGCTTTCTCAGCCATTTGTTTAGCCAGAATCAACTGATGCTCACGTTCTACCGCCTCCTGAATATTCTGCATGATACCTGCCAGCATCATCTCGCCTTCTACATCTTTCAGACTCCGGCAGCGCAATTCGTACCATTGATATTCTTCCGTTTCATCAAAACAAAAACGTGCCCGTTGTATTTGCATGCCCGGAGATTTGTAAAGTGCTCCGTAAAAAGAACTCAATAACTGAGAATCATCGGGATGTACATACTCTAAAAAGGTGCTTCTCTTAACCCTTCTTTTTCCCATACCTGTCAGACGCGTATAATTATCGTCAAACTCAATGTCATCTCCCTGCATATTCCATAATGAAATCTGCCCTCCGTCGGCAGAAAGAGTCAACCGTTTGTGTGCTTCTTCCAATATTTGTAAGTTCTTACGTTCTATCAGAGAACGTCGCCGCGTACGCAACAGGCTGATTGATATGAAAATGAATGCAAGAATAAATAGCACACCCAATAAATAAACCTCCCTTCGGTAATGGTCATAGAACGGATAATTAATAATACGCACATCCTTTGCCACATTTCCAATATCATAACCATTATAGGACGAAAAGACACTCCAATCCAGCACATACTCTTTCTCCAGATCCCTTATCTTAGGCATACCTATTTTCTCTTTATTCATTAGCCGGACGGATAAACCGGTAACAGCTTGTGCAGAGATCTCTTCAGTAGCCATATAACCACCTACAATTTTACTCCCATCTCCAAATCCCTCGCGTACACAACTGAAAGAAGGTATATTCAGAGCATTTACTATCGGAAGCGATACCAGATCAAATTTATCAAGTAAGAATGCCTTCCTCTCTTGCTCACATTTCGAATTTTCCATCATAACAAGCAAAGAAGCACCTTTTATGTACCGGAAAGGGCAGAGACTCACAGTCAGTTCCTCCTTTTCTGAATTATGATTTGCGACAGCAGGCATCAGACTGTAATACTCTATCATTTCTCTCATTTCCTTGTATTCATACTCCATAGAAAACGCTGACTTATGCCCCCAAATCTGCACATTCTTTCTGTCGATAACCCGATTCAGCAAGTCAAAAGATTTATGCCCAAGAGCAGTTAAATCAATATTATAAACAATCTCCATATTTACATGGGGTTGCAAAGACTTTATAAAATCCATATTGCGTTTAAAGTCCGGAGTATCTCTCAACACATATACCTTTCTGGATTCATACTCTTTTATAAGATTTTCATCAGGGAAATGCACGTTGCAGGCTACCACAGGAATAGAATAGAGAAGGCGATGACGGGTCGATAACAAAGAAAAAGCAGCTTGGTCTCCTACCACTAAAATAAGATCTATCGGCTTAGTTTTCAGAATTTCAAGATAATTACCCATATGTTCCATTTCAACTTTCTGGTCGAAACGGTCACAATCAAGGTAAAATTCATCAAACACAGGCTCTATTCCCTGCGCTTTAAACTCTTGTTTTACAAGTTCTTCAAAGCGTCCATGCCCGATTTTATCTTTTGAACAAGAATAGATAAGAGAAATGTTTTTTTTAATCCGATGATTTGTGACATACCACTGTTTGGAATTATACCCACATAAGAAGACCCCCAATAAAAGAATGAAGGCAAAAATGTATTTGCATTTAGGGTCTGTGAGTCTCATAGCTTATTTTCTACCGGTCAAAATAATATAATTTCCATCAATACGGTAATGTCTGATTATAAAATGGTAGCATTATTATACCTTTTTATTCACTCAGATGTTCTGGAAATAAAAAGTATAAATAGTAAAAAGCCTACAAGTTGTGAACTTGTAGGCTTTTTATCCACTTACCATCCGATAAGTTTGCGGAGAGACAGGATTACGAACCTTTTCTCCACAAGTTCCTTATTTACAAGGTTATAATAATGTCAATTTTACTCTTAGTAATGTTTTAGTAACTGAAGTTTGTCTGATTCAGTTCTACATTGTCTCTATGATGTCTATTCATATTTACATTACTATGCAAAGATAATATAATTTATCATAGTAACCAAACATTTCTAAATCTTAAGAACAAAATATAGCTATATAGCAAAAAACATACTATATTTGTAATTAATAAAATGGATTTTAAAAACTAACTATAAATATGAGATTAAGTGATATACTCAAAGGTTCGGAATACAGTCTTGAATTATTTAAAAATGAATCAATTTCCAGTTTAGAGGAAAGAATTAACATTAAAAAAAACAAGAAAGGGGGGATTGAACCATATGTTAGGTGCATAATTCGTGATAAAGATATTAAACTAACTCCAGAGGAAATTGTCCGCCAACTTTACACTGAGCAACTCATTAACCAATATGGCTACCCGAAAGAACGTCTTGTATTTGAATATCCAATCTATTTTGGTCGTGAGGCGAAACGTGCGGATATTGTCATCCGGGATAAAGACGATTTCAATGTTGCATATATTATCGTTGAAGTTAAAAAGCCAAAGGCTAAGGATGGTCGTGAGCAACTGAAATCATATACACACTCTACTGGTGCAAGTATGGCTGTTTGGACTAATGGAACAGCCATCACTTATCACCAACGTAAAAACCCCAACTATTTTGAGGATATTCCAAATATTCCCAAAGATACTGAAACCCTAGAGGATATTTTAAAAACTCCATTCACGATGACGGATCTCATAAAAAAAGACAAACTAACACAGACTGGTAAGTCTCTGAAAGACCTTGTTACAGAAATGGAAGATGAAGTATTAGCCAATGCTGGTGTTGATGTTTTTGAAGAAGTGTTCAAATTAATTTTTGCAAAATTATTTGATGAGCAGATTGGTGCTACAGATGCAAAATATAATTTAGAGTTTCGAAACTCTGGACAAAGTGATATTCAACTAAAAGATAAAATCGAAAAACTTTTCAAAAAGGCTTGTGACAAATGGGAGGGTGTTTTTCCTCTTGATGCAAAAATAAATCTGACACCTCCACATCTTTCGATATGTGTATCTTCATTAGAAGGGGTAAAGTTGTTTAACTCAAATCTTGATGTAGTAGATGAGGCTTTCGAATATTTGATGAGTAAGAGTAGTAAAGGTGAAAAAGGACAATATTTTACTCCTCGTTATGTAATTGATATGTGTGTTAAGATGCTGAATCCACAACCTGACGAACCAATTATTGATACAGCGGCAGGTAGCTCAGGTTTTCCCGTACACACTATTTTTCACGTATGGAAAAACATGCAGTTATCTAAGAATCAACCAGTGAATCATTTATTCACTGCAGTGAAGAAAGGCCATGAAGAAACAGAATATGTTGTCAACAATGTCTTTGCCATCGATTTTGACGAGAAAGCAGTACGTGTTGCTCGAACACTAAATTTGATTGCAGGTGACGGTCAAACCAACGTTATGCACCTCAATACTTTAGATTATAGCCGTTGGACAACCGTTACAAAAGACGAAAACTGGAACGACACATACAACACTGGATTCAAAAAACTAAAAAGGTTAGCAACAGATAGTAACTTTAGTGGATTCGATTTTTCAATACTTATGGCTAATCCTCCATTTGCAGGAGATGTAAAAGAAGGGCAGATATTGACTCGCTATGAACTTGGTATGAAAGGAAATAAGGCACAAAAAAGTGTTGGTCGTGATATCTTGTTTATTGAACGAAATATAAAATTTCTCAAGCCAGGTGGTCGCATGGCGATTGTATTACCACAAGGTCGTTTTAACAACTCTAGTGACATGTATATCCGTGAATACATAGCAGAACATTGTCGTATCTTGGCAGTTGTTGGATTACATGGAAATACTTTTAAACCGCACACTGGCACAAAAACAAGTGTACTGTTTGTCCAAAAATGGGATAACATATTATGTCCTAAACCTGAGGATGGAAATTATAATATATTCTTTGCAACACAGCAAAAGGAGGGTAAAAACAATAGTGGCGACAAACTCTACTGGAAAGATAATAAAAGTGGGGCAACTACTGATCCCAAATTGGCATTATGCGACAAGTATGGTCATCCAATAATCTATCATGACCTACATGCTACTATAAACTATAATTGGAATGAACAAACAAAGAGTAATGATATAGAACAAATCACCCCCGATGGTATAGCAGAGGCATTTTGCGAATTTGCCAAAAAAGAGAAATTATCTTTTTTCGTGAATGCCCCTTTGACAAAGTAAAGTATAGAACGTTGTTAAAGGGGCTAGAAATTAATGTTATTAACATCAATGACATCGACAACATTCAATATCGATTAGATTCAGAATATTATTCAAAGCAGAATATTGCATTGGAACAACAAATAAAGAACTATGGTTATCATACTTTAGAGGAATTAGGTGCAAAACTTGATTGTAGTGCATTTTATCCATCTATAACAGATGACTATAATTTCACAAAACAAGGTATCCCATTTATACGAGTTAACGAAATTCAAAATGGATTAATTCTAATTACAGATTCCACTGCATTTTTGCCTGAAACGATAATCGATAAAAATTCTAACACTATTGCGAAAGCATACCCAGGTGATATTGTTATTGCAAAAGGGGGTAACACGTTAGCCAAAACAGGTATTCTTACTAACGAATATCCTGTATATGCTATATGTAGGGATGTTATTCTCATAAGAGTAAATGATATTTCAAGTAATTTACGCTATTGTATTTGGGCTTTCCTCCACTCAAAATTAGGATATAATTTAATGCTCAGAAGTGCAAGTCAAACAGGTCAACCACACCTGACATTACCCAATATATTAAAACTTACGATTCCATCATGGAGTAATGAATTCGCAAAACTAATTGATAATTGTTACAACCGTTCTGTTGTCTTAAATGAAGAAACAGCTAAATTATATTCAGAGGCAGAAAATATACTATTAAAAAATTTGAGATTAGAAGATTGGAAACCTAAAATGCAATTGACCACTGAAAAAACTTTTGCCGACTTCCTTACAAGTGGACGACTTGATGCTGAATACTATCAACCGAAATATGACCAAATAGAAAGAGATATTTCACAATATGCTAACGGATATAGTACCATACAAGAACTATTTGACATTAAAGATAAAAATTTCACACCAAAAAACAACGTAAAATACAAATATATTGAGCTATCAAATATAGGAAGTAGTGGTGAAGTAATGGGATGTACTGAGGAATTAGGTATTGATTTACCAAGCAGAGCAAGACGAGTTGTTAAAACTGGTGATATAATCGTTTCATCAATTGAAGGGTCTCTCAAAAGCTGTGCAATAGTTACTGCAGAATATAACAATGCTATTTGTTCAACAGGTTTCTTTGTTTTAACTCCTAAAACCATAAATTCACAAACAGCTTTAATACTATTTAAATCAGAGCCAATTCAGCAACTTCTTAAAAAAACTTGTTCAGGAACTATTCTGCCCGCAATGAATAAGGATGAGTTTCTATCCATTAAATTACCAATAATATCTACTGAAATTCAACAGCAAATATTAGATAAAATCGAAAAAAGTTTCGCACTGCGCACTGAAAGTAAACATCTCTTAAGCCTGGCTAAAGTTGCTGTAGAAACAGCAATTGAGCTAGGCGAAGATAAAGCAATAGAGTTATTAAATGATATAAAGTTATGTCTATAAATACACATATAAGTAATTGGATAAATAAGGCAGAACCTGATTATTATACAATGTTCATTAAAGCATGGATTCCATATAACGCATGGTATATGCATAATTTCTACGATGAAGATGCAACACCCAAAAGAACAAATGATAAAGAAATCATTTTCTATATAAAAAATAATAATAACAAATATAAAGACCGCATTATTAGCTTACTTAGAGGAACTGATGAAATTTCTACCCAATTCAAGTCTTTGCTTAGTAAGCTACACTATGAATTAGAAGCTCATCCTACACCCAATAATGATGAAAGGATAGCTTTTACATCCATATGCATTGCAGATAATACATCAAGAAATGCAACCATTCCAGGATCAACACATTCATATAAAGGTAGTGTTGACTTAAGCCAACCGAGAACATCTCCAAGATGGATATTTGAAGTTATTCATAAAATATCATTATCAACTATACATAGAATAACTCTATATAAATGTTCAATAACAGAATTGAGAAACAATTCTGATTATTTAGCAATTACCAGTGATGAACACAAAAACGGGTTAGAAGCATGTTTGAATGAAATAAATCCTCAAAAAACTATCAATATAGTACTCCCCCCTCAGAGGAAAAGAAATGGTAAATTTTCAGCTCCACCAAACAGCATCACAATAGACGAATCTAAATCTTTATATTTTAGGGAGAATTACGAAGATATTGCTAAAGCCATTATCCAAATTATATACGAACTAAGATGCCGTTTGTTTCATGGAGAAATCGATCCGACCAATACTAATTCAGGTATTTTTGAGCAAGCTTTCAATATTCAGAAAATATTAATTAAAGAACTTCAATAATATGGCACATATAGCTAATAACATAGTTGCTAAAGATAAAAAATTATCTGAAATACTATCTGGGCAACGTTATAAAATAGACTTCTTCCAAAGAGAATATAGGTGGCAACGAGCTCAGATTGAGTCTCTCATCAGTGATATAGCTACTAGCTTCTTGAAGTCGTATTCAGAAGGAGATGAAATAGAGAAGTATGAACTTTACGATTGTTACTATATGGGCCCCATAGTACTTTGTGAAGACAAAGGTTCTCTATCCATTGTTGATGGTCAACAAAGGTTGACATCATTCACATTGTTACTTATTTTCCTACATCATTTACAATTAAAATTAAATATTCCTGAAAGTCACACCAAGGATATTCTTTCTTTCATTTTTATAAAAAAGGGAGGAAAAAAATCGTTAGTTATAAATGTAGAGAACAGAGAAAAAACAATCATATCTTTAATAAACAATCCTAATTCTACATTTTCTATTAATGAAGAATTAGACGAATCATGCCAAAACATATTACTAAGGTACGAAGATATTGTAAAATTATTCCCTCACGAGTTATCTAATTCTCATATTTTACCCATTTTCATAGAATGGTTACTTGATAGAATTGTTCTTGTAGAAGTCAAGGCTTTCAGCATGGATAATGCGTATTCTATATTTGAAACAATGAATGATAGAGGGTTAAGCCTAAATCCAACAGAAATTTTGAAAGGTTATCTATTGTCTAAGATGAGTGAAGGTGGAGATGAAGAAAAGATGGAAGATGCAAATATTTTTTGGAAATCTCGTATTCAAGAGATAAAGTCAATGACTAATAATGATGGGGATTTAGAGTTTTTTAGAGCATGGCTAAGAAGCAAATATGCTGATACACAAAGATCAAAGACTGCATTATCAGAAAATCAAGACTTTGAAATAATTGGCACCCAATTCCATGCATGGGTAAAAAATAATACGCATAAATTACACCTTAAAACTGCAAATGATTATTATTTTTTCATGCGATCCGATTTTGACTTTTATTCTGCACTATATCTTAAATTAATAGAATTCAATTATGAATATAAAAGTAACATTAATATGCTATATATTAATAGTTTTTATCCATTAGCTGACTCATTGACTTATCCTCTATATTTATCCCCTTTATCCAAAATGGATACCGAAGAAGATATAAATAATAAGATAGACATTGTCTCTAGATTCATTGATAGCTACACGAACATAAGAGTTATTCAGAATAAATCAATAACACAAAGTTCTATTAGATGGACCATTTATGAAATAGTTAAAAGTATTCGGAATATGGATGCATGTTCTCTCATTACACAATTAGAAGGAGAACTTGAGCGTAATTGCAATGGAGATATTTTTAAACATTTGCAGCCAATGGATAATTGGGGATATTACCATTATTTCTATGCAAGAATTTTATATTACTTAAATATTGATACTATTGATGATTTTAGCAAACTAATGAGATCTAGAAAACGTCAGTCACTTGTATTACACCAATTATTCAATGAAACTGATTTTGATTCAGAATTAGATTTACCAATATTAAATTCATATATGCATTCAGTTGCAGGTTATGGACTAATTAAAAGAGATGATATAGAAAATTACAATCACATGCCAGACACTCGTAGCAAAATTCTTTTTTTAAAGTCAAACAATTACTTACCAGAATTTGATTTTGATAATAATATTGACACAGCTATGCTATTTATAGAAAAAAGAGATAAAATTCTAAATAAACTCACTTCTCTTATTTGGAACATAACATTAAAATAGTATTATAATAAGGATATTAAAATTATGCATATTTAAACTACAAATATTTATTAAATAATTAAATCAAAGGCAACTAATATACATTACAAGTTAGTTGCCTTTTTCATTTTCATTCCTACAAAGAGAAGTTAAATATCTCTCTAAATAGAAGAAAAGGATTCTAAACTTTACTCACAAAGGATATTCCTCCTTATGATTATATATGTTACAATTTTTACACATTCTTACTTAATTGAATTTTTTAGAACCATGTCTATTGCCCTGTAATGGTCACTATCGTGCAGGCTTAAAGCAGCGACGAAACTGTTTAAGGTACGAATGGCATCCAAACGATGCTCCGTGCTTTGTTCTTCAATATTACTCAATACATCTATTGCCGTAGTCAGATGTCCTTTCAATTCTTGTAATGCTGACAAATCCTGAATAGGCAATAAATAGAAAAGTTTATTACTGCCTAAAGATTTCACGATGCCTTGTAGGGCTGTTGCTTGTAGTTCCATATGGTTATTATATTAAAAATGACGTAACTCTGCCAATCCACAAACTCAAGGCATCGCCAAACGCCCAATGCAAGATGAACCAGCAGGTTACGTCAAGATATAACCTTTCCAGTTCATTTACTTCTTGCATTTTGAAATTGGCGATTTCTGAGTTTAAGTAAACGAACAAATTACCACGATGCTATTCACATCGCTGAGTGCAAAGGTAGAAAAAAGAAAAGAATATATCTTCTCCTACCATTCATGTCTCAGCGAATGATATATAAATCAATGATTTGAGGAAATACAAGTACCATAGTAGGCAACTACTATGGCATCAATATAATACAATTCCAAATCTGCCTCTTCATTCGTTTACCTCCATTTGACTGATTATACATTCTATCGCATCAGTCATTTTCGTTACATGGGCAAAGGTATTTACGGGTTCTTCACAGACAAACAAGGTCGAGCCGCAAGCGGTTCTGATAAAAATCTTCCTGCTGCACTGCGTTTGAGAGTATTTTTCTCATAAACCTTGTTTGTCCTAAACCCTACACCATTATCGCCCCTGAAACGAAAACGACCGACCCGACAGAAAGACGCATAAAAAAAAAGTCGGATAACCGAGAGGTAGATAAAATAATTGAAACTCAACTCCCTCACCTCTTGAATCCGCATAAACTTAAAAAAACAACAGCGATGAAAACAAGGTATAAAATAGCAGTATTGGCACTCGTTGCCGTAGCAGGTTCAACCATTTTTGGCGGTAGCTTTTGGTGGTGGTTAGTGGGAATAATGGCCGGCAAGTTCATAATCCGTTTGGTCTTTACCATAGCGTTGGCGATAGTCATTTACTGCCTTGTATATGCTGCAATCATCGGTGGAATATTTTGGTTACTCATTTCTTAAAACATACAGAAACATGAAAAGATACAGCAAGACAGTTGCACAGCAATGCAGATATTACGAGGTGGAAAATATCTATGAATATATGGTAAGCGTATATATCAACGGCAATATTGAGCCTTTTAAGGAACTATATAAAGAGCTATGTACCGAAGCACGCAAAGAGTTTATCTCCTATCTGTTTGACGAGGTAATACCTGCATGGCGGTTAGAGATAATCCAAGCAACAATTTAATAACCCATAAAAATCTATATATATGCAAGTATCAACATCTTTCAAGAACTCAATCCAATCCTATTTGGAGCAGAGAGCCGAGTATGACGATTTATTTGCCCGTTCATACCGTAACCCACTAAAGAACATAGAAGATTGCATAACCTATATTTTGAACTATGTTCAGAAAAGCGGTTGCAACGGTTTTGATGATGATGAAATATTCGGGCAAGCCGTACACTACTACGATGAAACCGACATTGAAGTAGGCAAGCCGATAGACTGTAAAGTGATAGTCAATCATCACGTTGAATTGACGGAGGAAGAAAAGACGGAAGCACGTAAGGAAGCCATCAAACGGGCTGAAAACGAGGTGTACAGCCGAATGACACAGCGCAAGACTGCCCCCAAGAAAGAGAGCAAGCATAGCAATAACGGACAAATGATACTTTTATTCTAAGATTATGAAACCGAGAACGAAGATACAGAAAGAGGTTGCTGCATTAAGCAAGCGATTACCGAAAATTAGCGAAGCGCAAAAGACGTATGCTTTCCGTCATAGTTTTGAACACGTCGGGCGCAGGTCTGCCAAAGGTATTGTTACCTGTACCGAGTGCGGACACCAATGGCAGGGAAACGGGGCATTGGCAGATACGCTTTGCGGTTGCACCTGCCCTCATTGCGGAATGGAACTGAAAGTCCACACCACCCGAAAGCGAGTATTCAGAGAAAATGAATACTTCTCCATTATTACCACCTGCAAAAGCTATCAAGTGATACGTTTCTTCTTTGCTAAGGCTTATTACAAGGTCGGGCAACCTGCCGAATATACCATTGACGAAGTGGCGCAACGCTGGATTGCCCCCAACGGTAAATTTGAAACGATTGCCCGATTGAGAGGTATAGCTTTCATTTATTATGACTTGTGGCAGGAAGGCAGTTCAATGGAAATCCGCAGGAACCACAGGGTATATGACATAACTCCTGCCTGCACTTATCCGAGAATAAGAGTAATCCCCGAACTCAAGCGTAACGGCTTCAAAGGGGAGTTTCATAATCTCCAACCGTTTGACTTATTCTGTGAACTGTTGAAGAACAACCAAGCGGAAACGCTGATGAAGAAGGGGCAATATAGCCTGCTAAGTTATTTCATACACCATTCGTTCAAGAATATTGCTTCTTATTGGAACTCAATCCGTATTGCAACCCGTAACGGCTACATGGTAGGTGATGCAGGTATATGGTGCGACTATATCGACCTGCTCCGCTATTTCGGCAAGGACACGAACAGCCCGAAATATGTTTGCCCTGCCGATTTGAAAGCCGAACATGACCGACTTGTACGGAAGAAAACGGAACGTATGGAGCGTGAACGGATTGAGAAGCAGAAACACAAGGCATTGGAAAATGAACAGCGTTTCCAAGAACTCAAAGGCAAGTTCTTTGGTATAGCCTTTACGGATGGTACAATCCAAGTACGGGTATTGGAAAGCGTATTGGATTTTTTGGAAGAAGGAACAGCCATGCACCATTGCGTGTATTCCAACGAATACTACCTTAAGCCGAACTCCCTTATCTTATCGGCAACTATTGACGGCAAACGGGTAGAAACGATAGAAGTGTCGCTCAAAACGCTGAAAGTCCTGCAAAGTCGTGGCGTTTGCAACAAGAATACCGAATACCATGACCGCATTATCGAACTTGTAAACAAGAACAAACGCCTTATCCGTAAACGGATGGCTGCATAACACATTTATATTATAGAATATGGAAACAACATACAAAACGATAATAGTAACATTCGATGAAAGCATCGAAAAACTGAACGGCATATTCGATACTCCCCAAACATGGGGAGTATCCACCCTCAAAGAATGGATAGAGTCTTATGAAAGTACGCGTTTCACGCAGATTGGCGATAATTCGGCAGTTATCACTTCCGAATACAATATGCCGTTCGTTATGGAGTGATCGCAGCAAAATACACCGATAACGAAACAAAGGGAGGAATAAGCCATGTACATATTATTCATAGGCTTTCGGAAGATAGACGTATTTCCGAGCATACGGGAAGCCAAGAAATTTGCAACAGAGAGTGAATTAACAGGAGTTTTTACCCTTTTGGGTGATAACGACCGAGATAGTTGGTATAAATTTTAATCAGTAAAAGACATGAAATCATTAAACAAAAACGGAGTATCCACTTGCGTGACAGGACAAGAAAACTATGTATATTTCAACCTTATGCCCCGATTGCGCAGGAAAAGCAGGTATTGCCAATACGACTACCGCCATGAAGAAGACGGTGAGTTATTCTCAACAGTCGCTCCTACATTGGAAATATGCAGGTAGCGCAGGGATGAATTGCTAAAGAACAAGGAGGGCAAATAATGGTAGCAAAGACTATTTTAGAACAGCTTGACGGTGGTAAGTTTATTGCCATGACGGGATGCAGGGAATTTATAGATTTGGGAAACGGGTTAAGAATGAACCTTGCAAAAAACAAGACTTCCGCCAATCGGTTTGAAATCATTTTGGATAGAGAAACAGACACTTATACAATGAAGTTCTTCCGTCAGACATTCAGCAAAAAGACATTTGAAGTATCAAAAAAGATATTGCGCAGCATGAAGGTGTTTATTGCGATATGCTGGAAGAAATGTTCACTCGGCTACAGGATTGTACACAAGACTATGACAGAACGGGCGATTTTCACCGCCCGGCACTACTTTTGACAGTGAGCAGGCGGCTCAAAAGCAGTAAAAAGCCCTCGTTAAACCCTCTGATTTTCCAGAGGGTTATTTTTATGTCGGAGGCTATAAACTATTTATTTAGTGTTTTTAAATATTCTTCTCTAACAGCAATAACTAATGCCCCATGTTCTTTATTATAAATCAGGCATCCTGCATAGATGTTTTCATCATTTTGAGGGACTAAGTCTTTTTTTGAATCGTTCGATAATCCTAAACGGAATGGTTGAATAACATATGATAGTATGTCACTATGCCCCGATTTTTTCCATTCAAATAAATCCTTCAAATAACCTAATATCCCTAATGTGAATTCCGAATAGTCATTTTCGTCTATATTTACAAACAACTTATAATTATCAGGCAAACACTTACCATACTGATGATAAAATAACCCTTTGAAATTTTTTTTATGAAAATCTTCAATTGGAGTTTGATTGAAAGAAATTCCAGTTACTTTTCCCATTCTATTTACTGATAATCTTTGAAGATTACTTTCTTTTTCTAAAAAAGATTTGGTAGCTTTCTCTACAATAGTTTGGTTTTCCTTTCTTTTAGCAATTACTCCAATCATATTACGAAACTCCTTATCGGTAGGGCTATATTTACCATTACACTCAGAACAAGCAGGAACTGTTATTCTATTTACCTTATATTTTTCATCATATCCTACAAATAAGTTTCTTGCTGGAATATGTTCTTTAGTTATGTCCTTTGTTTCAAACTCTTTACCGCAATTATAACATACCTGTGTTTTGGTATGCCAATTTTGAGAAGTAAATGATTTTATCTTATTTTTTTCTAATGAAGCTTTTGGTTTATTCTTTAATCGTTTTTGAGGTCTGTTATTTCCATAAGAATGATTATTTATTTTTCCTCTTCTCGTTTTTATATCTCCTTTTCCCATAATTCCTTTTTTGTCTATAAAATTAGAGCAAAAAAAACACTCAGCAATATTTTTCCGAGTGTTTTTTAACAGGCTTATCAAGAAATAATTATTCGCCCTCTTTATCCGAATCATTCTGAAACGAAAAGCTCAAATCGTACCTTTGCCCGAAGCTATCATACACATACACGTCTATCTGCTGTTGATCGGTACACTCGGAAGTATAATACAACCGGAACGTTTCTTTTTTCAACGGGTAGAAATCATTGGGAGCAAACATAGTCCCGTCGTCCATCCGCAGGCTCCCACGCCCGTCGGGTTGGAAGTAGGAAATGAAGAACTCCGTTTCCTTGTAATTTCCCGACTTATGCAGTTGCAGGCGTATTTCAGCCGTTTCACCCGGCTTGATGCGTTTCTGCACGGGCATGGTCGTCAACGAAAAGTCGTATGCTTGCTGCACCTCTATCTTATCATCGCAAGCCATACAACAAAAGAGAACAGCTACCATGTAACCAAATATTACCATATCATCAATTATTCTTTTCATTGACATTCTTTTTTTAAGTTTATTATACGGTTAAAACGGGCTTCCTGAAGAGAAAAATATTCTTCATCTTTTTCGCATCCCCAAAAATCAAGTCCGCTCATGTAGGCTGCAATCCGGCTACTACCGCTACCCAAGTGTGTGTCTAACACGCTATCTCCCGGTTTTGCATACTGCTTCAATATCCAGAGGTATAAATCGACCGGCTTTTGTGTAGGGTGGATATATCCACCGTATTTGCATATAGAGGTACGGTGCAGTGTCACAATTCGTAAAGCCTTATTAAAACTCGTATAGACCAATTCACCATCACTCATCGTTAGTTTTTGTCCCTTATCCCAAACAATCCACCCCATGCTGGAAGGTAAGTGTCGGGTAAAATAGTTACCTCCAAATATTATTTGGTTCTTTGAAATACGAAACAATTCGTCAAAATACGCTTTATCAGGGGGGCTTTCATCCCAATCCTTCGGCTTATAATATCTCCACTTTTTTCTTTTTCCGATACAACTTCTTTTTATGCCATATGGCGGATCTACTAAAGCAAGGCTGAAAAAGTTATCAGGAATAGTCCGCATATATTCCAGACAATCCATATTATATGTTTCACTAATCATAAGCTAATTGATGATGAATTTTATTCCCGCCCCGAAGGTCGTATGAAAATGTCCGATGGAACTGCCCCAAACCGCCCGTTCCCTTGCGTTGAGCAGTAACACCACCTTATCCGAGAGGTATGTTTCCAATTCCAATGTTACCGCCCCGCCATAGATGAACGAATCCTTATTGCGGAGTGTCGCCCCGTCAGGCAGCAACTTATCTCCCCACCGGCT
>OJME01000342.1_pt1 | contig 43889 bp, 25 predicted proteins | sample 1597151 | NCBI WGS metagenome assembly OJME01 (sample SAMEA2452118, study PRJEB22498) | human gut metagenome | biome: human feces; feature: human gut; material: feces | place: Australia | collected 2012
TTCTCGAAAAAGAAAAAGAAGAGTAATCCCCAAGACAGCGTCAAAGTTAAGAATGAGTATGAGAAACTGACGGGAAGCGATAGTGTCGCTCATCGCGGTATGTTCAATGTGTTCCGGAAGAAGAATGATTATTACTTTGAGATTCCCGCCACTTTGTTGGGACGTGATATGCTGGTAGTAAATAAACTGCAACGAGTACCTTCGGAACTGAATGAGGCCGGAGTGAACCGCGGAACTAACTATGAGAACCAAATGATCCGTTTGGAACTGGACAAGCCGGCTAATAAATTATTAATCCGTCAAAGTCGGCCTTTGCCTCTTTCTCCATCCGAAGATGCTATCAGCCAATCGGTGAAGGACAACTATATATCTCCGTTAATAGCCGGTTTCAAGATAGAGGCGTATAATAATGACTCTACCAGTATGTTGATTAAGGTAAACGACATATATGATGGTACGGAGACAAGTATTAATAACGTATTTACCAATATTAATCTGGGAACATCGGCTATAAAGAACTTATCGAGAATTTTATCCATTAAGTCTTTCGATAATAATGTAGTGGCAACTTCAGAACTCACTACACGTGTCACAGAAGGGACTACTACTATCTACGTGACAGTGGAGGTAAGTTCATCTATCCTGTTGCTTCCCGAAGTGCCGATGACCGGACGTCTGGATAATCCTCGCGTGGGGTATTTTACTAATCCTCTGACTAACTTCAGTGATGGGCAACAACGGGTGAATAAAAAACAATTCATTACCCGCTGGCGTCTTGAACCAAAGCCTGAGGACAGGGAAGCATATCTGCGCGGTGAACTGGTAGAGCCCCAGAAGCCCATTGTATTTTATATAGAAAACTCTACGCCTTATCGGTGGAGGAAGTATATCAAACAGGGAATTGAAGACTGGCAGGTAGCTTTTGAGCGTGCCGGATTTAAGAATGCCATTATAGCCAAAGATATTACCGATGATATGGAGGTGGATATGGATGATGTAAACTACTCTGTATTGACATATGCCGCATCTACCAAGGCAAATGCGATGGGACCCTCTATTCTTGATCCGCGTTCGGGGGAAATACTTGAGGCTGATATAATGTGGTGGCATAATGTGCTTTCAATGCTTCAGGAGTGGATTACGGTACAAACCGGTGTGGTTCGTCCCGAAGCTCGCGGCGTAACACTGCCGGATAGTTTGATGGGGGACGCTATGCGTTTTGTCGCTTGCCATGAAGTGGGGCATTCACTCGGGTTACGTCATAATATGATGGGTTCTTGGGCTTTTCCTACCGACTCTCTCCGTTCGAAAGCATTTACCGACCGGATGAATTCTACTTCATCATCCATAATGGACTATGCCCGCTTTAATTATGTGGCACAGCCTGGTGACGGTGTGAAAGCTTTGTCACCTCATATCGGACCTTATGATATTTTTGCCATAGAATATGGTTACCGTTGGTATGGCAAACAGACTCCGGAAGAAGAAAAAGGATTGTTGCAAGATTTTCTGGCAAAACATACCGATCGGCTTTACAAGTATAGCGAGGCACAGGATCCCCGGGATGCCGTTGACCCTCGTGCGCAGAACGAGGATCTTGGTGATGACCCCATTCGTTCTTCGCAGTATGGTATTGCCAATTTGAAGCGTATTGTTCCTCAAATAATCCAGTGGACCACTACCGGGGAGAAAGGGCAGACATACGAAGAGGCGTCACGTTTGTATTACGCAGTTATCAATCAATGGAATAATTATCTCTATCATGTGATGGCAAATATCGGGGGTATTTATATTGAGAATACAACCGTAGGTGATGGCGAGAAGACTTATACGTTTGTGGAAAAAGAGAAGCAGCAGGCTGCTTTGAAGTTTTTGCTCGATGAAGTATTGTGTTATCCTGAGTGGTTGTTCGATCCGGAGGTTGCACAATATACTTATCTGCTCAGAAATACACCTTTAGGAGTAGTGGAGAATGCACCGACTCAAGTGTTGAAAAATGCACAGTCCTATATTTTTTGGGACTTGCTATCAAATAATCGCCTGATGCGTATGCTTGAGAATGAGTCTGTAAACGGCAGAAAGGCTTTCACAGCCGTGGAAATGATGGATGGTCTGCATAAGGGGATTTTTGCCGTAACCGAGCGTGGCGGCTTACCCGATGTGATGACCCGCAATTTGCAAAAAGGCTTTGTAGATGCATTGATTACTGCTGCTGCCGAAAGCGAAGGAGTGAAGGTGAACAAAAAGTTGACCGATAACCATTTCTTGTTCGATCATCAAGCACCGCTTTGCAGTTGTGACGATCATGTACATCGTTCGGCATACGCCGACCGTATGGGGGCACGCCGTGAACTGAATTTTTATGGTTCTCAGATAAATCGTATTTCAGATGCCATTTCAGTGAAACGGGGAGAGCTGCTCCGCATTAAAGATTTGCTCCAGAGCCGTCTGGGTACATCGGATGTAGCCACCAAATATCATTATAAAGATTTAATTTTGCGTATCAACACTGCGTTAGGCATTTCTAAGTAAATACACTAAAAACACAAAGTTCCCTCTGACAAACACTCAACGATTTTATTTGCTGAGCGAGGGGCTTTGTGTATTTATATAAATAAAAGACAGTTTTCAAAATGAGTATTAATTTTATAGGATGTAACAAATGAAAAGACACGTTTTTATTCTTTTATTGTCTTTTGTCGGAGCATTGACTTCTGCATTTGCCGCCGACAGGCAAATTCAAGGAGTGGTGATCTCATCGGAAGATAATATGCCGTTGATAGGTGCTTCTGTCTATATAAAGGCAGAGGATCTGTCAAAAGACGGCAACTCTCCGACAATGACAGGAGTGATTACCGACATAAATGGTAAATTCAATATTTCAGTACCCGAGGGAGTAACTCGTCTATTCTGTAGCTATGTAGGATATGATGTGCAGGAAATTAAGCTTGTTCCCGGGAAGAATCAATATGAAATAACTCTTTCTCCATCGGCACAAATGCTTGATGCAGTAGTAGTGACCGGTTATCAAACTGTAGAACGTCGTAAACTGACAGCTGCCGTTGGGAAGCTGAACATTTCGGATGAAACTATTGGTGCTGTAAAAAGTATCGATCAGGCATTGGCCGGACAAATTGCCGGTGTAGCCGTAACCACAACTTCAGGTGCTCCCGGGGCACCGGCACGTATACGTATTCGTGGTACAGCTTCACTAAACGGAACACAGGATCCGTTGTGGGTATTGGACGGCATTCCTTTAGAGGGGACTGATATTCCCAAATTGGATGATGATACAAGTAATGACATCGTTAATATAAAACAATCATCTATTGCCGGAATAAGTCCAAATGACATCGAAAGTATTACTATACTGAAAGATGCAGCAGCCACTGCTATCTATGGTGCACGAGCAGCAAATGGTGTAATTGTTGTCACAACCAAACGTCCCAAAGGTGCCGCTAAATTCTCATTGAATTACAATAATAACTTTGCTTTCGGAACAGCTGTCAACCTGCCTAAGCAAGCTCCGTTGATGGATTATCTGCAAGCTTATCTGGATTGCGGATATTCGGATGCTTACTGGTCGCTCGGTTCGCCAAGTGTCAGTAAATGGATGGAGTATCTTAGTGAATACCAGAAAAATCCGTCTGCTTTCAATACGGTAGGTGATGGTATCTATATGGATGAATCCGGTGTACCTTATTATCTGAATGAGAAAGACCTCTATAAAAACTTTATGGAGACCAGCTTCCAGATGACCCATAATATTTCGGCCTCCGGAGGTACGGACAAGCTCCGTTATCGTATTTCGGGAGGATATACTTCAAACGATGGTGTGTTGATATCCGATCGTGATAAGTTTGAGCGTATGAATATCAACACCTTTATTTCGGCCGATGTGACTAATTGGTTTACTCAGGAAGTGACAATGAGCTATGCTCACAGTTTGCAAACTTCACCCGGTGGAATGGGTGGTGTGTATAACACCCGTTTGATTTCATACTATCCCGAAGGAGATTTGCCGGCATCGGTTAATACTTTGGCAAACGAAGACCTTCCTTTGTTTACGCCGAGGAATCAGATTTTACTGTCGAACCCGGTAAACAATAATAATGATAATCCACGTATCTTCTTGAAATCTATTCTGAAACCGCTTAAAGGGCTGGAAGCAGTATTTGAGTATACGTTCGATAAAAACATTTATGATTATCATTGGTATACAGGGCAGTATGATTATACCACTATCCAGGGAGGAAGCTCTAAATCTTTTGTAGACGATTATCTGAGAAAATACAAACGGCATACGAATTATAATGCTATCAACGTGTATGCTACGTATAGTAAGAACTTTGGCAGTCATAATTTTAAAGTAATGGCCGGATTCAATCAGGAATCGAGCTATCAAGAGACTTTGGACGCCTACTCATACAATCAAGCTGTGATTGATGTGCCGGCAATGGGCTCCGGAACCGGAACCATCAAGACTACTGACTCATATAGTGAGTATGCTGTACGTGGTGGCTTTTTCAGGGTCAACTATAACTATCAGGACAAATATTTGCTGGAAGTAAACGGACGTTATGACGGTTCTTCCAAATTCCCGAAGAGTTCCCGTTTTGGCTTCTTCCCTTCAGTGTCAGCCGGCTGGCAGATAGCACAGGAGAAGTTTATGGAGTCTACACGTAACTGGTTGGATGGGTTGAAAGTCCGTGCATCATATGGTGTTATTGGTAACCAGAATGTGAATCCATATACATTCACTCCGACCATGAGTGTCAGCAATAAGTCTACCTCCTGGATTATCGATAATACGTATGTTACCTCTATCAGCTCGTTGCCTGCATTGGTAAGCCAGAATTTTACCTGGGAAAAAGTAGGTACGGTCAATGTCGGACTGGACGTGAATCTATTCAATAATCGCCTGAATGGTGTATTTGAATGGTATCAGCGTAATACTAACGGTATGCTTGCTCCGGGCGTACAGTTGCCTGCTGTTGTAGGTGCCAGTGCTCCTTACCAAAATACGGCCGATATGCGTACCCGAGGTTGGGAACTGAGCCTGAACTGGCGCGACCAGATCGGTAAAGTAGGATATCGTCTTGGTTTTAACCTCTCTGATTATAAGTCGAAAATTACCAAATACGATGACAATGCGGCCACTAAACTGTTAAGCAGTTTCTATCCCGGACAGGTGATGGGTGAAATATGGGGTTATGTAGCAGACGGCTATTATACAGTAGATGATTTTGAAGATACTTCGTCTTGGAAACTGAAGGAAGGCATAACTTCGATTAATGGTTATAACGTCCGTCCGGGTGATGTGAAATTCAAAAATCTTCGTGATGATGAAAGTTCTACTAATGTTATTACAAGCGGTGACAACACATTCGATAATCCGGGTGACCGCAAAGTGATTGGTAATACGACTCCGCGTTATCAGTATGGTATTAATCTGGGAGCCAACTATGCCGGTTTTGACCTGAATGTTATCTTGCAGGGAACCGGAAAACGTGATTACTGGATCTCGAATGTTCTGACTTTCCCGATGAACGGTGATAACTTTATTCCTCTATTCGATGGGCTGGGTGACTATTGGAAGCCGAAAGACCCGGATAACGGTGACTGGACAGCAGTTAATCCGAATGCTAAGTATCCCCGTCTGTATGGTAACCGTGGTAATTCAGGATCAAATCTTCGTCAAAGCGACAAATATTTGTCCGATGCTTCTTACCTCCGTATCAAGAACATTACTCTGTCCTATAACTTGCCCAAAAAGTGGCTGTCTCAGATCTTCCTGTCACAAATGAAAGCGTTTGTCAGTGTTGAAAACGTAGCTACTTTCACCTCTTTGCCTTCGGGTATCGACCCGGAAAGAATAGAATGGAACTATCCGGCATTCCGCACGGTTTCATTCGGTATAAATGTCACATTATAAACTCTAATCTGATACACGAATATGAAAAAGATATTATTGTTTTTAACCCTTTTCGCGGGGATGATGCTGTCGGGATGCAACGATAGTTTCCTGGAGAAATATCCTGTAACCAGCCTGACGGAAGAAAATGCCTTCAAATCTTATGACAATTTTAAGGCCTTTATGTGGCCATGTTATGAAATGTTTTCTAATACGAACATTGCTACTTCTACCACTGCAATCGGGCGTAATTCTCATTACTTGGGTGATGTGTATGCCGGATATCTGAATCAGCGCGGAGCCAGCAGCCAGAATAAATATGCGTTCCAAACGGTGACTAATGCTACATCAGGTAATGGATGGAATTTTTCCACCTTTATCCGCCGTATTAACCTGATGCTTTCACATGTGGATGCTTCTGATATGACGGAAGCTGAAAAGAATCACTGGAAAGCCGTCGGATATTTCTTTCATTCATTCTGGTATATGGAGCTTATCGATCGTTTCGGTGATGTACCCTGGATTGATAAACCACTGGATGAAACCTCAGAAGAGGCTTATGGTACCCGTATGCCACGCTTTGAAGTAGCCGATAAAGTGCTGGAGCGTTTACAATGGGCTGAAGAGAATATCGGTGATGCATCGGTTTACGAGAAAAAAGACGGTTCGAATACCATCAATCGCGACTGTGTGCGTGCAGCTCTTTCACGTTTCACGCTGCGTGAAGCTACCTGGCGTAAATATCATGAACTGGGAAGTTATGATAAGTACTTCACTGAGTGTATCCGTGTATCCAAACTGTTGATGGCAGACTATCCGACATTATATTATGGAACTGACGGACAACCGGCAGCCGGATATGGTGAGATGTGGACCACAGAGGATCTGAGTAAGGTACAAGGCGTTATTCTGTATCAGCAGTGGCTGGAAACAATAAAACCGGGACACTCGTGCTATTATGAACATACTTCTTCGCACGACATAGAAATGCATCAGGGAACAGTGGACCTGTATTTGTGTAAAGATGGAAAAACTATTTCTCACTCAGATTTGTATAAGGGAGACAAAGATATTTATTCTACTTTCCGCAACCGTGACCCGCGTATGTATCATACCATCATGCCTCCTTATAAAGTGAAAGACGGTAAGGGAGATTATGCTACATGGTCTTATACCAGTGATCCCGCCGACCGTGAATATATCGACATCATGGGAGCGAATGAGTCGTGTAGCAATCCGGGTATCGGTATGAAACGTTTACCGGGACAGAACTGGAGTGCTTCATTGGTACGCCGCGTTCCGAATTTGCAGGGAGGCGCACAATATACGATTGAAGGAAAGAAATACGGACCACATGCTTATGTTGCTTGCCGTTCGGGATATTATGTATGGAAAAACTGGGATAACTGGGAAGAAAATTATAACAATGCCCAAGTGAACACTGCCGATAAACCTGTCTTTAAAATTGAAGAGGTTTTGCTGAACTATGCTGAGGCTATGTTTGAGACCAACCAGTTCACACAGACAATTGCTGACGAGACAATCAATAAATTGCGTAAACGTGCCGGCGTGGCCGATATGGTAGTGGCGCAGATTGATGCTAATTTTGATCCGAATCGTGGAAAATATTATCCGAAGGGAAATGATAATGGAATTCTCGTTGATCCGGTATTGTGGGAGATCCGTCGTGAACGTATTATTGAACTGATGGGAGAAGGATTCGGTTTCTACGATGTACGTCGTTGGAGAATGGCTCCTTGGTTTGTGAATATGCAGCAGAAAGGTATGTGGATTTCGAAGAGCGAACTCAGCTCACTGACACTGCTTAACGAAATGACCGGAACATCGGATGGGGCAAATGGATCTATGACCGAAGGTTATATCTATCTGTTCAACGATCCGTTGAAAGAAGGAAAAGGCTGGCTTGAAAAATATTATCTCTATCAAGTCCCGTTGGAAGAAATAGCGCTTAATCCTAATCTGACTCAAAACCCGGGCTGGGAATAGAAAGATCTTTATCCGTTCTTTTAAATTAAACAATGAGAGAAGAAGAGTGGCGAAACTGGCTTTAGTAGCGCCCTCTTCCTTCTGTTTTGAAAACTTTAAATACATATCATGAATCAGAAATTATTACTCGGAAGTGCATTGCTCGTAGGGATGGTTTCTACACAACAAACGTTGGCACAGAAAAAGAAAGCACAGGGGCAAACCCGCCCTAACGTTGTTTTTATACTGGCTGATGACCTGGGGTACGGAGATTTGAGTTGCTATGGGCAAGAGAAGTTCGAAACCCCTAATATCGACCGATTGGCACAGAATGGCATGCGTTTCACCCAATGTTACTCGGGAACAACGGTTAGTGCTCCCTCGCGTTCGTGCCTGATAACCGGAACCCATAGCGGGCACACAGCTATTCGCGGGAACAAAGAGCTTGCTCCGGAAGGACAATTCCCATTACCGGAAAACTCACAGACCATCTTTAATGATTTTCGTAATGCAGGTTATCGTACAGGTGCCTTTGGCAAATGGGGGCTTGGCTACATCGGTTCGGCGGGTGATCCTAACAAACAGGGAATCGATCAATTTTACGGATATAACTGCCAGTTGCTCGCCCATAGTTATTATCCCGACCATTTGTGGGATAATGATAAACGTGTCGATTTGCCGGATAATAATTTAAACGTGCAATACGGAAAGGGAACTTATTCGCAGGATCTGATTCATTCTAAAGCATTAGCTTTCCTGGATGAAGCTGCTAAGGATAAAGATAAACCGTTCTTTATGTGGTATCCTACTATTATCCCGCATGCCGAACTGATAGTACCGGAAGATAGTATTATCAAGAAGTTCAGGGGGAAATACCCGGAGAAACCCTATCGTGGAGCAGAGCCCGGCAGTCCCGGTTTTCGTAAAGGGGGATATTGTACCCAGTTCTATCCGCATGCTACTTTTGCTGCAATGGTTTACCGGTTGGATGTGTACGTAGGGCAGATTGTACAGAAACTCAAAGATATGGGAGTATACGATAATACCATTATTATTTTCTCAAGTGATAATGGTCCTCACATGGAGGGCGGTGCCGATCCGGATTTCTTTAACAGTAATGGTATCTGGCGCGGATACAAGCGTGATGTATATGAAGGTGGTATTCGTGTACCTATGATTATATCGTGGCCTGGACGTGTACAGCCAAATACGGAAACCGATTTCATGTGTTCATTCTGGGATTTGATGCCTACTTTCAGGGAAGTATTGGATCCGAAAGTGGATACTCGGAATATGGATGGTGTCAGCATACTTCCTTTGTTGCAAAACCGCAAAGGGCAGAAAGAGCACGAATATCTTTATTTTGAATTTCTTGAGATGAACGGACGCCAGGCTGTCCGCAAAGGCGATTGGAAACTCGTTCATATGAATATACGTGGAAACAAACCCTACTACGAATTGTATAATTTAGCTTCGGATCCGTCAGAGAAACACAACGTGCTGAACCTGTTCCCCAAGAAAGCGGATGAGCTGAAGACAATTATGAAAGAAGCTCATACAGAAGATCCTAATTGGCCTTTATTTCGATAAATAGTGATTGATAAAGTTGTCAAAATGAAAGGCAAGCATGTATTGCTTTAAAAGGAAGGGGCTGTTATGTGATATAACAGCCCCTTTATGTATATATAGTCAGGTACCTCTGCTCGTTTTAGAAAGCAAGACCTACCCTGAAGCCGAAGTTGTTCAGTTTGTCTACATTGTAAGTCAACACGTTGGCTTTGTTGGTAGCATAGCTGTAATAAACAGCGATGTGCAGACCCGGGCCATATGCCCAAGGGTAAACGTTCAGACCGAGTTCCGGTGATACGTAAAATCCCCAAGTATTGTCGCGGGTTTCGAACATATTGTAGTTAGAACGTACTTTCGCATAGTTAGCACCCAGTTTGACACCAAAGTAAGGCTGCCATGCTCCCCCACGATTCAACTGATAGCGTGCGGCAGCACCAAAAGGTAACTGGAAGATGGTATGCTGCTGGTCAGTATTCACGGTTCCTTCGCCCACAGGGAAAGTTGCGCGTGGGAAGTATTCGTGATTGCTGCTATAGTTCATAAAGAGACCCAGTCCGAGGTTAGGGGTTACAAAATAACCGCCTTCGAAGTTCATACCCCATCCACTGGCTTTATCGGCAAAGTGATTTTTCAATGGCACGTTGAACTGCCAGTCCACATTAGCGTATCCATTATCTGATAACTGTGCCTTGGCCGGCATGGCAAAGGCCAGAGCAAGGGCCGCTATGGCCAGTACTCTAAGAGAAATATATTTCATTGTTTTCATAACGGTTCTTAATTAAATTATTTGTTAGTGAGATAAGGTGACTGTGCAAACGACTGATTGATTGCGCGAACAACCAGAGTCTGGTTCACTTTGCCGGAATAGCTTGCAGGACCGCTCAGAAAGCTGCTCCACAGAACCGGAAGTTTCTGATTATCACCTTCGGGAGCCTTCAGGTTCATGATTTCAGTCAGGAATGAGTTGGTTGTAATGCTATAGTTCACAACATACGGATAGTACCAACCGCCCCAGTTACCCCAGTAAGGTGCATCCCAATAGCCGGGATAGTTCCACCACCATTCGGGTTGTCCGTAGTCGGTAAAGTAATAAGTACTCTGAACGTAACTAATCTGCACGCCCAGATCGGCAGCATCTTTATTGTCAGTATAAGCAAAACCTTTGCTGTTCAGGTTGTCTTTGTATGCATTGATAATGGCTGCTGCTGCTTCACCTTTCCAGTATTCCGGATCTTTTTTATCTCCTATTACGAGAACGCTGTCAGGGATGTAGTACGTGCTGAACTGTTTAAAGTCAGCTTTCTTGTCGTAGTTGGTATAAACCAAATAGTCATTGTCCAATTTGTCCATGTCAGGGTCTTTTTCGCAAGCTGCGAATGCAAAGACCGCCAATAAGATGGGAATTAATCTCTTCATATCTTTATAATGTTTAGGTTATTAAAAAAAAATTGCCCTGGTACCTTAAGGCGTTTGCAGAAAATAACAAGACTCTTGTTAAAAGGTTCGCAAAGAATAATGTTAAAATGCAGTATGATTACTTGGAGCCTTTGGTGAAAGATCTATCTTTGTACAAAATTAAAACCGAAATAAATATGAAGAACCTACGCATCTGCCAGACATTTTCTCTTTGGCTCGTTTTGCTTGCTACATCTTTGTCTCTATCCGCCCAAACAACTTTATTGGATAAGTTGGGTAAGATTACCGAAATCACCAAGACCCAGCCCTTGGAATCTACAGAGTTTGTTGAGAAATATGTGGCTTATTTCACCCAGCCGTTAGATCATCATCATCCAGAGAAGGGCTCTTTCAGTCAGCGTGTTATTGTTTCCCATGTCGGATTCGATCGTCCTACTGTGATGGTTACCGAAGGTTATGGCGCTTCTTATGCTTTGGGAATCAATTACCGGGAAGAGCTATCAAAACTATTTAATACCAATATGATATTTGTGGAGTATCGCTATTTCCTCGAATCGACTCCTACTCCTAAAGATTGGCAATATCTGACAGCCGAGAACTCTGCTGAAGATTTACATGCCGTGCGCGAGGCTTTCCGCTCTATCTATCCCGGTAAGTGGATTGCTACTGGCATCAGTAAGGGAGGACAGACAGCGATGCTTTATCGGACTTTCTTTCCCGAAGATGTGGATATCTCTGTTCCGTATGTGGCTCCACTCTGCTATGGAGTCGAAGACGGGCGTCACGAACCATTTTTTAAGATGGTATCTACTCCTGAGGCTCGTGAGAAAATTGAAAATTTTCAGTTGGAAGTGTTGAAGCGTAAACCTACTTTGCTACCTCGTTTTGAGAAGTATTGTGCCGGAAAGAAATATAAATTCCGCGTTCCTGTAGAAGAGATTTATGATTATTCAGTACTCGAATATTCGTTTTCTATCTGGCAATGGGGGACCCCGGTCGATCAGATTCCTGCAATTACGGCCTCGGATGACGAACTCTTTAAACATTTGCTTGCAATTAGCGAACCGTCTTATTTTGAGGAAGAGGGTGCCAATACTTCCTTCTTTGTCCAAGCTGCCCGCGAGTTGGGGTATTATGGGTATGATATCCGTCCATTCAAAAAATATCTTACCATTAAAACCAGTGAAGATTACTTGAAGCGTTTGATGCTTCCTGAAGAACTCGGCAATATGAAGTTTGATAAGACTCTGAGCCGGAAAATAATTCATTTCCTAAAGAAAAATGATCCGAGGATGATCTTTATCTATGGGCAGAATGATCCATGGACAGCAGCAGGTGTCACTTGGCTGAAAGGAAAAAAGAATATTCATGTCTTTGTGCAACCAAACGGAAGTCATTTGGCCCGTATCGGCACTTTACCTCAAAAAGAGAAAGAGGAGGCTATCGAGTTGATAAAAGAATGGTTGGAAGAGTGATTCCATTCTTACCCTTCTGTAAATGAATAGAAAAGTTACAGGGGCGTTTTCACCACAGATTACACAAGTTTATACAGATGAAAAACAGCTGGATTATTGCCCATACAGATAATCAGTGTAATCTGTGGTGATCTCTGATGTTACAAACTTACATCAACGGTTTCAATATCTCCGGCACCTCTACTTTGTCCAGGTCCAGCTCGTCTAAACGCTTCTTTCCCGCTTCTGTCAGGCTGAAATACATTTGACGTTTATCTACCTCACCCAATGAGCGGCGGATAAGTCCTTTATCCTCCACTGTACGGATGACTTTCGATGTATGTGATGGAGCCATTTCCGTTCGTTCGGATATGGCAGTCGATGTAATCTCTTTTCCAGCTTCACGTAACGCACATAGCACCATTGCTTCGTTAAGCGATATCGCATACATTTCCTCAAATGCTGTTTCGAATACAGAGAGAGCTTTGTAGATATCGCGCATTTTACATATTGTATTCATACTTCTTTATTAAATAAACAAATTGATGTTAGCATTATCGGCACGCTCCATGTAAGTGGCCACTCCACCTACCGTAACCTCATCGAGCAGTTCTTCACGTTTCACTCCCATGACATCCATCGACATCTGGCAGGCTATGAATTCCACACCGTTTTCCAATGCCTGTTGCCGCAGGGATTCCAGTGAGTCGATGCCCTTGCGGTGCATGATGTATCGCATCATCTTTCCGCCCATGCCTCCCATATTCATTTTCGACAGCTTCAGTTTCAGTGAACTCGATGGTAACATCATTCCGAACATCTTGCCGAAGGCGTCTTTCTCCACCTTGTGTTTATGAAGTTTCTTAATCACATTCAGTCCCCAGAAGGTAAAGAAGATAGTCACTTTCTGTCCGGTCGCAGCCGCACCGTTGGCCAGGATGAAAGTAGCAAGCGCCTTATCCAGATCGTCGCTGAACATAATCAACGTTTTTCCTTTGCTGTCACACGTTGTAGTGAGACTACAGGCTTTGGGCTCTCCTTTTTCAATAATTACTACCGACTTTCCGTCTGCACTCTCTTTTGAGATGAAATTATTTCCGGTCGAGTTGCACCATGCTGCGGCATCTCGTGAGAATCCCGGGTCTGTAGCTACAATTTCCACTCGTTCTCCCGGGGCGAGTGTATCCATTGTTTTCTTCATTTTCAAGATTGGGCCCGGACATTGTAATCCGCAGGCATCCACTCGGATGGTTTTAGACATTGCAACGGGTGCAGCCTGCATCTTTTCAGCAGAGGCAGGCTGCTTTACCTGACTTTCTTGAGTAATAGACATGTTTTTCGTTGCTTCATCTTCGTGCAGGACGATAGGAGCAGTAGCTGCACGGTATGTTTTCAGTCCGCCGGAAAGATTATATACATCTTTGAAACCATGCTGAATCAGGATACGGTAAGCGAGATACCCTCTCAACCCTACGGCACAGAAAGTATAAACGGGTTTCTCAGAAGGTATTTCGTCCATACGGTCGCGTATTTCATCCAACGGGATATTGACCGCTCCCGGCAGCGAACCCAGTGCGAATTCATCCGGTGTACGCACGTCCAGCAAGAATACGTTTTTCAGTTCGATGTCTCTCAGATCACGCCAGTATATGGGTTTCACTTTGCCAAGGATGATGTTTTCGGCTACATAACCGGCAATAGCCACGGGATCTTTTGCCGAAGAGAAAGGAGGGGCATATGCCTGTTCCACTTTCATCAGGTCATAGATCGTTCCCCCGTGCTTGATGACGAGTGAGAGTTCGTCGATTCGCTTGTCCACACCATCGTATCCCACAATTTGCCCGCCATACAACTTGCCTGTTTGAGGATCGAAAGTTATTTTGATACTCATTGGCATAGCGTTCGGATAGTATCCTGCATGTGAAGCCGGATGTGTTGTTGAAGAAGCGTATGAGATGTCCGCTTGTCTCAGCCGCTTGCCGGGAAGGCCGGTAGAGGCTACTGTCATGTCAAATACTTTTGCGATGGATGTACCGATGGCTCCTTCATAAGAGATTTTCGCTCCCAGCAGATTATCGGCAACGATACGTCCCTGGCGATTAGCCGGTCCGGCAAGATAGTTCAGCCAGGGTTTGCCTGTAATGGGGTGACGGAATTCGATAGCATCACCGATGGCATAAATCGATTCATCGGAAGTCTGCAAATTGTCGTTCACTGCGATGCCACCCGCTTCGCCGATTGTAAGCCCGGCAGCCCGTGCCAGTGTAGTTTCCGGACGTACACCGATGGAGAGGATCACAATATCCGCCGGAATAGACTGTCCGTTTTTGAAGATCACTTTCACCTCTTTGCCTGCTTGTTCGAACGAAGCCACAGCCTGTTCCAGATATAAGTTTACACCTTTCTCCATCAAATGCTGATGAACCAGTGCTGCCATTGAAAAGTCAATAGGTGCCATCACCTGGTTGCCCATCTCGACAATAGATACTTGTGCTCCCAATGCATGCAGGTTTTCTGCCATTTCCAGTCCGATGAATCCGGCTCCGATCACGACAGCCCGGCGGGGAGGCCGACTGTTGACGTATGCTTTAATGCGGTCGGTGTCTGCTACATTCCGCAAAGTAAAGATACCGCTTGAGTCAATGCCCGGTAATGGTGGGCGTACAGGAGATGCACCGGTGGATATTAACAGTTTGTCATAACTCTCCTCGTAAGTGTCTTCACTCTTAAGGCGGACGGTCACTGTCTTTTTTTTCCGATCTATAAAAATAACTTCATTTTCGGTACGTACATCCACTCTGAAACGTACTCCGAAAGCCTCAGGAGTCTGCACGAATAACTTCTCGCGGTCTTCAATAACGTCACCTATATAATAGGGTAGTCCGCAGTTGGCATAAGATATATATTTTCCTTTTTCCAGTAAGATGATTTCTGCTGTTTCATCCGAACGTCTGATGCGAGCCGCAGTAGTAGCTCCTCCCGCTACGCCTCCAATAATAATGATCTTCATTTGAATATGTTTTCGTTTTAAAATAGTTTCCTTTGGAAATAAACGTTTATAGGCTTCAAAAGGTTCATGGGACGTACAGGAAATTATCCGGCATCCACTCTCTTATCTTACTAAGATATGGTTGATTTAAAAGACGGCTCTTTTATCTCGTTATTATCTGTGGGCAGACATAAGGATATTCGTATTCTCAATATCCCTATATTAGTCAACTTTTCTTTAGAAGAAAAGATGGTTTGTCCGTGTTGTTCCACTTACTGCGGTTTAATATCGGGGCACATGTATGAGAGACCATTGTAGCTGAAGGCTTAAACAGGGTGTCGTTCAGTAGTTGCAATGCTTCTTTCTTATCTTCTGCTTTGATAACAAGAGAAACGTCGTTATTATTACTACCATAAGAAATCATCCGAATCGGGATGGCTGTCAGAGCGTTTAGGATTCGGGTCTCCAATCCGGTATATTGCCATTGTATGTTTCCAATGACCGACAGGATGCACATACGGTCCTTTACTACCGTAGTTGCGTATCGCGAAAGCTCATGCAGGATATTTGGTAGATGTTCTTTATCGTTGATGGCAACGGATACATCCGAGCCGGACGAAGTAAAAAGGCACAGGGGAGTGTGGTATTTTGCAAAAACATCGAATATCTTGCTGATGAACAAGTAGGGGCGCAATGTCCGGTTCGACTGGAATCTGATGTAACAAATACCGTCTCTGGCAGTAATGGTTTTTATACTTTCTCCGCTCTGTATGTGTGAAATCAGAGTACCCTTTTCCGTGGGATCCATTGAACAAAACAGGCGTATCGGTATATTGCTTTCTCTTGCCGGGAAAATGCAGCAGGGATCGAATCCCGTTCCTCCGCAATGGACGAATCGTTCGGCTTCGTCGAAACTGAGTTGTGTAACCATAGCCGGATGTTTCACGAAATGCGGATCACAACTGTGTATGCCATTACCACCTATCCATAGCCGTATTTCTTCGGCCCGTAGGGCAGCTCCGATTAATGTGGCAGAAGCATCGTCTCCACCCGGCTTGAGAAAACAGGTTTCGCCATAAGCATTCCGGCAGAGGTGTCCTTGGGTAAGAAACACGTTGATGTGTTTGTTGGCTTCCATGGATGTGTGCAGTTTTTTACTGATGTATTCCAAGTCAGGTTCTCTTTCCGGAGTCAGTCGCATAAAGTCAAGACTGTTAAGCAATAGATTATTGATTCCCCGTTCTTTCAGATAAAGGCCGGACAGCATGCTGCTTATGAATTCTCCTTGCGACAATATGTCTTTTTCATCGACCGATGTAAAACGTTGCCGGGTAAAGTTCCATAGGGTACGGAAGCGGTCAATGATGGAGTCAACAGCTTGTTGTTTGATCGACTCGTCGTTGAATAGTTCGTTAGCGAAATCAATGAATCTGAATTCCAGTTTGCTTATTTCGTCATGCGCCCGTTCTGTATCTCTGCTGAAAAGATGTGCTGCTATTTTCGTTAGATGCTCCGTAGTTTCTGTAGGGGCAGATAGAACGATTATTTTGGGTGTACTGTCGTTGACCAGTTGGAGCATTTCCTGCATTCCCCGGATTGAACCAGTGGGAATATTACCGAATTTGTAGATCTTCATTTTTTTGTTTTTGAGTTATACGATATATTTTCTTTGTTCGTTACCCCTTTCCATTTTAGGTTGTTTTTATCAAAATGGGAGGGAATATAAGTACCTGTTCCGGCTGTATCTTGCCCGTTGAAAGCGCTGCTGTACTATTTGTAAGGCAGATTAGACGAATTTTCAGGGACTATGTCATGAATGAAAGATCAAAGTATATGCCATTGAAGGTTGTTTTTTTCCACAGTCCGATCATTTGCATTGTAGTAGAAAACCATTATATTTGCACACCCTGTTTTTTACCGTTCACATTTTAACTTATCAGACATGAGTAAAATTCTGATTATAGATGACGAAGTTCAGATTCGTGGTCTGCTGGCCCGTATGATGGAACTTGAAGGTTATGAAGTGTGCCAGGCCGGCGATTGCAAGGCAGCGCTCAGACAATTGGAACTTCAAATGCCCGACGTGGCTTTGTGTGACGTATTTCTTCCGGATGGAAACGGGGTAGACCTGGTGACGGAAATAAAGAAAAAAGCACCCGGAGTAGAAATCATCCTGCTGACGGCTCATGGTAACATACCCGACGGTGTGCAGGCCATTAAGAACGGAGCTTTCGATTACATTACAAAAGGAGATGATAATAATAAGATCATTCCTCTCATTAGTCGTGCTGTAGAGAAAGCGCGAATGAATATCCGTTTGGATAAGCTTGAGAAAAAAGTCGGACTGATGTATTCGTTTGACACTATACTTGGCGAATCGAAGGCATTGAAAGAAGCGGTGTCACTGGCACGTAAAGTATCAGTGACTGATGTCCCTGTGTTGCTGACAGGTGAAACAGGGACCGGAAAGGAGGTCTTTGCCCAGTCGATACATTATAACAGCAAGCGGTCGCAGCAGAATTTTGTAGCGGTCAATTGCTCTTCATTCAGTAAAGAGTTGCTGGAGAGTGAAATGTTTGGGCATAAGGCAGGTTCGTTTACCGGTGCGTTGAAAGATAAGAAGGGGCTTTTTGAGGAAGCCAACAATGGAACAATCTTTTTGGATGAGATTGGTGAGATGGCTTTTGAATTGCAGGCCAAACTATTGCGCATCCTCGAAACCGGTGAATATATCAAGATAGGAGATACGAAGCCTACCCGCATTAATGTACGCATCATTGCTGCTACGAATCGGGATTTACCTGCTGAGATAGCAGCCGGACGCTTCCGTGAGGACTTGTTCTATCGGCTTTCTGTATTTCAGGTACATCTTCCGCCTTTGCGTGAACGTACGGGGGATATTAAGATTCTGGCTGAATCGTTTGTCCGTTCTTTCTCGGAGAAGCTTTCACATCCGGTGGGTACTATTACGCCTGCTTATCTTGAGGCTTTATGTCAACAACCGTGGAAAGGCAATATCCGCGAATTGCGTAATGCCATCGAACGAAGTCTGATTGTCTGTGAGGGTGATTGTTTGGATGTAGACGACCTTCCGCTTGAAATACAGAACAGCCATTATGAAAAGTCTGATGAAGGAATGCCGGGCAGCTTTGAACTTTCAGCCATGGAACGCAGGCATATTGCCAGGGTATTGGAGCATACCAAAGGGAATAAGACTGAAGCGGCACGTTTGCTGAAAATCGGATTAACTACCTTATATCGGAAAATAGAAGAATATAAACTTGGCAGTTGAGCGGACAGGAATATACTTGCTTGTCCGGGTTTATGCTTTTCTCCCTTTCAAAATAAAACATACCTTTTCAAAATGATAGGGTATCCTTGCACTGACGAGGATACCCTATTTGTTTTATCTGTCTGTATGTTAGTTGATTATGCTAACTCTCTTCATTTTTGGCACACATTTGGCATTAATTGTTTCAGGTAAAATAGAAATATAAACATTCTAATTAAAAGGTAAAGAACATGGGAATAACAGTTTCATTTATTTTCTGCCTGTTGAGCGGCATCGTCTGCTTCTGGCTGTTTTGGAAATGTGTCGATTGGTTTGAAACAATTTAAAGAGAGAGGAGAATTAAGTTTATGTACACAACACTATTTGTAATAAGTATTACACTTTTCGGCTATTTGGCGTATGTGCTCATTCGGCCTGAGAAGTTTTAATTGGAAGTAAAGCAATGAATACAGAAATTTTAGGAGTGGCGGTGCAAATCGTCCTAATGGTGGTCTTAGCTTATCCGTTGGGACGTTACATAGCCCGGGTTTATAAGGGAGAGAAGACTTGGTCGGACTTTATGGCTCCTGTAGAGCGAGTGATTTATAAGATATGCGGTATAAATCCGCAAGAGGAGATGAATTGGAAACAGTTTCTCAAAGCCTTGTTGATTTTGAATGCCTTCTGGTTTGTATGGGGAATGGTACTGCTGGTATCACAAGGTTGGCTGCCACTCAATCCCGATGGTAACGGACCTCAGACACCCGATCAAGCATTCAATACCTGCATCAGTTTCATGGTAAACTGCAATTTGCAACATTATAGTGGTGAGAGCGGATTGACTTATTTTACCCAGCTGTTCGTTATTATGCTGTTCCAATTTATCACTGCTGCTACAGGGATGGCCGCTATGGCCGGTATCATGAAAAGTATGGCTGCCAAATCCACCAGAACAATAGGTAACTTCTGGCATTTCCTGGTAATAAGCTGTACACGTATTTTATTACCTCTTTCGTTGATTGTCGGTTTCGTCCTGATTTTGCAGGGAACACCGATGGGATTTGATGGTAAGATGAAGGTGACTACCCTGGAAGGACAGGAGCAGATGGTATCGCAAGGACCTGCGGCTGCAATTATCCCTATTAAACAACTGGGAACCAATGGTGGCGGTTATTTCGGGGTTAATTCTTCACATCCGCTGGAGAACCCTACTTATCTGACTAATATGGTTGAATGCTGGTCAATCTTGATCATTCCGATGGCAATGGCGTTGGCTTTGGGCTTCTATACCAATCGCAGAAAGTTAGGATATAGCATCTTTGGAGTGATGCTGTTTGCTTATCTGGCCGGAGTTTTCATTAATGTTCAGCAGGAAATGGGAGGTAATCCACGTATCGATGAGATGGGAGTTGCTCAGGATCATGGTGCGATGGAAGGCAAGGAGGTAAGGCTTGGGGCCGGAGCCACAGCATTGTGGAGTGTGACTACAACGGTTACCTCTAACGGATCAGTCAATGGCATGCACGATTCGACTATGCCGCTCAGTGGAATGGTCGAAATGCTGAATATGCAGATTAACACTTGGTTTGGTGGTGTCGGTGTCGGATGGATGAATTATTATACCTTCATTATTATGGCCGTGTTTATCAGTGGCTTGATGGTGGGACGTACACCTGAGTTTCTGGGAAAGAAGGTAGAAGCCCGGGAGATGAAGATTGCAACTCTCGTTGCTTTGCTCCATCCGTTTGTTATCCTTGTGTTTACTGCCATTTCAAGTTACGTTTATACACATCATCCCGATTTTGTAGAGAGTGAAGGAGGCTGGTTGAATAACCTCGGTTTCCACGGGCTCAGCGAACAACTCTATGAATATACCTCTTCGGCAGCCAACAATGGTTCCGGTTTTGAGGGGTTGGGTGATAATACTTACTTTTGGAACTGGACATGTGGGATTGTGCTTATCCTGAGCCGTTTTATTCCAATTATCGGTCAGGTAGCCATTGCGGGACTTTTGGCACAGAAAAAGTTTATTCCCGAAAGTGCCGGTACATTGAAAACGGATACTGCGACTTTTGCCATGATGACTTTCGCTGTTATCTTTATCGTTGCAGCCTTGTCTTTCTTCCCTGTGCATGCATTAAGTACGATTGCCGAACATTTAAGTTTATAAGAATAGCAGGATAATATAGTTATGAAAAATAAAATGTCAGCTTCTATGTTTCAAAAGGAGCAAGTAATGGAAAGTATCAAGCAATCGTTTGTGAAGTTAAATCCGCGGATGATGGTAAAGAATCCGATCATGTTTACAGTAGAGATAGTTACCCTTATTATGTTGGTGGTGACGGTGTTCTCTCTGTTCACTCTGGAGTATGGTGCTTTCGGATATAATTTGTGTGTATTCCTGATTTTGTTTATCACTTTGTTGTTTGCTAATTTTGCCGAAGCGATAGCCGAAGCCCGTGGCAAAGCACAAGCGGATAGCCTGCGTAAGACACGTGAGGAAACTCCTGCCAGACTGGTGATGGGTGACAAGATTCAGATGGTGAGCAGTTCAATGCTGAAAAAGGGAGATATTTTTGTGTGTGAGGCAGGCGATACGATTCCTGCCGATGGAGAGATTATCGAAGGATTGGCTTCGATTGATGAAAGTGCCATTACCGGTGAATCTGCTCCTGTGATTCGTGAAGCAGGTGGAGATAAGAGTTCGGTGACCGGTGGAACTAAAGTGCTTTCGGATCACATCAAGGTATTGGTGACACAACAGCCCGGTGAAAGTTTTCTCGACAAGATGATTGCTTTGGTAGAAGGTGCCAGCCGACAAAAGACACCGAACGAGATAGCTTTGACCATTCTGTTGGCCGGTTTTACACTTGTGTTTGTCATCGTTTGCGTCACTCTGATTCCGTTTGCTGATTATACCAGTCTTGAGCATCCTGGAACGGCCATCTCGATCGCAGCTATTCTTTCTCTGTTTGTCTGTTTGATTCCGACTACTATCGGGGGACTACTTTCTGCAATTGGTATTGCCGGTATGGATCGTGCACTGCGTGCCAATGTGATTACGAAATCGGGTAAGGCTGTTGAGACGGCAGGTGACATTGATACTCTGCTGTTAGATAAAACGGGTACCATTACGATTGGTAATCGTAGAGCGACAAAATTCCATTCGGCACCGGGAGTCGGTCCGCGTGAGTTTATTACGACCTGTCTACTGGCTTCCCTCTCGGATGAAACGCCTGAAGGTAAGTCCATCGTAGAGTTAGGACGTGAATCGGGGGTACGCATGCGGAGTCTTAATACGACCGGTGCACGCATGATTCAGTTCACTGCCGAAACCAAATGTTCGGGGGTTGATTTGTCCGATGGTACACAAATCCGTAAAGGGGCTTTCGATGCAATCCGTAAAATAACGGAGGCTGCAGGAAATAAATTTCCGAAAGAAATAGAAGAAGTGATAGCTGAAATTTCGGGTAATGGCGGTACACCGCTGGTAGTGTGTGTCGACCAGAAGGTAACAGGGGTTATTGAGTTGCAGGATATCATCAAACCGGGAATTCAGGAGCGTTTTGAGCGCTTGAGAAAGATGGGAGTGAAAACGGTGATGGTGACCGGTGACAATCCCCTGACCGCTAAATACATTGCAGAGAAGGCAGGAGTAGATGATTTCATCGCCGAGGCAAAACCCGAAGATAAGATGGAATATATCCGTAAGGAACAACAGTCAGGTAAGTTGGTGGCTATGATGGGCGACGGAACGAATGATGCTCCTGCTCTGGCACAGGCTAATGTCGGTGTGGCAATGAACAGTGGTACCCAGGCGGCCAAGGAGGCCGGTAATATGGTCGACCTTGATAACGATCCGACGAAGTTGATAGAGATTGTGGAAATCGGAAAGCAACTGCTGATGACTCGCGGTACGTTAACAACTTTCTCTATTGCAAACGATGTGGCCAAATACTTTGCTATTGTACCTGCCCTGTTTATGGTGGCTATTCCAGAACTCGGTGCACTTAATGTCATGAATCTGCACAGTCCGGAAAGTGCGATTCTTTCGGCTGTTATCTTCAATGCTATTATTATTCCGATCTTAATTCCATTGGCTTTGAAAGGAGTACAGTATAAACCGATCGGAGCATCGGCACTACTTCGTCGTAACCTGCTGATTTATGGGTTAGGAGGGGTGATAGTTCCTTTTGTCGGAATCAAGTTAATCGATTTGGTAGTCAGTTTATTCTTCTAAATATTCAAACAATGAAAACATTATTAAAATCTATCAAGATAACGCTTGTGTTTTGTGTATTCTTCTCAGTGTTCTATATTCTCGTGTTATGGTTGTTTGCTCGGGTAGCCGGTCCCAATCAGGGTAATGCGGAGGTGGTGACATTGAACGGTAAAGTGGTCGGCGCCGCCAATGTCGGACAAAAATTTACGGAGGATATTTACTTTTGGGGACGCCCTTCATGTGCAGGTGACGGTTATGATGCAACCAGTTCATCTGGTAGTAATAAAGGGCCTACCAATCCGGAATATCTGGCAGAAGTGAAATCCCGTATCGACACTTTCCTGGTTCACCATCCATACTTGTCCCGTAAAGATGTGCCTGCCGAAATGGTGACGGCCAGTGGTTCGGGACTGGACCCCGATATCACTCCTCAGAGTGCTTATGTGCAGGTAAAAAGGGTCGCTCAAGCACGTGGAATGGATGTAGAGGAAGTCAGAAGGATTGTAGATAAGGCAGTGGAAAAACCATTGTTAGGGGTATTCGGAACCGAGAAAGTAAATGTATTAAAATTGAATATAGCTCTTGAAGAGACAAAAGTAAACAGGAAATGAATATGAGAAATATTATAAATAAAAACACGATTTTAACATCACTGGCACTTGTGGCTATGTGTTTTTGGGGAGGTATAAATGCAAATGCTCAACAGTTCAATGTTCAGGGCGATCTGGTAAGCTCTTACATTTGGCGTGGAATGTATCAGACAGGGGTCAGTATTCAGCCGACCCTGGGTTTCAGTGCCGGAGGCTTTTCACTGACGGCATGGGGATCTACAGATTTTGACGGGACTTCCGCTTCGGTCGGAGCTGCTGCCAAAGAGATAGATTTGACTGCTGCCTATACTTTAGGTAATTCCGGATTGACTTTTTCAATTGCAGATTTATGGTGGGCAGGACAGGGAGCGCGTAAATACTTTAATTTTAAAAGTCATGAAACCGCTCACCATTTTGAAGCAGGACTTACTTATGCCGTCCAGTCTGAAAAGTTTCCTTTATCTATAGCATGGTATACCATGTTTGCCGGACAAGATAAGAATGCGGAAGGCAAACAGAATTACTCGTCTTATGTCGAGTTTAATTATCCTTTCTGTGTAAAGATGGTAGATCTGAACGCAACTTGCGGTATTGTTCCTTATGTGGCTCCTCAGTACAATTGTGATGGATTCGCTGTGACCAATGTTGCTTTGAAAGGAACTACCCGGATCAGATTCAATGATACGTTTGCTTTGCCTATATTTGCACAGGCTGTTTGGAATCCTCGTATGGAAGATGCACATTTGGTGTTTGGCATCACTTTAAAACCGTGAAATCAGATATAATTTAAAAACTCGTGAAGTTGTTAGCCGGCCCGTAGCAGTAGTGATACTGTTACGGGTTATGCAGTATAAAAAATGAATAAATATGGATAGAGAAGAGAGTGTACAACATTTCCTCGATTTGATAAAGAGATCACGTCGTGGTAAGTTCAAGGTTTACATCGGTATGATTGCCGGTGTAGGCAAGTCTTACCGGATGCTTCAGGAAGCACACGATTTGATTGATAGTGGAGTAGATGTCCGGATAGGATATATTGAGACACACGGGCGTGCCGGGACGGAGGCCGTATTGGAAGGCTTGCCGGTTATTCCGCGTAGGAAACTGTTTTATAAAGGGAAAGAGCTTGAGGAGATGGACTTGGAGGCGATTATCCGTATTCATCCCGAAATTGTGATAGTGGACGAGCTGGCACATACTAATGTGGAAGGAAGTCTAAATGAGAAACGTTGGCAGGATGTGATGACATTGCTCGATGAAGGCATTAATGTGATTTCGGCAGTCAATATCCAGCACATTGAGAGTGTAAACGAAGAAGTGCAGGATATAGCAGGCATTGAAGTTCGGGAACGTATTCCCGATAGCGTACTTCAAGAGGCTGACGAGGTCGTGAATATTGACCTCACAGCCGAAGAACTGATTACCAGGCTTAAAGCGGGGAAGATATATAAACCGGAGAAGATCCAGACCGCACTCAATAACTTTTTTAAGACTGAAAACATTTTGCAACTCCGTGAATTGGCCTTGAAAGAGGTCGCATTGCGAGTAGAGAAGAAAGTGGAAAATGAAGTTGTGATGAGCATTGGCCTTGGGGTTCGTCATGAAAAATTTATGGCTTGCATCAGTAGTCAGGAAAAGGCTCCCCGGCGTATTATACGGAAAGCAGCCCGTTTGGCTACCCGGTACAACACCTCGTTTGTAGCACTCTATGTACAGACTCCCAGAGAGAGTATGGAGCGTATCGATCTGGCCAGCCAACGTCATTTGCTGAATCATTTTAAACTGGTGACTGAGTTGGGGGGAGAAGTGGTTCAGGTGCAGTCGAAAGATGTGTTACGGAGTATTGTACAGGTTTGCAAAGAGAAACAAATATCCACTGTTTGTATGGGATCCCCTTTCCTCCGATTGCCCGGCGCTGTGTGCGGAATATTGAAATATCGCAGATTTTTAAATAATCTGGCACAAGCGAACGTAGATTTGATTATACTTGCATAAAAAATGATTTAGTCTCATTATCAATTATGAATATAAAAACCAAATTACTTTTCGGCATTGGAATATTGGCCGGAATGATCATTTTACTGGTAACACTTTCAGTGGTTAATCTTCAGATTTTGACGGCTACGGAACCTGACAGTCCGGTTGCTATGCCTGCTCTGGAACGTGCTCTTTTATGGATTTCCATAACGGGTGGTATTTGTATTTTGACGGGGTTGGTTCTGCTTATTTGGCTACCCCGCTCCATTAATAGACCGGTAAAGGAACTGACTCGTGGAATTCTGGAAATAGCCAATCATAATTATGAAAAGAGATTGGATATGAAGGGGTATGAAGAATTCAGGGAGGTTTCCGATAGTTTCAATCGTATGGCAGAGAAACTGACAGAATATCGTGACAGTACGTTAGCTGATATTCTTTCTGCAAAAAAATTTCTTGAGGCTGTAGTCAATAGTATCCATGAACCGATTATCGGGCTGAATACCGAACGGGAAATTCTTTTTATTAATAATGAAGCACTGAATGTGCTCAATATGAAGCGTGAGAATGTGATTAGGCACTCGGCTGAGGAACTTTCTTTGAAGAATGATCTGCTGCGCAGACTGATACGTGAACTGGTGACTCCCGGCGAAAAGAATGAACCCTTGAAAATCTATGCGGATAATAAAGAAAGTTATTTCCAGGCTTCTTATATCCCGATTGAGAATGCAGAGGCAGAAAAAGGAGAAGCCCGTAATTTGGGAGACGTCATTTTGCTGAAAAATATCACAGAATTTAAGGAACTCGATTCGGCAAAAACAACCTTCATTTCCACTATTTCTCACGAACTGAAGACCCCCATTTCTGCCATTATGATGAGCCTTCAGCTATTGGAGGACAAGAGGGTAGGAGTTCTGAATGGAGAACAAGAACAGCTGTCAAAGAATATAAAGGATAACAGCCAGCGTTTGCTTGATATCACCGGAGAATTACTGAATATGACTCAGGTGGAAGCCGGTAAACTTCAGATGATGCCTAAAATTACAAAACCTATCGAACTGATTGAATATGCCATTAAGGCCAATCAGGTACAGGCCGATAAATTCAATATACAGATAGAAGTGGAGTACCCTGAAGAGAAGATACCTAAGTTATTTGTGGATAGTGAAAAGATAGCTTGGGTGCTTACTAATCTTTTGAGCAATGCAATCCGCTATTCTAAAGAGAATGGACGGGTGGTGATTGGTGCACGGCGTGAAGAAGAGTATATCGAACTCTATGTCCAGGACTTTGGGAAGGGTATTGATCCGCGATATCACCAAAGTATTTTTGATCGTTATTTCCGTGTACCGGGCACCAAGGTGCAGGGGAGTGGCTTAGGATTGTCTATCTCAAAAGACTTTGTAGAAGCACATGGAGGTACGTTGACCGTGCAGAGCGAATTGGGTAAGGGGAGCTGCTTCGTGATGAGACTGAAGGCTTGATGATGATTGTAAATGACAGAGGTGAACTTGTGGCTCTGTAGGGTATTTTCCGGAAAAAACAACTTATAACATCTTTATATTAAGCTTTTTTTGTTATTTTTGTCGGCGTATTGATATATAATCTGATACTTGTCTAAGTTAATCTTTTAAGCGAGGTATAATAATGCATTCTGAAATCGCAGATGAAAAATTGCTGGTCGTCCAATTCTCACAAGGAAACCATATAGCGTTTAAGACACTGTTTGTGCGTTATTATCCAAAGGTGCGCTCTTTTATTATGGGATTGGTTAAATCAGAGAGTGAAACGGAAGATTTGGCACAAGAGGTTTTTCTTAAGCTGTGGACCCATCGGGAACGATTTCGTGAAGTGGAAGTCTTTGGTACTTATCTGTATGTTTTGACTAAAAATACAACTTTCAATTATTTGCGTTCCAGGCAGAATCGTCAGGATGATCAAAGGGCTGATTCAGTGGAAGGGTCTACGGATACTACACCTTACGAAGAGTTAGTTGCCAAAGATTTGCAATTATTGATTGATATGGTGGTAGAGAACATGCCTCCTCAACGGCAAACGATTTTCCGGTTAAACCGGGAGGCTGGGCTTACCAATGCAGAAATAGCGGAAAAGTTGCAGATAAGTAAAAAAACAGTTGAGAACCATCTTAACCTGGCATTGAAAGAACTGAAAAATGCTTTGTTACTCTTTATTTTTCTCTATTTATGTTAATACGGTTAGGGATAAACTCGGATTTATACGTCCTATTATAAATTACTAATAGAATGAGTTATTTAAAAAATATAATCACTTACTTTTTCCATCATCCGGCATCGGAAGAGGTGGCGGGGAGAGTGTATAAACGATTAACCGACACAAACAGCAAGCAAGAGAAAGAGGAGGCTTTGTCTGGTATTTGGGAACAGATTGGTTTTCCGGAAGGGGATGAACACGAAACATTAAGAGCGTTTGAGAAGCTGGAACAACAGATTGGAGGAAGCTCTGTGAAGTTGGAACCGGACTCTCCGCGTTTCCGTATTCCCCGGTGGACTTGGGTTGCTGCATCTATCATCATCCCTCTATTGCTTTTATTCGGTTCTGCTTATTTATATACAGAAACTCTTACTATCAAGAATGAACTCAGTAATGTGACCTTCATCCAATACTATGTTAATAATGGGAAGAGGGAACAAATTATCTTACCCGATCAATCGAAAGTTTGGCTCAATTCCGGTTCTCTGTTGGTTTATCCATCTTCGTTCATTGGAGATGAACGTGAAGTTTATCTGGCCGGTGAAGGTTATTTCTCAGTAACGAAAAATAAAGAATGTCCTTTCATTGTGAAAACGAACTCTATTTCAATCAGTGTACTCGGTACGGAGTTCAATATAAATGCTTATCCTAATATCGATAAGGTCGTGACAACTTTGGAAGAAGGATCCATTCGTATGTTGCTGAATCGTTCCAATTCATCCTATTTACTGGAGCCTGATGATCAAATCGTTTATATCCCGTCTACTGGACATATAGAGCGAAAACGGGTAAAAGCTTCTGATTATTCTGACTGGAGAGATGGAGGTTTGTATTTTAGTAGTAGTCCGTTTAAAGAAGTGATACAGACCTTAGAACGCGCCTATTCGGTTCAGGTACATTTACAGACTTCTATTTATCAATCCAATAATCTAACTATTCATTTTTATCCTAATGAGTCGATAGAAAATGTAATGATGTTGATCAAAGAAATGATTCCGGGACTTGAATATCAGATAGAGGGGAAAGATATTTATATCGAATAAGATTTTAAATATTAGCTTTTGTTAACGTTTTGTCGTTGGGTGTAGTTAAATAACAGACTGTCCTATTGTAAAAGTCGCCAAAGGACGGCTATTGTTTAACTAAAAAAAATAATATTATGAACAAAAATCGATCAATCCGAGTGGCAACCTTTTGCCTTGGTTTGATGTTGGCGGGTTCTCTGCAAGTACATGCCCAGAAAGTTACGTTTCGGGATGGAACAGTATCATTGAAACAAGCGTTTGAGAAGATCGAAGCATCTTCGAAGTATAAAATCGCTTATAATGATTCACACCTGAACGTCTCTCGTAAGGTTTCGTTAAACCAGAAAGAAACTGAAGTCCTGGAGATATTGGCAACCATCCTGAAAGATACGGGTTATACATACAAAAAAAACGGCAACTACATCGTTATTGTGCCGGTGGAGCAAAAGCCTGCTTCAAAGGTAAAGAAAGTGAAAGGAGTTGTAAAAGATGCCAGTGGCGAGGCGATTATCGGAGCAAATGTATTAGTAAAAGGTACGACAACAGGAGTAATTACCAATCTCAATGGAGATTTTGAGTTAGAAGTGCCGGATAACGCAGTATTACAGGTTACATATATTGGATATGTACAGCAGGATATAGCTGTAAAAAACCGGAATCAATTAACTATCTCGCTGAAGGAAGATACTAAAACTTTAGATGAAGTTGTTGTCGTAGGTTATGGTACTATGAAGAAAAAGGACCTGACCGGAGCTGTAGCATCAGTGAAGATGGATGATACTCCCTTAAGTACAATCTCTACGGTAAGTCATGCATTGGCAGGTAAGGCTGCTGGATTGCAAGTAAACACAGTTAGTGCCCAGCCGGGTGGGGGGACAACATTTCGTATTCGTGGAGCTGCTTCGACCGGTGCAGGTAATGATCCGTTAATTATTGTGGATGGATTTCCTGTAAGTAATGCGGGAAATGTCAGTGTCGGTTATAACAGCGATAATGGTACAACTGATAATATATTGGCCTCTATTAATCCCAATGATATAGAATCAATTGAAGTATTGAAAGATGCCAGTTCTACTGCCATTTATGGTGCGCGCGCAGGTAGTGGTGTTATCATTATTACGACTAAACGGGGAAAAGAGGGGAAACCCAAAGTTACCTATTCAGGATCGGCTACTGTACAGACCATGGCTACCCAATATGAAATGTTGGATGCACAGGATTTTATGATTCAGTCTAACCGCTGGTTCAAGGAAAAATGGATGTATGACAATAAAGTTGGTATTTATGGCGGTAAGAGTGAATCGGATGTCGCCAGTGCATATAGTCCAAAATATTCAGATGCGGAGATTGCGAATCCGGTGAACGATACGGATTGGTATGATCACATTACGCGTACCGGTTTTCAGACACAGCATAATATTTCTATCAATGGAGGTACAGAATATACCAAATATCTGATTTCGGGTAACTTTTTTAATCAGAAGGGTATTGTGAAGAATAATGGTATGTCGCGTTATACCGGGCGTGTTAATTTGGATCAGAAACTTAGTAAATATGCAAAAGTCGGTATCAACCTGACTGTGAGCCGTAATACATTGGACAATGTTCCGTTGGGAGCGGGGCAAAATGAATATGCCAGTATTTTAGTGTCGGCAGCTCAGTTTAGTCCTCTACTTTCGGTCAAAGATGAAAATGGTGATTACAGTTTGAATCAACAAGCTGCTTATATTCCAAACCCTGTTTCATTACTTGAGATTAGTGACCAAACGACTAAAGAACGTTTGTTGGCTACTCCGTTTGTTGAAATTAAACCTATTAATGAACTCACATTAAAAGCGAGCTTCGGCATTGACCGCAACTACCAGCGTCGTGAAGTGTATATGCCCAAAACAACTCTTTATGGAGAAAAGGCAGATGGACGTGCAGATATCGGGCAATATGACAGATCTGATTATTTGCTGGAACTGACAGCCAATTATGCAAAGCGTTTTGGTAACCATAATTTGAATGCTTTGGTCGGGTATTCTTTCCAGCGTTTCACCAGCAAATATCTGAATGCCGGTAACCAGGGATTTTTGACGGATGCTTTTCTGTTTAATAATCTGGGTGCAGGTACTTATGAGAAACCATGGGTTGGTTCTTCCGCTTCTAAAAGCGAAATGGCTTCTTTCTTCGGTCGTGTAAATTATACCTATAAAGATCGTTATTTGCTGACTGCCACTCTTCGTGCTGATGGTGCCTCTAACTTTGCAAAAAATAACCGCTGGGGGTATTTCCCTTCTGTCGCTTTGGGTTGGAGATTTACGGAGGAAAATTTTGCCCGGTCTTTGAATTTGGATAAAGTGCTATCTAACGGTAAGTTAAGGTTAAGTTACGGACAAACAGGTAACTCGAATATTGGAGATAAATCAGTCACTTATTATGGTACTGGATATAATAAAGTTTTCGGTAATAAAGAATATACAGGAGTTTATGTCAGTCAGATCGGTAATCCGGATTTAAAATGGGAGACGACGACCGAGTGGAATGTAGGATTGGATCTGGGCTTCTTAAACAACCGTTTTAATGTAACGGCAGAATACTTTCATAAGGTAGTTTCTGATTTGCTTAGTTCCCGCAGTGTGCTTTCATATAATGAAGTAGGTTCAATTGCGGCCAATATTGGTAAAACACAAAGCCAAGGATTTGAACTGACAGTCAATACAAAGAACTTTGATACAAAAGATTTTAGCTGGAATACCGATTTCACTTTCTCATTCTATCGTGATAAATGGAAAGAACGTGACGAGAGCTGGAGCCCGAACCCATACGATATGTATAATGCTCCGTTGAGGGGATACTATATGTATCTGTCTGACGGGTTGATTCAGCCGGGAGAGGAAGTATCCTGGATGCCGGGAGCCCTACCGGGACAGGTGAAATTAAAAGATATTGATGGATATGCATACAATGCAGACGGAACTTATAAAACCGATAAACATGGCATTCCATTGAGGACTGGAAAGCCGGATGGAAAGATCGATTATGCGGATGCTGTATTTAAAGGTTGCAGTGATCCGGGGTATTTGTTGGGATTGAATAATACTTTCCGTTATAAGAATTTCGATCTGAATGTTTACTTCTATGGGCAGCTGGATTTATTAAAGAGTGGTTCTTATAAAGATTATTGGATTGTTGGTTCAGGGACAATGACTGGAGTGAATAACTTATATCGTGGCTATAACATGCCGACTTCGGCTAAAGATGTGTGGTCACATGATAATACATCGGGTAAGATGCCGGGTTATTTTCAATATATGAGTAATTATGGATATGGAGACTATTTTCTGGAAAAGAGCTGGTTTATTCGATGCCGTAATATTACATTGGGATATACATTGCCTGTTAAATCGGCAAAGAAGCTGATTTCCAATGTACGTATCTACGCTGATGTAAACAACTTGTTTACTATTACTCCGTATGATGGTTTGGATGTGGAAACGGATGATTCTTATTGGGCATATCCTAATGTGCGCAGTTTTAGTATTGGTCTGGATATTACTTTCTAAGCAATAAAAAATAAAGAATGATATGAAAAAGATAATTTATATATTTTCCCTGTTTATCGCAGTGATTGGTTTATTGGATTCTTGCATTAACCTGGAATCCGAATCATACGACTCTATTAATACAACTATATTTCCAACTAATGCAGATGATGCAGATGCACTGGTTATTGCAGCAGCTTACGGTCCGTTCCGTGCAGATGGATATGGCGGATTATTTCAATGCGCTAAAGGTGGTCTGGCCTCCAATACAGATATGTCTACCGACCTATTGGACTGTAAATGGGGAGATTCATGGTGGCCAGCTGTATTACAGTTGAATTTCACTGCTACCTCTGATATCCCTACTTCTTTTTATGGTACGTGGGCGAATCATATCGGAAAGATGACATTGACATTAGACCGTATTTCTGGTATTGATATGAAAGAAGAGGAAAAAACACGTTTAGTTGCCGAAACACGTTGTGGACGTGGCTGGTTAGCATATATTCTTTACGACTTGTATGGCCCTATTCAGATTCCTTCATTAGAAGTTTTACAGAATCCTACCCAGAAGGTCATTGTACCTCGTTCTTCAAAAGAGGAAACGGTGAAGCTGATTGAAGATGATTTGAAAGCGGCAGCTGAAGTACTTCCTGCTAAATATAGCAAGTCTGATGAGAACTTCGGACGATTTACCAAAGGACTGGCATATACGGTGTTGATGAAATTTTATATGCATGAAAAAGAATGGGGCAAAGCTGTGGAATGTGGAAGAGAAGTTATGAAATGTGGGTATTCGTTGGTTGCTAATTATAAGGACATCTTTACTTTAGAGAATGAAGGCAATGATGAAATGATCTTTTCATGTATTGAAACCAGAGGGGTAAATGAGCAAATGTGGCATGCACATGTGTTGCCAAGTAATTCGAATATCCAAAAATGGAATGGTTATCGTATGCCATGGCAGTTTTACCACAGTTTCGACCCTAAGGACAAGCGTCTGGAAGTTATTTGTAGTGAATATGTAGGAACAGATGGGGTGACATACAATGAAACTAATCCGGGCGAGTATCTGGATAAAGGTGCATTGCCCATCAAGTATGGAGAAGATCCGACACAAACCAGTGAAAGCAGTGAAGTAGATGTTGTTGTTTACCGTTATGCCGATGTGTTGACTCTGATGGCTGAGGCTTTGGCACGTAGCAATAATGCAGTTACTCAGGAAGCTGTGGACCGTCTGAATGATGTACATACACGTGCAGGATTGACTGCTTATCAGTTGAGTGATTTTACCTCACTGGACGATTTTCTTGGAGCTGTTCTTAAAGAACGTGGGCATGAATTATGGGGTGAGGGCTGCCGTCGTAGTGATCTCATTCGTTATGGATTGTATATTGATTATGCTATCAAGTATAAGGGATCTACTACTGCAAAAGAGTATATGAACCTGATGCCGTTGCCGCAGAGTGTCATTACCGAAAGTAGTGGACAGGTCATTCAGAATGAGGGTTACTAATGCTTATTAAGAGATTATTATAAATTTATTCAAAACGGATTCCGCAATTTGTCATGGGGCATCTTATGATTCTTTAAATTGCTGGGATCCGTTTTTTCACAATTAGAATAAAAAAACAGATTATGCTTTTTAAAGGAATACGTTTAGCCGTTTTATTATCCGGAATGTTGATTTTCAGTCCAATGACTCCGGCACAAATTGTTTTGAAACACCCTGGTTGGGAATGGAGAATTTCTGAAACCGGATGTGCGGAACAACTAATATTTAAAAATAAACAACGAAATGATACAGTACCTTTTTTCCGTAAGGGCGATCATGCCGGCCCCTCTTTCTATGCTAAACGCGAGGGAAAAGAGATACGTGCGCCTTGGATTCCGGATGGATATGCTTCCTATCGCAGCGAAATAGACGGGGTGCTTTGCTGCATTTCCTATACAAAAGTTCATGGGCAACCTGCATTGAGGGTAAAGTTGACTAACGAGTCACCAGTTCCTTTTCAACCTCAGAAGGCAGGGCTTAAGTTAGGTATCGATACATATATGGACAAATATCCGGATTGGTTCGGTAAATATTTTCCAACTTTGATGAGAAATGAAAAGACTCATTTTTACGGGTATCTGCAGACTCCTTCCGGACATACATTGGGACTTGTGTCACAACAGCCTGTAGCATCTTGGAGTGTGGACTATAATTTGGGATATCAGGATCCGGCACCGTTTTGGTTCATGGGGCATCGCATTGAATCGCTAAATCTTGACTTGTTGAATGCCTTACCTTTACCGGTTCGTCATCCGCAAGATTTGTATGAGTTGAAACAAGGCGAAAGTAAAGAGTGGACCTTCCTGTTCATCAATGTGGGGAAGCTGGATAATTTGGAATATGCTATAACACAAGCTGCAGATATTCCTTTGATTGATATTCGTCAGACCTCTTATACTGCACATGAGGAAGCGTCATTCATGCTTACAGCGGATACTCCAGAGGTAAAAGTAACTAATGATGTGGGGGCAGAGTTACCTGTTGTGCTGACTAAAGCGGAGGGTAAACGTTGGATGGGAAAGGTTAAACTGGGAGATGCAGGACTTTATACTCTTTCCGTCCGTTCGGGCAATAAGGTTGCCGAAGCAGTATGGACGGTGCATCATCCTTGGCAGTGGGTGATGAAAAAGGCACGTGAGAATGTAGCCCGTTATCATCAGAAACCCACATCACATGCCGAAAGTTGGTATGGGTTCTATTCGGCCTTTCTGGCCGCCCGTTATTTTCCGGATAAAACATTGGATAAACAATTGAGTGATTATTTTGATCAGCTCTACAATAAATTGCATGATCCGGAAAAAGTGGAGCCATTGTATTTTAAAACTCGTATTCAAAATACTTCTACTACAATTGGGATGTTGGCAGATAAGTATGAGGCACAGGGAAATTTGGAGGATCTGAAGAAAGCATCGAAATTGGCTGACTGGATGATTCGGACTTCTCAGCGTGATGACGGAGCCTATTATAATCACGGAACAGTCTATACCAGTGTTATTTATATTGCTAAAAGTGTTTTAGAACTTGCTGTTCTTGAACGTAAACTGGGTGAGCAAGATCCATTTTGGAAAGATTGTGCCGAACGTCATTTTTTATCTGCCAAAAAGGCAATTGACCAATTGGTTGCATCACAAGGTGATTTCCAGACAGAGGGAGAGTTGACATTTGAGGATGGAATGATTTCTTGTTCGGCTTTGCAGATCGGTATGATGGGGGTTCTTGAAAAAGATGCTGAAACACGTAAATATTATACTGATGCAATGCTGAAGATTCTTAATAGTCACGATTGTCTGACTCAGCTTCGTGTTCCTGATGGACGTCGCCGGCAAGGTACTATGCGTTATTGGGAAGCGCAATACGATGTGCAAATGTTACCGAATATGTTTAATTCGCCACATGGTTGGAGCGGATGGCGTGCATATGCTACCTATTATGCCTATTTGTTGACAGGTGACGAAAAATGGTTGGAACAGACATTTAATGCAATGGGGGCTTTTGCTAATTTGATTGATTATAAGACAGGACAGTTGCGTTGGGCTTTTGTTGTTGATCCACACCTTGAAGTAGAACAGGCATGCAGTGCTGATACAAAATTGAACTTTTCAGATCTTAGTTTTGGCAATCCGCATCCCAAATTATATGATACCCGTAAGTTTGTTATTGGCGAACAATATGTTAACATGATCAGCGATTGGCAGACAGTCAATACTCAGGATAATGATGTGCATGAACTGTTTAAGTGTATTGGTGAGACGGTACTGACTAATGCTTTTGTGATAGAACGTCCAAATGGTGAGGTGGTTGGATATAATTGTCGTGTATCCGGAAAAGGTAATACACTGACAGTAAAGGCAGACGAAAAACAAATCGTGAATCTGCATTGTAACTTAAAACAACCGTTCTCTGTGACTTTTGGTGGCAAATCCCGCTCTTTACCCAAAGGATACTGTGACTGGGCCTTTGGGCAATCCGGTTATTAATTATTCGATAACTTTCATTGATCCCCTGTATTCATAAAACGAGATGTGTGATATGTTTCGTTTTATGAATATAGGGGATGTTTTTTGAAGAAACTGTTTTTATGAGAAACTTTGGCTTACTCATAGGAATACTTATCTTTGCATAGAATGAAATAACACTAACAGAAACACAAAATGAGACATTTATTTTTATTGGCAGTGCTTTTGTATGCCTGCACTTCTTACGCACAGATTCGTGTGCAAGAGCGACTTTCGGAGGGGGAGACCAGCTTTGTTTTGACTACTCCTGAGTTACAAGCCAAAATTTATTATGATGTAAATGATGAACTTGTCATCAAAAAATCGGCAGAGTTATTTGCTTTTGACGTTGAAAGAGTGACCGGCCGAAAGCCTGAGTTAATCCAAAAGCGTGAAAGAGCGAACTTCCTGGTTATTGTCGGAACTATTGAAAAGAATAAATGGATTCAGGAGTTGGCGCAAAAGGGGAAAATCGATATACGCCCGTTGCAAGGGGCTTGGGAACGATATCTGATTCAAACGATCGACAAACCTTATTCGGGGGTGGATAAAGCCCTGGTCATAGCCGGGAGTGATCGGAGGGGAGCTGCTTATGGTTTGTTTTCCATCTCCGAGATGATAGGGGTGTCTCCTTGGTATTGGTGGGCCGATGTTCCAATAAAAAAGCATGAAGCACTGTATATTGATGCTCCGGCCACTTACTCTAAAACTCCTTCGGTGAAATATAGAGGTATTTTCTTGAATGATGAAGACTGGGGGTTGAAGCCCTGGGCAGCTAAAACCTTTGAGAAAGAACGTGGTAATATAGGTCCCCGTACCTACGCGAAGATTTACGAGTTGTTGCTGCGTTTGAAAGCTAACCACCTGGCTCCAGCCATGCATCCTGTATCCACGGCATTTTACCGGATTCCTGAGAATAAACTGGTAGCCGATACATTCGCCATTGTCATGGGGTCCAGTCATTGTGAACCTCTATTGTTAAATACAGCCAGTGAGTGGCATAGTGAGACGATGGGGCCGTGGGATTATAACGCTAACAAGAATAAGATTAACGAAATATTAAGCAATCGTGTGAAGGAAATTTGCACTTACGAGAATGTATATACATTAGCTTTAAGGGGATTACATGACGCCGCCATGGGAGGTGGCAATGTGCCGATGAAAGAGAAGGTAAAGATGCTGGAGAGTGCATTGAAGGATCAGCGGAATCTGATAGCCCAACATATTAATAAGCCTGTCGAAACCATTCCCCAGGCATTTACTCCCTATAAAGAGGTATTGGATATTTATTCGAATGGTCTGGAGCTGCCGGAAGATGTCACTATTATTTGGGCAGATGATAACTTTGGTTACATGAAACGGCTGAGTGGTCCGCAGGAACAAAAGCGTGCGGGACGTGCGGGGGTATATTATCACCTTTCCTACCTTGGAGTACCCCATAGCTATTTATGGTTTAGCACCACTCCTCCGGCATTGATGTATGAAGAACTTCGCAAAGCGTATGATACTACAGCTGATTGTATTTGGTTGGCGAATTGCGGAGACCTGAAAGGTTCCGAGGTACAAGTTTCGTTTTTTCTCGATATGGCTTATGATATTGAGCAGTTCAACGAAAAAAATGTGCATACCTATCCTGCCCGTTGGTTGGCAAAGATGTTTGGAGAACAATATTACAATACGTTGGAGGATATTACCTGTTCGCATATAAACCTGGCTTTTTCCAGAAAACCTGAATATATGGGTTGGGGATATTGGAATAATTATTGGGGTGGAGGAGAAAAACGTACTGATACAGAATTTTCTTTTACGAATTATGAAGAGGCTGGGAAACGTCTGGCAGAGTACCGGCGTATCGGTAAAAAGGCAGAAGATATGCTGGTTACATTAGAAGAGGCGGCCAGACCCGCACTGTACCAACTGCTGTATTATCCGGTAAAAGGCGCTGAATTGATGAATCGAATGAATATGACAGGGCAACTGTACCGACAGTATGTGCGTCAGAAACGTGCCGCTGCCAATAATCTGAAAAGCGAAGTAGAATGTTGTCACGATAGTTTAGAGGTTATTACCGGTAGGTATAATTCTCTCTTGAATGGTAAGTGGAAATACATGATGTCTCTAAGACAAAATTATGATGGAAGTAGTTCTTATTTTATGCTTCCCTTGATGGAGGAATGCTATATGCCGGCAGGTGATCCGAAATTAGCTGTTCAGCCCGAAAGCGAACAACTGGACCGGGGAGGTTTCAGTTGTCATGTTTTACCTACGTTCAACACGTATTCCCGTAAAAGTCACTGGATCGATATTTATAATCAAGGAGGTGGAAAATTGGCTTGGAAATCGGTAGCCTCTGACGAATGGATTGTTTTGTCCTGTCAATCGGGCATTACTTTTACGGAGGATCGGATCCGGGTATCTATCGACTGGGATAAAGTCCCTGTAGGGGAGAAGGTCACAGGAGGGATAGAGTTCTCTTCCGGGATGCAGAAAGAGCGTGTGTTTGTATCTGTATTCAATCCGATGGTTCCGGCACGGGATGAGTTACAGGGACTTTTTGTGGAAGAAAATGGTTATGTATCTCTGCCTGCTACTGACTTTCACCGTAAATTTGAGAGTAATGACATTAAGATGCACATACTATCAGGATTGGGTTTCGAAGGCTCTGCCTTGCAAATAGGCAGTCCGACAGCTCCGTTACAGATGTACCGATCGGGTGAGGTCCCCAGGGTAGAATATGATTTCTATACTTTCAATGCAGGGATAGTTGATGTGTATACCTATGTACTACCAACTTTTCCTTTACATGCTGAGCGGGATTACAAACTACCGGAGCATACCAATTCGGATACAAAATACAGTGTCCGTATTGACGATGGCTCTATTTCCACTCCATCTACTTCGGCCATAGAGTACTCGCAGATCTGGTATGATAGTGTATTGAAGAATTGCAGGGTGAACAAATCAACCCTTTATGTAAAAGCTCCCGGCAAGCATACCTTGCAGATTCGTTGTGGAGATCCCGGAACAGTGGTTCAGAAAATAGTAATTGATATGGGCGGTCTCAAAAGATCATATTTGGGACCTGAAAGTACTCTTTACCGTTGATATTATTTTTAATTAACATTCTTGGATGCAGGCTTTTCGGAATTGTTTTATTTCTATAAATAGAGAACCTATTTTGAATGTCTAATGAAAATGAAATCTATTATGAAAGTCTGTTCATTCTTGAATAAAGGAGTTATAATTGCGATGGCGGTTGTTTGTTCTGCCGGTTTACAGTCTTGTCTGGATGACAATGATAAGTACTATTATGTAGGAGGATTTCCTAATGCTCTTGTAACAGTGAAAAACGCGACTGATGGTTCATGCTTTTTACAGTTGAATGATAGCACGACATTGTTGCCTACTAATATGACCTCTTCTCCTTTTGGCGAGAAAGAAGTAAGGGCATTGGTGAATTATGATGAATTGGATGAATCAGGTGGAAAATATGATAAGGCCATACAGGTGAACTGGATAGATAGTATTCTGACCAAATCGATTGCACCTGATCTGGGGACGGAAAATGATGTTGTATATGGCACGGATCCAGTCGAAATTGTGAATGATTGGGTGACTATTGCAGAAGATGGTTATTTGACTCTACGTTTCAGAACAACGTGGGGAGACTATCATAAAGCCCATTTCGTAAATTTATTGTTAAGCCAGAATCCGGAGAATCCTTATGAGGTAGAATTCCGTCATCATGCGTACGGAGACACATATGGTACGATGGGAGATGGTCTGGTCGCTTTTAAACTGGATGGTCTGCCGGATACAAATGGTAAAACAGTCAAATTAAAACTAAAATGGAAATCATTTACCGGCGACAAATCTGCAGAGTTTGATTATTGCACTCAAAAGTCCGTTACACCAGTTAATGCAGCAATCACATCGGTAAGGAGTAATTTGAACTTAAAATAACTTCTCAAGCCCCAAAAGGTTACGTTTCTGTGAATCTCGATTGGAGCATACGGCTTGCCGGGATCTGAAAATAGATAGGAGCGTAGCCCTTTTCTATTAACATTGTTAATGCCTTTTTCAGAACGTTTTTTTTCTATTTGCAAAGAAGAAGTCTTTTGTGTACAAAAGACTTCTTCTTTATTATCAAAAGGCTTGTTTTAACGTACTGTTAAAACAAGCCTTTTGCAGGAATGTAACTAATGCTTACAATTACTTGATTTTTAATCTTATGGAGTGATGTTAGAACTTTTACTCCCCAATCTTCTCCTATAAGGTTTAGCGGGGATATTTGTTATTTTAATAAGTATATGTGCTTTGATAAAAAAAAGTAGGTGGTTAAACCTTTCGATAAGATTGTTTGTTCAGACTTCCTGTATTTACCTCGTTTCAGTAAATAGACTTACATAGTTGAAGCATTATCATTTTCCCTTGTTGATAGCCTGTTTGAAGTAATGGTTAATAGAATGAATGTAAACTTGTAATCAATTGAAGCTTATTTTGTTATCCTGTTGATAACTTTAGTGGATACCTGTTAATAACCTTGTTGATAACTGAGTGGAATGTATGAGGGGAGCAACGTGTCGGGCAATAAAAAAGCGCCCAAGAGTGGAAGCCTCCTAAACGCTAATTTTCTTTTGGTAGCGGGACCCGGGATTGAACCGGGGACCTCATGATTATGAATCATGCGCTCTAACCAGCTGAGCTATCCCGCCATTGTTTCTCGATTGCGGGTGCAAAGATAGAGCCTTTTTTTTAATCTCCAAAACATTTTCTATCTTTTTTGTGTTTAACTTAAAAAAAACATCTCTGGAAGTATGATGAACAGGCTATTTCTGACTCTGAAAGAAGAGATGTAATGAAGAAAGTGAATTAATTATGCCTTGTATTTAGAAAAAAGTATTTATCTTGGCACACACAATCAATAATAAAGCTATGAAAAAGGAGAAAATACATTTGGAATATCTTCTGAATGCGACTTCTAAAAATATTCTTTGGTCAGCAATAAGCACACCTACCGGTTTGGAGGACTGGTTTGCAGACAAAGTAGTATCAGATGATAAAACAGTGACTTTTTGTTGGGGTAAAACCGAACAGCGTCAGGCAACTATTGTTGCCATTCGGGCCTATTCGTTTATTCGTTTCCATTGGCTTGATGACGAAAATGAAAGGGAGTATTTTGAAATAAAAATGAGTAATAATGAATTGACGGGCGATTATGTGCTTGAAATTAGTGACTTTTCTGATCCGGAAGAGGTTGATGATTTGAAGGAATTGTGGGATTCCCAAGTGAGTAAGTTACGTAGAACATGCGGTTTTTAGTTAACTTTCAACCAAAAATTTTTTGCACTCCTTTTTTTGTGCTAATTTTGTATCTTAATTGCATGAAACTATTAAGATGCTACGCATAAAAAGATTAGATATTTTTATAATAAAGAGTTTCTTATTACTCTTTGTCGGTACATTTTTCATCTGCCTCTTCATCTTCATGATGCAGTTTTTGTGGAAGTATGTAGACGAATTGGTGGGAAAAGGGTTAGAAATGAGTGTACTGGCTCAATTCTTCTTTTATTCTGCGTTGAGTCTGGTACCGATGTCTCTGCCTTTGGCAGTGTTGTTGGCTTCTTTAATTACGTTTGGTAATTTTGGCGAGCGTTTTGAATTGCTCGCCATGAAGGCAGCAGGCATTTCGCTGCTTAAAATTATGCGTCCGCTCATTGTCCTTGTCTTCGCCATTTGTTGTGTATCCTTCTATTTCCAAAATGTCATAGGGCCGCGGGCACAAGCCAAGTTGGGCACTTTGCTCATTTCGATGAAGCAGAAATCTCCTGAGGTAGATATTCCCGAAGGAGTTTTTTATGATGAAATTGATGGGTATAATTTGAAAGTGCAAAGAAAAGACCGTAAGACGGGCATGCTCTACGATGTGATTATTTATGATTTCTCCAATAACTTTGATAATGCACGTATTATTGTAGCCGATTCGGGACGTCTGGAGATGACAGCCGATAAGCAGCATCTTTATCTACATCTGTACAGCGGTGAGATGTTTGAGAATCTGAAGGCACAGAGCATGAGTTCGAAGAATGTTCCTTATCGCCGGGAATCTTTCCGGGAGAAACATACGATCATTCAGTTCGATTCGGACTTTAATATGGCTGATGCCAGTATTATGAGCAATCAGTCTACCACCAAAGATATGATAAAAATACAGGCTTCCATCGACTCGATGACTGTATTGGCCGATAGTATCGGCAGGCAGTATTACATTGAAGCAAGTAAGGGGCCGTATCGCACTGCGGCCGGACTGACCAAGGAAGATACCCTGAAGATGGAGGAAGCGCGCATTGGCGATTACAATGTGGATAGTCTGTTTAAAGTTGCTACCTTGATGAATAAGCAGAAGATCATAGCTTCAGCCGTTGGCCGTACGGAGAATCTGTCGAGTGATTGGGGGTTTAAGAGCTTTACAATGGCTCAGAATGATCTTAGCATACGAAGACATAAAATAGAATGGCATCGGAAAATCACAATTTCTCTTTCCTGTCTCTTATTTTTCTTTATTGGCGCACCTTTGGGAGGCATTATCCGCAAAGGTGGATTGGGTATGCCGGTTATTGTTTCCGTGTTTACCTTTATCATTTATTATATTATTGATAATACAGGCTATAAAATGGCTCGAGACGGGAAGGGGATTGTATGGATGGGGATGTGGATGAGTTCCGCCATTCTGGCTCCGCTGGGATATTTCCTGACTTATAAATCGAATAAAGATTCTGTGGTATTGAATACTGATGTTTATATTGCTTGGTTTAAGCGAGTATTCGGTGTGCGCAGTGTCCGCCATCTGTCAAAGAAGGAGGTGATTATTCATGATCCGGATTATCGGCGTCTTCCCTCTGATCTGGATGCACTTTCGGAGGAGTGTAAAAACTATATGGAAAAGAACCGGTTGTCTAAAGCTCCTAATTATTTTAGTTTGTGGATGACTGCCGGTCAGGATCAGGAGATCATTGCGATTAACAACCGCATGGAGTCATTGGTAGATGAGATGTCCAATACCCGTTCGTTGATATTGCTTCAGAAGCTGGAGAAATATCCGATTATCCCTGTAAACGCACATGTGCGTCCGTTCCATAATTATTGGCTTAATATGGCAATTGGAATTTTGATGCCTATCGGTTTATTTTTCTATTTCCGTATCTGGGCTTTCCGTATACGCCTGAATAAGGATATGGAACGGATAATTGCATTGAACCGGGATGTAGAACTTACAATAAAGGATATTAATAACAAAAATTAAGATATAAGAGTATGGAACCAATAAGACTGAATACCATCGAAGAGGCGATAGCCGACTTCAAAGAGGGTAATTTCGTAATTGTGGTAGATGATGAAGATCGTGAAAACGAAGGTGATTTCATTATTGCTGCCGAAAAGATTACTCCGGAAAAAGTGAATTTCATGCTGACTCATGGCCGTGGCGTACTTTGTGCTCCTATAACGGAAGAACGCTGTGCCGAGTTGGAACTGGATATGCAGGTGTCATCCAATACTTCAATTTACGAGACTCCCTTTACGGTTACTGTCGATTTACTTGAGGGATGCACGACGGGAGTTTCCATGCACGACCGTGCTATGACTATCCGTGCTTTGGCCGATCCGAG
>OJME01000345.1_pt1 | contig 43754 bp, 45 predicted proteins | sample 1597151 | NCBI WGS metagenome assembly OJME01 (sample SAMEA2452118, study PRJEB22498) | human gut metagenome | biome: human feces; feature: human gut; material: feces | place: Australia | collected 2012
CAGTGCATATAGTTTGAAATATATTTACTTGCCACACCATTAAATCTACGCATCCATCTCTTTAAATTGCTATGTAAATTATTTATATGTTGGATATGGTAAATATCTTCTTTATACTTACCTGTTTTTATACGTTTATGGTTTAAATTGAAATCTGTAGCAAATCTAATGTAAGATTTGTGGCTATCTGTGCATAATATAGAATTCTCACCGATATGACCTTTATATAAATTTTCAAGCTCTTTATATGTCATTCTACCTTTGCATAATGGTTCTATTATTAAATTACCTTGTCTATCTAAGGCTGTAGCTATACATATTTGTTCTTTAGATATACCTCTCTTTTTAATAGATTTTCCTCTTTTATGAGATTCTCTTGGCATATTAATAGTTTTTGTTCCTTTAAACCTTTCAGCAAAAAATACCTCATCTGCCTCTATTAAGCCATCAACATGACCAGTTCCTAAAAAGGCACTTATGCAATCAAGAATTTTATGTCTCCAAAAGAAACTTGTTGCTATATTTATGCCTACAATTTTAGCAGATTTGCATATTTAAGCCACTTATCTAATGATTTTTTACTTCTATATACGGCAGAGTTTGTAAAATCAGTAAAAGTCCTTTTACAATCTTTACAGATATATCTTTGTTTACCATTATATTTACCATTTTTTGATATTAACTTAGAGCTACAGTGAGGACATACCTTTCCCTTAGAAAATCTAAACTCTTTGACATCTTCATAAATTTGTTCTACTTGAGAGTTTGATACAAGAAATTCTTCCAAATAAGATAGTAACTCTTCTACTTGATTCAATGGTAATGTTTGTATATCTGTTAATATAGACTTTATACTTGGCATTCTACAACCTCCTAAACATTAATATATCTATATTATAACCTAAATATATAAAAATATCTATTTTCAACACTAAATTAAAACATAGCCATATATTTAAATATCTAATTTTATAATTGTGTAAAGTATTGTTTAATAAAATAAGTAGGACCTGCTTGTGCACTTCCGCTTGTCTTATTTTCTATTATATTATTTAATTTAAAACCAATAGAATGCTTACCATTAGTTAACCTTATTTTCGGTGCACTATTAGAACCAAGATTTGAAACTAAATTTCTATTTGTACAAGTTGCTGTTAATGCTGAACTACTAGGAGTCCCCTTTGTTACAGTTGACCTAAAACCACCTGAACTTACAGTATGCTTGAATGTGAATTTGCATGAGCCAAGAGATGTTCCTGATGAATTATATAATCTTGCAGTTTGTGTCATACTTACGGGATTTTCAAATTCCCCCTTTATATTACTATTTTATTTTTATTAATTTAATATCTTCATCAATTGTTAAAATTGTATCTTTTTTCAAATTAACTTCTGAAGAATCTGTTAAAGCAAACGTTGTTGTATTTATATTTCCATTCTCATCTTCTATTGTTATATTAGGTTTTTCATTATCATTATGATCCTTATTTAAATGTTCTACCTTGTATATTCCTTCAGGAATATCAACACCAATTTCAACTACTTTCGTTGCCTCTAATACATACTCTTCATTATTTGAACTACACCCTACTAAAAATAATGAAATAAATAAACTGAGCATTAATACTTTTTTTATATTACCCACCTCCTTAAGTTTAGAATATTATATTATAAATATTTTAATATGCATATAGTTTTAATATATATATATATATTAAAAAATTTATACCTACAAAAAATATTCTAATCATTACTATAATTTCAGTATTTAATTTGAATAATAGGAAAAAGCCTAAATTTTGTAGATAAAAATACATGCGTAAGGGTTACATATGTTAATGATTATCATATAGACTTACCAGTATACATAATTAAAGATGATGTGGTTTATTTAGCTCATAAGAAGAATGGGTGGATTGTTAGTGATTCAAAAGCTTTTACTGTCGGTTTTGACTTCATAATTTTTAAATTCAATCCCATATCTTTTAGTTGGTCTTTAGTTATTATCTCATCTTCAACTATAATCTTATCCAGACTCCAAATATTGATAGTCTCTAGTTTTACATTATGATTCCTAGTAGGAAAAAATATTATAAAAGTAATATTAATAAGAAACAATGAATATTAGTAAATAAAAAATAAAAGGAGGACTCATGGCTAGAAAAAAATGTAAAAACAGTTGTAAAGGTATAGCAGATCAATATTTAACACTGGTTACTATATATGCAGCAATCATAAATCAACAATTTGATGACACAGATGAATTAGAAGTTTTTGCAGATTTTTTAATAGCACTGGGAGAGCAGTTATCTTTTGCAGCATCTATTAGGGGGTTGTGTGAAGAAGGATTGGGAGAAGATTTTGAAGTGGATGTTGATGAAAGTACAATAACAAGTTTAGTAGATGGATTTCATAGAAATTATAAGAAAAATTATAAAAAGAAAAAATAAATAAAAAAAGTATCAACAATTGAAAATCTCAATCATTGATACTTTTATTTTATTTATTGTTGACTAAGAAGTAATTAACAAGCTTCTTTTGCAACTTCGTTATTTCTAGCTTTGTTTAATTTTTGCATACCTATAGAAGCTACTATTAATGATACATAGCAAATAACTATGAATACAAATATAGTAGACCATGCAAATGTGTATCCTAATTTATCAACTAATAAACCGAATACAGATGAACCTGCAGCAAATCCTACAGCGAAGAATATTTGTACTACACCTAATATTGAACCAAAGTCTTTTTGACCAAAGAATGATCCTGTTAACATAGAAGGTCCTATCATGTAAGCGAATACTGATAATCCTTTTAATGTAGCAAATAATATAGCAAGACCATGTATATTTTGAGCAAATATTAATGCTAAACAAGAAACTGCAGCTAATAAGAATGCAACTACAAGTCCTTTAGTAGTACCTAATTTATCGAATATTGCACCACCAACTAAGTTACCGAATAAAGAGAATAATGCAAATGTTGATCCTATAGTACCAACTAATTTAGGGCTTATTCCAACATATCCTTTTAAGTAAGCTGGGTATTGAACAGCTAAAGCAGATACATACATACCTAAGAAGAATAAACCAAAACCGAACATCCAGAAGAATTTAAGTTTAGTAGCTTCTTTGAAAGTGAATCCAGAATTAGCTGAATTAGTAGTAGTAGTTTTTTCTTCTTGAGCGTTTTTAGCTCTTACTACTTCACTATCATCTTTAGGCATTCTTAACATGAATAATGATACTGGTATACCAACTATTAATGATAATGCACCGAATATCATGTAAGATTTACTTGCACCATTAGCAACAAGAGAATTTGAAACTAATTGTTGTAAGAATATATTACCAAGTCCACTACCTGCGAAAGCTAATCCCATAGCTTTACCTTTAGAAACTTCATCAAACCAGCTGTTTATTAATAGAGGTACCCCTATTGAAGATATAGCAGCAGTACCAACTTGTACAACAGCAGCAACTAAATAAAATTGCCATAATTGATTACACATAGAGAATGCTAAGAATCCTCCACCTGAAAGTAAACATCCTAAAAGGTATATAACTTTTGTGTTTACTTTTTTAAACATAGTACCTATGAAAGGTGAGGCTATTGCAGATACGAAAGTACCTAATGTAAATATTAATGAGAATCCAGCAAGTGTGAATCCATTTTCTTCAACAACATAACTAACAAATTGAGGTTGGATGTTAGATGCTACACCAAATGGTATTGCTTGTATAAGCATACATGCAACAACAATTAACCAACCAGTTGAAAATTTCTTTTTGTTTATAGTATTACTCATTTTTAATTGTCTCCTTATTTACTCATGAAATATGAGTGAAATTTAGAAGTTATTATTACATATTATTAAATGTACCTTATAAAACTTCTATTATTATTTCTTATAATTTAAATTTTTCTTCATAGAAAATTTTAGATTAACTAAGAAATAAATTCGTTTTAAAAGTTAATTTAATAAATTCTTCAAGAAATTAAAAATGAAATGAATTTTTAATAGAATTATGTTGAAAATTATAAAACTAAATAAATATAAAAGTCAATAGTTATTTCGAAAAAAATAAAAAAATACACAAAAAAAGCAAAAAATAAAAAAGTTGACTATATATGTCCTATTTACATAGTATCATAGAGTTACGAATTAGAGATTTGGGATTTCTAAGAACATAAATATACAATTTAAATAGTTGATTTTGATATGTTATTTAAGAATTAATTAATAATTAATAAATAATATTAATAGTATGTTTCAAGAAACATGTTATTAACAGTATTTAGGTTAGTTAGTGAAAATGAATTTGAATAATGAATAGAATTTAATATCTTACATTATATAAGTAAGATAAAATGTTTAAATTTAAAATAAAGAAGGTTTAATGTAATAAAAAAGAAAACTTCAAAGTAACGATGAAGTTGTGACGTTGAAGTTGGAAGTATTTTCTAGTTATAGAAAATAATTTTTAATTACAATTAAATTAAAAGGTACTATAAATATAGTACTTTAACTAGAAAATAGGATTTATAAAAATTAAGAAAGAAAAATACTTAATATTTAAGTTAATATAGTAATTTTAACATTTCTTAAATTAAAAAAATAAGTAAAAATACTAAATATATTGTTAATTAATACTATGTATAAATTTGTAGTATAAATAATATTTAAAAATAATAATCCTAATAAACCTCTACACAATGAAAATGCACTGTCAAAGGGTAGAATTGTGCATAGACATGGTGTTATAATAAGGTTAAAACAATACTTAACTTGAAAGGCAAGAAAAATGAGATTATTAGAACTAATTTTTTATCTATTAAGAGTTAATAAAAAGGTTACGGTTAAAGAGTTGGCTGAAATGTTCAATGTATCTACGAAAACCATTCAAAGAGACATTGATAAATTATCAGTTTTAGGGATACCTATAAATATATATAGGGGATCTAAGGGAGGTATAGAAATTGATAAGAATTATATCATAAATAAGCACCTTCTGAGACATCAGGACTATGACTCGCTAATTGCATCCCTTTATATAGGTGAAAGTATTAGTAAAACTATAAGTGATTCATTTTTAGTTGATAAGTTCAAGTCAGTAGATAATGATAGATGCTCAAAAGTTTTAGATAATTTAAATGATCGTTTTATAGTGGATTTATTTGATGAAAAATTTGATAGTCATAAAGAAATTTGTGATGAAATAAATAATGCTCTAGAAGATAAGTCTGTTATAAAAATAAATATAAATGATGAAAATTTAAGTGTTTATCCAATTTCTTTTATTTTAAGAAAAGAAGGACTATGTTTATATTGTTATAATACAAATAACAATGAATATATTGTTGTTTTAATTAATAAAATATCTGAAATTACAAATTCACAAAAAAGTTGTGATTTAAAGCTATATAAATATGGTGAAAATAAAGAAAAAATAAAGTTTATTTTGTAAAGTATATTTACAAAGTAATATATCATAAAGACGTCAGTTTTACTGGCGTCTTTTTTGATTGTAAGGAAATTATAAATTATTCTATCTGTGGATAATTTATAATTTTCAACTTATTAACTTGAGCAACGGACGAAGTCGTTGGCGACATGAACGAAGTGAATTTTTTGTTTATGAAATATAAATATAAATAATGAATATATTTTAAGTGTAAGGAATTATATAAATTAAACATTTTTAAGTGTAAGGAATTATATAAATTAAACATGATAAAGAAAGGGTGATATTTTGGGATTTGAATATGTAGTGAGAAATCATTTTTATAGTGTATTTTTTGCACCAAGGGGTAGAGTTAGGATGTATGAGATAGGAATAAAAATTGCTCAACAATATTTAACTCCCACAGATAAATTGATAGGTGTTATTGGAGAAGCAGGTTCTGGCAAAAGTATGTTAATTAAAGGAATGTTTCCAGGATTGGAACTTACAAATGATGATGAAGGATTAAAAGTTAGACCTCTACCTTTGATGAATTTAGGTGAAGAAACATTCTTTTCACCTCATACTTTTCATATTGATATTAGATTTGAAGTGGCTTTTTATCAAATGTATGAGATTGTAGATGCTATAAATAATGCTATTGAAAAAGGCAAGAGGGTCATAGTAGAACATTTTGATTTAATTTACCCTATGATAAATAAAAATGCAGACTTATTAATAGGAGTAGGGGGAGAAATAATTGTTACTAGACCGACCATTTTTGGTCCAGAGCCACAAGATATTTACAAGAGAGTTTATCATTCTATTAATATAAGAAAAATGGCTCATTCAGCAGAAGATTTAGTAGAAATGTTTTTACCAGAAGAAGATAGGATAAGTTGTGAACATGGAGATGTACTAAATGGATTTTTAATTTTATTTCACTGCAAGCCTCATATAAATATAAAAGAAATAGAAGATAAGGTTAATAAAATGATTGAAAAAGATATTCCTATACAATATTATGATGAAAAACATGTAAAAATAGGAGATTTTATTCATCCGTGTAGTGGTCCTAGAATACATGTTGACAGCACTTCAAAAATAGAACATTTCAAATTGCTACCAAAGCTTTATTATGATTCAACTAAAAAAGTATATATGTTAGTAGGATTGGTGGGAGATAAAATAGATGAAAGTTATAAAGATTTAAATAAAATTTAAAGGGAGATAAAATATGGAAAAGAAAACAATAGTCATAGGTGTTATAGGTGCTGATGTGCATGCCATAGGAAACAAAATACTTTATTATTGTTTTGTTGAGGCAGGATTTAATGTAATTAATTTGGGAGTTATGGTATCTCAAGTTGAATATGTGGAAGCAGCTATAGAGTCAAATGCAGATGCAATATTAGTATCTTCTTTGTATGGACATGGGGAGATAGATTGTAGAGGTCTTAGGGAAAGATGTACAGAATCAGGACTTAGGGGTATACTTCTTTATGTAGGAGGTAATATAGTAGTAGGAAAACAACCTTTCGAAGATGTGGAAAAAAGATTCAAAAATATGGGATTTGATAGAGTATTTCCACCGGGTACAGATCCACAAACCACAATTAAATTTTTAAAAAAAGATTTAAAGATAGGAGAATAAGATGAAAATTATACTACTTATTGACTTTGGAAGTACTTTTACAAAAGTTACAGCAGTAGATTTACATAAAGAAATTTTACTTGGATGTGCTTCAAGTTTTACTACAATTGATTCAGATATAAATATAGGACTGAAAAATGCCATAAAAAAATTAGAAAAAGAAATAGGAAAATTACCTGATTATACTTGTTTAGCTTGTTCTTCGGCTGCAGGAGGGCTTAGGATGATTGTAAGTGGTCTTGTTGAAAATGTCACAGCTAAGGCAGCTAAAGAAGCTTCCTTGGGAGCTGGAGCCAAAGTTATTAAGACTTATGCTTATGAACTAAGTGAAGAAGATTTAATAGAAATAGATAAAATAAATCCAGAGATATTTTTATTATCAGGAGGAACAGATGGAGGAGATAAAAAATGCATTTTGCATAATGCAAATATTATTGCTAAATCAAAATCTAAATTTCCAATAATAATTGCTGGAAACAAAGAAGTAAGTTATAAGTGTAAGAATATATTAAAAAATAAAGAAACATATATAGTTGAAAATGTTATGCCTCAATTTGGCAAATTAAATATTAATTCTGCACAAAATAAAATAAGAGAGATATTTTTAAAAAAGATAATTTATGCCAAGGGAATTAGTAAGATAGATTCTTTGATGTCGGAGATAATTATGCCTACACCATCAGCAGTTATGAAGTCATTGGAGCTTTTATCTTCTGGATATGAGCAAGAAAGTGGAATTGGTGAACTTATGGCTATAGATTTGGGTGGAGCTACGACAGATATTTATTCAATTGGCTATGGAAATCCACAAAATAGCAATGTTATATATAAAGGCATAGAAGAACCTTATGTAAAAAGAACTGTAGAAGGTGATATAGGTATGCGTTATAGCATTGATGGCATAGTAGATTACACAAGCATAGATGAAATCTCCAAGATTTTAAACCTACCAAAAGAAAAAACACTTCAAATGATTGAGTATTTAAAAAATAATCCCCATACTGTATCAAGTGAAAAAGAATTTATGAATTTAGACTTAGTTATAGCAGCTAAAGCCATAGAAATAGCAACAAAGAGGCATTGTGGCACGAGAGAAGAAATATATACATCAAATGGTGTGGCATATTTGCAAAATGGAAAAGATTTGACCTCAATAAAAAATATTATAGCTACAGGTGGTGCACTAATACATTTATCTGACATAAATAAACTTATAAAATATGCATTATATGATTTAAACCAACCTTATTCATTGAAACCAAAGAAAGCAAAAATTTTAGTAGATAAAAAATATATATTATCAGCTATGGGGTTATTATCAAAATTATATCCTGAAATTGCAATTCGCATTATGAAAAAGGAGTTAAAATATGATAGAAATTAAAAATAAAAAAATCTCTAAAAATGAATTTATGGACTTAAGAGAAGAAGCTCTTAAAGGATGGTATACAGGTAAAGACGTAGATTTAGAAGATTCTTTTGAGTTTCATCATAGCCTTGAAGAAAATAAAATCTTTTCAAAAAAACTAATAAAAGCAAAAGAAAATAATCAAACACTTGTTCAACCAAGAGCTGGTGTGGCTCTTGTAGATGAACAAATCAAATTATTATCATATTTACAAAATGAAGGTCAAGCAGATTTACTTCCAACAACTATTGATAGTTATACTAGACAAAATGCTTATGAAGATGCACAAAAAGGAATAATGGAATCTATAAAAAACAACAAATCTATGCTTAATGGTTTTCCAGCAGTAAACCATGGAGTGGATAGCTGTAGGAGAATAATTAAAAGTCTTGATATTCCTGTTCAAGTTAGACATGGAACACCTGATGCCAGATTGTTAAGTGAAATTACTTATGCAGGAGGATTTACTTCTTTTGAAGGTGGAGGCATTTCTTATAATATTCCTTATGCTAAAAATGTTTCATTAGAAAGTACTTTAAGAAATTGGCAATATGTAGATAGGCTTACTGGCTTGTATGAAGAAGAAAATATATCCATAAACAGAGAGCCTTATGGACCTCTTACAGGAACTTTAGTTCCGCCTTGTATATCTCATGCTGTAGCAATTATAGAGACTTTATTAGCAGCAGAACAAGGTGTAAAAAACATATCAGTTGGATATGGCCAATGTGGAAATATTGTTCAGGATATAGCAGCAATAAAATCCTTAGAAGAATTAACTAATGAATATTTAATAAAAAATGGATATGAAGATGTAATTATAACTACAGTTTTGCATCAATGGATGGGGAGTTTTCCTCAAGATGAAGCTAAAGCTTTTGGAGTTATAGCTTTGGGAAGTGTATTAGCATCACTTTCAAAAGCCACAAAGGTAATAGTAAAAACACCTCATGAGGCTATGGGTGTTCCTACCAAGGAAGCAAATGCACAAGGTCTTCTTTGTACAAAGCAAGTCTTATATATGTTAAAAGATCAAGAATTTAATAATAAAGAGGTAGAATTTGAAAAGGAAATAATAAAAAAGGAAACAAGATGTATTGTGGATAAATGTTTTGAAATTGGCGAAAATGATATAGCTATAGGAGTTATAAGAGCTTTTAAAAGTGGAACTTTAGATATACCTTTTGCGCCGTCTGTTCATACTATGGGAAAAATTTTGCCAGTTCGTGATAATAATGGGGCCATTCGTATATTAAATCCAGGGAAAATACCTTTTACAAAAGAAATTTTAGATTTTAACAATAAAAAAATAGAAGAACGTGCTTCTTATGAACATAGAGAAAAGTCTTTTCAAATGGTAATAGATGATGTTTATGCTATAAGCAAAGGAACTTTAATTGGTAGACCGAGAAATATATAATATAAATGGAGGAAAAAGCTTATGAAAATCATTGATTTAATTTGTTCAAGAGGAAAAACAGGATTTTATTTTGATGATCAAAGAGCCATAAAAAATGGCGCAAAAAGTGATGGATTTACTTATAGAGGAGAGGCTATAACGCCAGGATTTACAAATATAAGACAAAGTGGAGAATCTATTTCTGTAATGATAATTTTAGAGGACAAACAAATTGCTTATGGTGATTGTGCAGCAGTTCAATATAGTGGGGCTGGAGGTAGAGATCCTTTATTTTTGGCAAAAGACTTTATACCTATTATTGAAAAAGAAGTCAAGCCAAGATTAGTTGGAAAAGAAGCAAATAATTTTAAAGAACTTTGTAATCTTGTGGAAAATATAAAAGTAGAATGTAAAAAACTTCACACAGCCATAAGATATGGAGTGACTCAGGCAATACTTGATGCTGTAAGTAAATCAAATCATTCTTTGATGTGTCAAGTTATTGCAAAGGAATACAATACAAAAGTTTTAAAAGATATGGTTCCAATATTTACGCAAAGTGGAGATAGTAGATATGAAAATGTTGATAAAATGATTATAAAAAAATCTCAAGTTCTTCCCCATGGATTAATTAATAATATTGAAGAAAAACTAGGATATAGAGGTCAAAAGTTAGAAGAATATATTATTTGGATAAAAAATAGAATAATTAAATTAAGAAATGACAAATCATATAATCCTGTAATTCATATAGATGTGTACGGTACTTTAGGAATAATATTTGGTAATGAAAATCACGAAAAAATAGCTGATTATATGGGACATTTGGGGGAAATAGCCAAACCTTTTAAACTTCGTATTGAAGGTCCTGTGGATATGGAGCAAAGAGAAAAACAAATGATAGCTTTGAAAAATTTAAGAAAAATAGTTGATGATAAAAAATATAATGTGGAAATTGTTGCTGATGAATGGTGCAATACTCTAGAAGATATAAAATATTTTACAGACAATAAAGCAGGACATATGGTTCAAATTAAAACTCCAGACTTGGGAGGCATTAACAATATAGTAGAAGCTATTTTATATTGCAAATCAAATAATATGGGATCTTATCAAGGTGGGACTTGTAATGAAACTGATCGCTCAGCTCAAATTTGTGCTCATATTGCCATGGCAACTGGACCAGATCAAATTTTAGCAAAACCAGGAATGGGCGTAGATGAAGGCATGATGATAGTTTACAATGAAATGCAACGTATATTAGCTCTTGATAAATTAATGGAGGTATAAGATGAAAGAATTTAAGATTTTATCGCCTACTGCCATACTTGGCTATGGATTTCCCCAAAAGTCTTTTATGGAAGGTATGAAAAGAAAACCTGATGTAATTGCTATTGATGCAGGTTCAACAGACCCTGGTCCATATTATTTAGGCTCAGGAAAGTCTTTTACAAATAGAGATGCAGTAAAAAGAGATTTAAATATAATAATGGAAAACAGCATAAAAAATCATATTCCTTTAATAATAGGAACAGCAGGTGGCAGTGGAGGAGAAATACATTTAAACTGGTGTAAAGAAATAATTTATGAAATAGCTAAAGAAAAAAATTTGCAGTTTAAACTGGCTATAATTCACTCACAACTTCCAAAAGAAATAATAAAAAAAGCTTTAAAAGAAAATAAAATAAGTCCTTTAGGACCAGTTCCACCTTTTACAGAGGAGATAATTGATGAAACAACAGCCATAGTAGGTCAAATGGGAGTAGAGCCTTTTTTGAAGGCTTTAGATGAAAATGTAGATATAATTTTGGCAGGAAGAACTTATGACCCAGTAGTATTTGCAGCACCTGCCATAAAAGCTGGATATGATAAAGCATTGTCTCTTCATTTAGGTAAAATTTTAGAGTGTGCAGCAATATGTGCCACACCAGGAAGTGGATCCGATTGTATGTTTGGTTATTTAGGAGAAGATTATTTTAAATTGGAGCCTTTAAATAAAGAAAGAAAATGCACGACAGTTTCTGTAGCTGCTCATACTTTATATGAAAAAAGTAATCCATATATATTACCAGGTCCTGGTGGATATTTAGATTTAAAAGAATGTGAATTTATTCAAGAAGAAGAAAATATAGTTAAGGTATCTGGCAGTAAATTTGTACCATCTAAATATACTATAAAATTAGAAGGTGCAAAATTAATAGGTTACAGAACAGTATCTATTGCAGGAGCTAGAGATCCTATTATGATAAATAAAATAGATGAAATAATAGAAGGTGTCAAAAAAATAGTAAAAGATAATTTTAAATCAAATAAATATGATTATTATCTTGATATAAAAATTTATGGTAAAAATGCAGTTATGGGCGAATTGGAGTATAATCCAAGTACAAAAAATTGCCATGAGATAGGAATTATAATAGAAGCAGTAGCAAACACTCAAGAAAAAGCAGATACAATTTGTGCTTTTGCTAGATCTACAATGCTTCATTTTGGATATGAAGGTAGAAAAGCAACAGCAGGCAATTTAGCTTTTCCTTATTCGCCTAGTGATTTTCATGGAGGAGAAGTATATAATTTTAGCGTTTATCATTTGATGGAAATAAATGATAATGATATGGATGAAATTTTTAAAATAGATTATAAAATAATAAAAGGAGTTGATAAAGATGACCAAATTAGTTGATATTTGCAGTATTATTCGAAGTAAAAACTCTGGACCTTATGAATTAACTCTAGATATTATATTTAAGTCAAAAGAAGATTTTGAAATGGTATGTGAAAAGAAAATAATAAATACAGAGATTATTTGTAATTTATATAAAATAAAAAAAGAAGATATTATAAATATTGTGGAATTTAATCCAGCAAATGCTATAAAAATAACTATCAAAAGACCAATTCCTTCAGGTAATTTGGGAGAAAGAGATGTTTATGGAGCTCAACAACATGCTCCACTTTTGCTTATAGAATTTTAAAAAAAGGCGATTATTTATATTTGTTAATATAAGTAATCGCCTTAATTAAGTATAAATTGATAAAGGCTATTACTTATGCTAAGATTTATTTAGAAGATGACAAAAAATTAAAAGGGGGAAACATATGAAAAAAATTATTTCGCTAATGTTATCTTTTTTAATAACTTCATCCCTTGTAATTGGATGTAGCAACACAAAAGAAGATAATAGTGACAAATCAGAAACAACACAAAAAAGTACAGAAAAAGTTACTGTAAATATGGGAGCACCAGATGGATTGCCAGCCATAGCTATAGCTAAATTATCACAAGAAAATCCTAAAATAAAAGACAATTATGAAGTTAAATATAACCTTGAAGCAACTTCAGATGCTTTATCAACTGATGTAATGAAAGAAAATTTAGATATGGCAATAGTACCATCTAATATGGCAGCAACTGCTTATAATAAAACATCTAATTATCAAATTTTAGGAACTGTAGGTATGGGCTCTTTTTATTTAGTAAGTAGTGATAAAGATGTAATAGATTTAAATGATTCTTTAAAAAACAAAGAAGTGGGTAGTATTGGGAAAAATTTAACACCAGACATAACAGTACAAGCATTATTAAAAGAGCAAAAGGTGGACGCGTCTAAAATTACATTTAATTATTCAAATGAAGCAAGTGATTTAGTATCATTGATGGCAACAGGAAAATTAACTACAGGAATAGTTCCTGAACCTGCTCTTAGTCGATTACTTGCTAAAAATTCCAATTTAAAAGTAATTTGTGCTGTAAATGATGTTTGGAAAGATGTCTATAAAAATGAAAATGGATATCCTCAATCAACTTTAATTGTAAAAACTTCTTTTGTAAAAGAAAATAAAGAATTTGTAGAAAGCTTTGTAAAAGCATTAGATGAAAATATAAATTGGACTAATAAAAATCCAAAAGAAGCTGGAGAATATGCATCAAAATTTGGGGTAAGCCTAAAACCAGAGCTATTAGTTAAAGCTATAGATAGAACAAATTTAAAGTTTATATCAGCAAAGGATAGTAAAGAAGATTATACAAATTACTTTGAAATTTTAAACTCATTTAATCCTAAAGTTTTAGGTGGTTCTATACCAAAAGATGATATATTTTATTTATCAAAATAAAAATTAAAAATATAAAAAATTCCTTGTTAAAAAATTGCAAGGAATTTTTTATTGTGTCAAAAAATAGCATTTTTTATATATTATCTATAGGAGGTGTTTTAATGGCTAAAAAATATTTAATTGCCTTAGATGATGGACATGGAATGGAGACACCAGGAAAAAGAACTCCACCTCTAACAAAAGATTTATATATAAATGGAAAACTTATAAGAAAAAAGGTCAAGTGATAAAAGAAAATGAATTCAATAAAGCAGTAGTTAATTATTTGGAAAAAGCATTAAAAAGATGTGGGTTTGATGTTTTACTTGTGGCAGCAGGTGATAGTGATGTATCTTTAAAAACAAGAGTAAGCAGAGCCAACAAGGCAAATGCAGATGCTTATATAAGCAAGCATTATAATGCTGTAGGTGGAAAATGGCAAAGTAAGGCCAAAGGTCTTGTTACTATAATACACTATAATTCATCAAATACATCAAAAGTATTAGCTAAAAATGTACATGAAGAACTATGGAAACTTCATGCAGGTCATAAGTGTACAAATTATGGAGTAAGAAAAGATGCAGATGTTTCAGGATTTAGCTTATATGTACTTAGAAACACAAAAATGCCGGCAATTTTAACAGAATCAGGATTTATGGATAATCTTACTGAAGCAGTTGATATGTTAGATCCAACTTTTCAAAAGGCTGATGCAGAAGGAACTTGTAAAGGAATTTGTAAGACTTTTGGAGTAAAATATATTCCACCAGAAAATGAAAAAAAAGAAGAAAAAGATGACAATAAAAATAATGAAAGTAATGAAATAAATACAGATGTAAAATATATTAAAGTCATAACAAAAGAATTAAATATACGAAGTGCAGCTTCTTGGGATGATGATGTAATAAGTGGTACAGTAAAAAAAGGAGAAGTATTTACAGTAGTAAAAAAAATAAAAGTAGATTCATACTATATGTATAAATTAAAATCAGGTTACTTTATTAGTGCATCATCTAAATATGTTGAAGAATTAAAAAAACAAAAATAATAATTTAAAATATATTGGAGAAAATAACACTATATAATTTATAATAATATAAATTTGAGGTGATAAGATGAAGAATAAAACCAACTATAATAAGTTATTAAACTTAAGTCATAAAACAGATTACTATTTAACTAACAGCTATGAGGATAATTTTGAAAATCAAAATAATGAATGGAATAATGATGAAATTTTAAATTTAGAAGATAATATACCTAATAATGATGATTATCATAATGAGTATATAGAATAATATAAATTGTTTACAAAAAAATAAGCTTTAATTATTTTATAAAAATACTTTATCAATAAAGATAAAGTATTTTTTAATTAAGTAATAAAAAGGCTGAAATTATGATAAAATTAATGGTGAAAAAAATAAGGGAGATTGAGGATTATGGATAAAAATGTACAATGGATAAATGAAAAGAAAATTGAAAGAACTATAGTGAATTTAGAAAAAAATAATATAAAAGCATATTATGCTAAAAGTGATGATGAAATTTTTCAGACTATAAAAGACATTGTAAAAGATGGGGAAACTGTATCTGTAGGAGGTTCTATGACCTTGTTTGAAATAAAAATAATAGATTTTCTTAGAAGTGGAAGATATAATTTTTTAGATAGATACGAAGAAAATCTTACACAAACTGATTTAAAAGAAATATACAGAAAATCTTTTAGTGCAAATACATATTTTGCTTCAGCCAATGCAATTACAGAAGAAGGTGAAATCTTTAATGTGGATGGCAATGGAAATAGAGTAGCAGCCATATTATATGGACCAGACAAGGTTATTTTAATAGTTGGAGTAAATAAAATTGTCAAAAATATAGATGAAGCAATAAAAAGGAATAAAGACATAAGTGGTCCAGCAAATGCAAAGAGGTTAAATTTACAAACGCCTTGTGCAAAAGTGGGGTATTGTATGGACTGTAAAAGTAAAGACAGAATATGCTGTGAATATACAGTAATAAAAAGACAAAGAAATGAAAATAGAATCCATGTAATATTTGTAAATGATAACTTAGGATTTTAACTGGAGGAAACATGAAAAAAGTTAAATTTATTTATAACCCAAACTCTGGAGAAAGACGTATAGGAAATGAAATAGATAAAATAATAGAAACTTATCAAAAATATAATTATAGTGTATCGCCTTTTAGATTAAGTAAAGATAGACCAATTAGTGATGCTTTTTTTGATATTGATTGTGATTATGACCATGTATTAATATCTGGAGGAGATGGCACAGTTGACTTAATTGTAAATGTTATGAAAGAGTTAAATGTGAATATGTCTATAGGAATTTTGCCCTCAGGAACAGCAAATGATTTTGCAAAAGCCGTTAATTTACCATTTAATCCAGTGGAATGTATAGAAAGAATAGTAAAATCAAAACCTAAAAAAGTAGATATTGGGAAAATTAATCATAAATATTTTATAAATGTGGCAAGCGCAGGTATGTTTACTGATGTATCTCAAAAAATAAATCCAGAATTTAAAAATTCCATGGGAAAAGTTTCTTATTATTTAAAAGGAATTGAAGAAGCTTTATATATGAGAAAATTTAGTATAGAAGTAAATTCAAGTGAGATAAATTACAATGGAGATATGTATTTAATGCTTATATTTAATGGAAAAACAGCTGGAAATATTAATCTTGCTTATAAAGCTGAAATTGATGATGGACTTCTTGATGTTATAATTGTCAAAAAAATATTACTTCCAAATATGTTGCCGCTTCTTATAAATATATTAAAAGGGGAACACTTAGAGGGCTACAACAAAGATGAAATTTTATATTTTAAAACTAACAAGCTCAAAATAGATTGCAAAGATAATTTAAATACAGATATAGATGGAGAAAAAGGACCAGATTTTCCACTAGAGATAGAATGTATTAAAGATGGAATAGAATTATTAGGATATTAAAATTTAATTAAAAAACTTAAAGAAATTACATATAATTTTTACTTTTGGTTAATATATAGACAAGGTTGATTAAAGACCAGCCAAATCTAAAATTTATTAAGAATATGTGTGTTCTTAATTTACTTGGGAATTTTAGATAATACTTGATGTTTTTTGACATCCATTGAATATAATGAAGATACTAGAAACCTCGGCTACTATCGTGCAGATGGTTAAGATTTGATACCCAGGTACTAAAAATGTGACTAGCTTGCAAACTATATTTGATGAATTGAGGTAAGAACTTAATTAAAAACTTTGTTCTGGAAAAGCGCTAATTTGGAGACTGAAATCCCCAAAATGGTGCTTTTTTTCTTTAAAAACTTATCAAAAAAGACTAGATTTTTCTAGTCTTTTTGTAAAATTATTTTTTATTTGGTTTAAATGAGCTCTTAAGTGGAACTATTCTGTTAAATACTAATTTTTCATCAGTAGTGTATTTAGTATCTACTGAGAAGAATCCATTTCTAACAAATTGGAATTTGTCTAAAGACTTAGCATCTTTTATAGCAGTCGGTTCAATAAATCCTTCTTGTATAGTTAATGAATTTGGATTTATTTGATCTAAGAAGTGCTTTCCTTCATTTTCTGGAGCATCATCTAATATTAATGGTTCAAATAATCTAAATTCAGCAGGAAGTGCAGTTTTAGCATCTACCCAGTGTACAGTTCCTTTAACTTTACGTCCAGTAAATCCTGAACCTGATTTAGTTTCTGGATCATAAGTTCCGTGGATTTCCACTACGTTTCCATTTTCATCTTTTATTACATCAGTACATTTAACAAAGTAAGCACCTTTTAATCTAACTTCATTTCCTGGGAAGAATCTTCTGTATTTTGGAATTGGTTCTTCCATGAAGTCGTCTCTTTCTATGTAAAGCTCTCTACTGAAAGGAACTTCTCTTTTTCCTGCTTCTTCATTTTTAGCTATGTTTTCAAGTTCTATCATTTCGCTAGCATCTTCAGGATAGTTTGTTATAACTAATTTAAGAGGATTTAAAACAGCCATAGCAAGAGGTGCTTTTGGTTGTAAATCTTCTCTTAAGAAGTGTTCTAATAATTGGCTATCTACTGTAGAATCAGCTTTTGATACACCTATTTCTGCACAGAAGTTACGTATAGATTCTGGAGTATAACCTCTTCTTCTTACACCTGATATAGTAGGCATACGAGGGTCATCCCATCCATCAACTATATTTTCGTCAACTAATAATTTAAGCTTTCTTTTACTCATTAAAGTGTTTGTAAGGTTAAGTCTTGCAAACTCGATTTGTCTTGGAACACTTTCCATTTCACATTCTCTAACAACCCAATCATAAAGTGGTCTTTGGTCTTCAAACTCTAGAGTACATATAGAGTGAGTTATTCCTTCTATAGCATCTTCTAGAGGATGAGCAAATGAGTACATTGGATATATACACCATTTATCTCCAGTGTTGTGGTGAGTAGAATGAGCAATTCTGTATATTACAGGGTCTCTAAAGTTTATGTTAGGAGAAGCCATATTTATTTTAGCTCTTAAAACTTTTTCACCGTTTGCAAATTCTCCATTTTTCATTCTTTCGAATAAATCTAAGTTTTCTTCTACAGATCTATTTCTGTATGGACTCTCTTTACCTGGTGCATGAAGAGTACCACGAGTTTCTCTTATTTCATCTGCAGATAAATCATCTACGTATGCTTTGCCTTTTTTGATTAAAAGAACAGCTCTTTTGTACATTTCATCAAAATAATCAGATGCAAAGTATAAATTATTCCATTTAAATCCTAACCATTGAACATCTTCTTTTATTGAATTAACATATTCTTCATCTTCTTTAAGTGGATTTGTATCATCAAATCTCATATTAACTGTTCCCTTAAATTCTTTTGCTAAACCGAAGTTTAAGCATATACTTTTAGCATGTCCAATATGTAAGTATCCATTTGGTTCAGGTGGGAAACGAGTAATTATATGATCATGCTTACCAGTTTCTAAATCGTCAACTATTATGTTTTTTATAAAATTATTTGAAATTATTTCATTTGACATATTTTTACCTCTCAATTCATTTTATTAATTATTAATATATAATAAGTTCTATCATAATCATAATATTAATTTTAATTCAATATTAAAAAAAAATAAAGTACTATATTTAACATTATTGTATAATATTATACTTATTATACATTATCTTAGCTTATATTTCACTAAGTATATATCATTCATCAAAAAACACTTTATATATAATTGATTTTTTTTATACATATTAATACTTTAAAAAGAGTAATTTTTATTCATAGTAAATTATATTATTAAATAAGTAGAATAACAAAATATGATAATGACGAAAGGTTGAGTATTATTGGGAGAAAATTTTCAGATAATAACACAAAGTTTAATAGAGTTGAAGAAATAATTATATTGTGATAGAATGGAAAGATAAGGATTGGGGGTGCAATATGAGAAAGATTTATATCGTAACAACTTATACAGGGACAGTACTTTCTTTCTTAATTAGAAAAATTAGTAAAAGCCCTTATGCTCATATATCTTTATCTTTAAATGAAAATTTATCACCAATGTATTCTTTTGGTAGATTAAATCCTAAAACTCCATTATTTGCAGGATTTGTTGAGGAAAATATTAATGAAGGACTATACGAAATAAAGCAAAATGCACTATGCAGAGTATATTCTTTAGAAGTTACTTATGATAATTATGAAAAATTAGTGCAAAACATTATGAGGGTAAATAATAATAAAACAAAATATAATTATGATGTTAAAGCTTTAGTTTATTTATCTTTTAATAAAGCTAGGGAGAAAGAATACAGATATGTATGTTCACATTTTGTAGCTGATATGCTATATAAAAGTGATATTTATATAATTGACAAATCCCCATCGTTAACTAAGCCTGAAGATTTTTACAATAATAAAAACCTTAAATTAGAGTATGAAGGCTTACTTTGTAATTACAATTCACAACAAAATAAGCCAAATATATTAAGTCACGTAAGTTGCTAAAAATTACCATATACTAATATGGTAATTTTTATTTTATATATTATTTAGAAATGTAAAGGTAAAAATGTAAAAAAAAGGCTATAATGTAAATAATAGGTAAAATGAAAGGAGCAAAAATGAAAAAAATATTCAAATCATATGGAATTGCTTTTATAATTGTGGCTATATATGCCTTTATTAAGCTTCCAGTACTTAGACTAGACTTTACGTCAGGTTTTACAACATTAATTTTATTCTTTGTTTTAGCTGGAATACTAGATATGATGTTAGATAGAGGTGATAAAGCCTCTAAAATGGCGAAAAATAACTTTTTAATAGCTGCATTATTATTAATAATAGTTATAATAATTCCATTTTTTATAACATCACCAGTATTTAGAGCAAGTTCATATAGAAACTTACTTGGAAAAGTGGAAGAAAGTGTCTTTACAGAAGATGTAAGTCCAGTAAGTGTGGATAAAATAAGAATAGTAGACAAAAGTATGGCAATGAAACTAGGAGACAAAAAACTTGGTGAAATACCTGCCATAGGAAGTGTATCAAAAGTAGGAGAATACTCAATTCAAAGTGTAAAAGGTGAATTATACTGGGTAGCGCCTCTTGTTCATCGAGATATGATAAAATGGATTACAAATCTCGATGGAACTAATGGATACATAATGGTTTCAGCTACAAACTCACAAGATGTAAGACTTGTACAAAATATAAATGGAAAACAATTAAAAATAGTATATCAAGAAGAGGCATACTTCTTACAAGATTTACATAGACATGTTTATTTACATGGTGGAATGGGATATGGTATGACAGAATTCAATTTTGAAATTGATGATGATGGAAATCCATACTGGGTGGTTAGTTTATACGACCATGCCATAGGTTATGGTGGTGCCAATGCCGTTGGAACAGCAGTAGTAGATGCACAAAGTGGAGAGGTAAATATTTACTCTATAAAAGATACACCTAGTTGGGTTGATAGAATTCAACCAGAAAGCTTTGTTACAAATCAAATTAAAGACTGGGGATTATATGTAAAGGGATTTTTAAATTCTGTTATTTCAGAAGAAGGAGTGCTTCTTCCATCTGATGGAACTTCTTTAGTGTATGGCAAAGATGGAAAATCTTATTGGTATACAGGAATAACTTCTGCAGGAGGAGATGAATCCACAGTAGGATTTATGCTAGTTGATTCTAGAACAAAGGAATCTAAGCTATATATGCAAACTGGTGCTACAGAAACTGCAGCCATGTCCACAGCAGAAGGTAAAGTACAAGAAAAAGGATATGAAGCAACTTTCCCTGTTATGTATAATATTCTTGGAAAACCAACATATGTACTAGGATTAAAAGATAAAGCGGGACTTGTAAAACAAGTTGCTTTTGTTTCTGTAGAGGACTACAATGTAATAGGTTTAGGTGAAACAAAAGAAGAAGCTTATAAAAATTACAAAGAAGTTTTAGAATCTGACGGAAATGATTTACAAATAAGTAATAGTGAAGAATTAGAGACAATTGAAGGAAGTGTTGAAAGAATTAATCAAGATGTTAAAGGTGGAAATACAACATATTATATTACACTAAAAAATAAAAATGAATTGATTTTTACAGGAACATCTAAAGTATCAAGCAAACTACCTTTAACTCTTGTAGGTGATAAAGTAAGAATTTTTTACGATAAAACAGATTCAAAAATTATAAGTATTTCTGAATTCGATAATGAAAATATAGGTAAAAATACAGATTCTAATAAAAATAAGAATGACAAAGAAAATAATAAAGATAAGCAAGAAAAATAGTTAATTTATAAATTTATAATAAAAAAGAGAGAGATCTAATCTCTCTTTTTTTGTAAATTTTAGTAGGTTGTTTTAATATAATATAGTATAACTTGGTAAATTAGCTTCAAGGAGATTGACTATGGTGGGGTTAGAAAAGGATATTTTATATTTGGTAAGTAGAGTGAGATGTGTCACAGAAAATCAAGTGGGAAAAGTATTTAGTAATAAAAAAAGAAGTAATAAAAAATCCCTTAAAAGAACGCTAAGAAAAATGTGTAATGATTATACTTTGAGAAAGTTTCCTTGTAATATTACTTATACTAATTTTAGAGACAACTCTTATGTATATTATTTAAATGGTAGCAATGTAGTTAGAGAAGAAAATTTGACCAAAATGTTATTAGGATCTGAAATTGCCATAAGATTAAGAAATTCAGGATATGAAATAGTTAGATTTTATAGAAAGGCAAAAGTGGGAAATAAAAATTATGATATTTTTATTGAGTATATAAATCCCAATAGGATTAGGAAACAAGTGCTAATAGAAATATATGACGATGAAAAAATAAAATTATCAAAATATAACAATATATATGAAGATATTGAAAATAGCACTATACCTTTTTTTATGATACCTAATATTATAATCATATCTTCAAAAGAACAAAAGTATAATAAAAGTAATGAGTATGAAAATATATATTTTTTAGACTCATCTTTGAATAAATTATTTAATTATTTATAAAATATAAATAGTTTAGTGAATTTTATTGCATATTTAAGTATGTTGTGATACTAATATATTATCAAAAATTTTAAAAAACCTAAGGTAGAGGCGCTATACTTAATAGTATTTGTAAATGGCTGGCGAGCGACGATTTACAAAGAAAGGAATTATAGCCGAAGAAATTTCGTAGGCATATGAAATTTCTGGACTTATGCAAAATATGTATAAGGCTGTCACTTTTTAAAAGTGTTGAGCTACAAGGTTTACTATGGCTATTAAAAACGTCCAAAGTATACCTTTGGGCGTTTTATTTTTTAGCAAAGATTTAATAAATCTTAAGTTAATAAGGAGTTTTCAGGGGGGATAAAATTGAGTAAAGTAGTTGTACAAAAATATGGAGGAAGTTCTGTATCTAATACGGATAAAATTAAACTTATAGCAAGTAAGTTGGTAGAGAGAAAAAAGAAAAATCCTAAAATTGTAGTAGTAGTTTCCGCCATGGGAGATACAACTGATGATTTTATAAATATGGCTAAAGATATAAGTAAATCGCCAGATAAGAGAGAATTAGATGCTCTCATGTCTACTGGAGAGATGATATCAGCATCCTTATTATCCATGAGTTTAAACTCCATGGGATGTGAAGCAGTAAGTTATAATGCATATCAATTAAATATACAAACAAGTGGACTACATGGAAAATCTTTAATAGATGATATTGATGTGAGTAAAATTGAAGAAAGTTTAGATAATGGCAAAATAGTAATAGTTACAGGATTTCAAGGCTTAAATGATGAAGGAGATATAACTACCTTAGGTAGAGGGGGATCTGACACATCAGCAGTAGCTTTAGCAGTTAAATTAAATGGTGTGTGTGAAATTTATACAGATGTAGATGGTATATACTTTACAGACCCGAGAAAATATCCACAAGCTAAAAAGTTAAAGGAAATAGAATATGAAGAAATGCTAGAACTTGCAAGTTTGGGGGCACAGGTGATGCATTCAAGAAGTGTGGAATTGGCACAAAAGTATAATATTGAATTATATGTAGGCTTATCATGTAGTGATATAGAGGGTACATATATAAGGGGGAGCAAAAATATGAAATTAGAAGATAAAGTTATTACAGGACTGGCAACATGTGATAATGATGCAGCCATAACTATAGTTGATATAAAAATAGAAGATGTTTCGAAATTATTTGAACAGGTAGCTATAAATGGAGTGAGTGTTGACATGATAAGTCAAACAGCTCCTAAAGATGGAAAAGTTAATGTTTCATTTACCATAGCAAAAGATGATTTAAATGAATGTGAAAGTGTTGTTGAAAAATTTGTATCTAAAGAAAATATAATTGTTGATGAAGATATTACTAAGTTTTCCTTAGTTGGTTTGGGAATGAAACATACAAGTGGTGTGGCTGCAAAAGTATTTAAAATATTTAGTGACAACAATATAGCAGTAAAATTAATTACTACTTCAGAAATTAGAATAACATGTGCAATAAGCTCAGCTGATAAAAATGTTGCAATTAGAGAAGTTGCAAAAGAATTTAATATATAAAAGAGGAGGATACTATGAAACTTCATGGGACTATGGGAATAAAAGATAATACACTATACATTGGAGGTGTGAGCACAAAAGAGCTAGCTAAAAAATATAATACGCCTCTTTATGTATTTGACGAAGAATTAATAAGAGGTAATTGTAGAGAATATAAAGAATTTTTTAAAGTAAAAGAAAATAAAAATAAAATTGCTTATGCAGGTAAGGCATTTTTAACTAAATATATGTGTCAATTAATAAATGAAGAAGGAGTTTATTTAGATGTGGTATCAGGTGGAGAACTGTATACAGCTCACAAAGCTAATTTTCCTATGGAAAGAATATTATTTCATGGAAATAATAAAACATTAGATGAAATTGAAATGGGAGTAAATTTAGGAGTAGGAATATTTGTTGTAGATAATTTTTATGAACTGGATATATTAGAAAAACTATGTTGTGAAAAAAATAAAGTACAAAATATTTATTTTAGAGTCACTCCAGGAATAGATGCTCATACACATAAATACATTAAAACAGGTCAAATAGATTCTAAGTTTGGATTTGCCTTAACAAATGGAGATTTTTATATAGCTGTGGAAAAATTGAAAGATTATAAAAATGTAAACTTAATGGGTATACATGCTCATATTGGTTCACAAATTTTTGAAGTTTCACCTTATGAGGAAGAAGTAGATATAATGCTTAATTTAGTAAAAAAATTAAAAGAAGATTACAATGTGGAAATTAAAGAAGTTGACTTTGGGGGAGGTATAGGTGTTTATTATACTGAAAATGATAGACCAAAATCAATTAAAGAATTTTGTGAAAAAATCATAAAAAAATGTGATGAAAAATGTCAAGAGTTAAATATAAAAGTACCTACATTAATATTAGAACCGGGAAGATCTTTAGTTGCCAATGCAGGAAGTACATTATACTCTATAGGTTCAATAAAAGAAATTAAAGATGTAAGAACTTATGTAAGTGTGGATGGTGGAATGACTGATAATATAAGACCTTCCCTTTATCAAGCAGGATATGAATGTGCTATTGTTGATAAAATGAACAATGAAGAAGGTTCCCATAAGGTTACTATAGCAGGAAAATGTTGTGAGAGTGGAGATATATTAATATCAAATACAAATATATTTGATATAGAAAGCGGAGATATACTGATTACAACATCTACAGGAGCTTATGGATATTCAATGGCATCTAATTATAATAAAATACCTAAAAATCCTGTGGTTTTTGTTAACAATGGCGAAGATAAATTGATTTGTAAAAGACAAAGTTATGAAGATTTATTGTCTTTAGAGTTATAATAAAGAATTATTATAAGAAAATATAAGAAAATAAGCTGCTTTTGGGCAGTTTATTTTTTTATTTTATAGGAAATATAAATAATAAGTAAAATATATCTTGTACAAAGTTGCCACATATATTAGTATTTACTATGGACAAAAAATTAAAAGTAATAAAAGGAGTAAATATGAGAATTAATAAATACATAGCTTCTTGTGGAGTTGCATCTAGGAGAAAAGCTGAAGAACTTATTTTAAATAAAAAAGTTAAAGTAAATGGAAGATTAATAGAAGAGTTATCTTTTCAAGTGGATGAATATAAAGATACTGTTGAAGTAGATGGTGTAAAAATATCTTTAAATGAAGAAACTGTATATATATTATTAAATAAACCAGAAGGATATATAACTACTGTAAAAGATCAATTTGACAGACCAAGTGTAATTGACTTATTAAGTGATGTAAAAGAAAGAGTATTTCCTGTTGGAAGGCTGGACTATGAAACTAGTGGATTATTACTTCTTACAAATGATGGAGATTTAACTTACAAATTAACTCATCCAAAACATGAAATAGACAAAACTTATATTGCTATGGTAAAGGGAGAGTTAACAGAAGAAGAAATTAAAAACTTTAAATCTGGATTAGAAATAGAAGATTATATAACGGCACCAGCAAAACTTAGAGTTTTATATTATGATAAGGTTAAAAATATATCAAAATTAGAAATAAAAATACATGAAGGTAAAAACAGACAAGTAAGAAAAATGTGTAAAGCAATAAATCACCCAGTACTTAGATTAAAAAGAGTTGCCATGGGTAAAATTACTTTAAATGAATGTAAGATTGGAGAATATAGATACCTTACAAAAGAAGAAGTAAATTACTTAAAAAATATATAGAGGTAGATTATGTTAAGAGCAAAATATATAAATAAAATAACTGAAGTAAATAAAATATTTTTAGAAAAAGTAATTCAAAAAGGCGATGTAGTAATTGATGCTACTATGGGTAATGGCTATGATACAGTATATTTAGGGAACTTAGTTGGAGATAGTGGCAAAGTATATGCCTTTGATGTTCAAGAAGAAGCTATAAAATCAACAATAAAAAAGGTTGAAAGAGATGATATGACTTCTAGAGTTGAATTAATACTTGATGGTCATGAAAATTTAGATGCATATGTAAAAGAAGAAGTAGCATGTGTAGTTTTTAACTTAGGATATTTACCTAGAGCAAAACATATTATTATAACTAAGCCAGATACAACTCTTGAAGCTATTAAAAAAAGTTTAAAGTTATTAAAACCAAATGGAATAATAAGTATAGCAGCTTATATAGGTCATGAAGGCGGCTTGGAAGAAAAAAACTATATATGTGAATATTTAAATAGTTTAGATCAAAGTGAATTTAATGTATTACATATGCAATTTACTAATCAAATAAATAATCCACCACAATTAATTTTAGTGGAGAAAAAAGGTTAAAATATATAAAGTTTTGCTGCCTTAAAAATATATAATGAATATTGAAAAATAATATTTTTTTACTTAACATAAAGAGTGATATAATTAAGTTATAAAGATAAATATTTTTCTATTACTTCATATTTTTCACAAAAGAAAGAGGAGCATATTATGGAATTGAAAAATAATATAAATGATAGCAAACAATTAATTTCAATTATACAGTCGCGTTACCCTAAAATGAGTAAGGGACAAAAGCTTATAGCACAATATATTATTAAAAATTATGATAAAGTAGCATTTATGACAGCAAGTAAATTGGGAGATACAGTTGGAGTAAGTGAGTCTACTGTAGTTAGATTTGCCAATGCGCTAGGTTATTCCGGCTATCCTAAGCTACAAGATGCTTTGCAAGAATTGATTAAAAATAAATTAACTACTGTACAAAGGGTAAAAATGTCAAATGAAGATTATTCAGATGACACAGCCATACTTAGTAAAGTTTTAAAAAGTGATATAGATAATATTAGAGGAACACTTGATGAAATAGATCCAAAGGCATTTAAAAATGCATCAGAAGAAATATTAAAAGCTAGAAAAATATATGTTTTAGGAATGAGAAGTTCTCATGTTATAGCTCAATATTTAGGATTTTATTTAGATTTAATACTAGATAATGTTCAAGTACTTAGAATGGATGTGGGAGATGTATTTGAACAAATAGTTAGAATAAATAAAGAAGATGTTGTTATAGCATTTAGTTTCCCTAGATATTCTAAAAAATCATATCAAGTTGTAGATTATGCTAAAAATAAAGGTGCCCACATAATATCAATTACAGATAGTTATTTTGCACCAGTAGCATGTTTATCTGATAATACACTATTAGTAAAAAGTAATATGGCTTCTTTTGTAGATTCTTTAGTTCCTGCTATGACTGTAGCAAATGCTTTGGCCATATCAGTAGGGATGAAAGAAAAAGAAGAGATAACTAAGTATTTTGATGATTTGGAACAAATTTGGAAGAAGTACTCAGTATATGAGTAAATTATAAATAAAAAATAGTTGACAGATTATTATAAGATTAATACTATTGTAATAAATATGATAAATTCAGTGAAGAAGTGAGTAGGATAAATAAAATTTATAGAGAGCTGGGAGAGATGGAAGCCTGGTAATTAAATTTATAACGAAAAGAGCTTTGGAGAAGATTATGTGAAATTAAGTAACATAATAGGTTTATCGCCTTAAGATATTGAGTGGTTAAGTAAATATTAACAACTAGAGTGGTAACACGGTAAATATCGTCTCTTGGTTTTATACCAAGAGGCGTTTTTTTGTAAGGAAATTGTATTTATAATAATATATTTGAAAGGGGTATTAATATGAATAAAATAAGTTTAAAAGGAAGAAGCTTTTTAACATTAAAGGATTTTACAAAAGAAGAAATAAAATATCTTTTGGCTTTATCTAGCTATTTAAAAACAAAAAAGAAAATAGGCATAGTGGGGAATTTATTAGAAGGTAAAAATATTGCTTTAATATTTGAAAAAAACTCTACAAGAACTAGATGTTCTTTTGAAGTGGCAGCAACAGATGAAGGAGCTCATACAACTTTTATAGGACCAAATGATTCTCATATGGGCAAAAAAGAATCAATTGAAGATACAGCAAAAGTACTTGGAAGATTTTATGATGGAATAGAATTTAGAGGATATAAACAAGAAACAGTTGAAATTTTAGCAAGGGATTCTGGAGTTCCTGTATGGAATGGTTTAACAGATATTTATCATCCAACTCAGATATTAGCTGATTTACTTACTGTAACAGAATATGTTGATAAATCTTTTGATAAAATAAAGTTTGTTTATGCAGGAGATGCAAGAAATAACATGGGAAATTCTTTAATGATTGGTTGTGCAAAACTTGGCATAAATTTTGTTTCATTAGCACCAAAAGAATTATGGCCAAATAAAGAATTGCTTGAAGAAATGAGAGCTGTAGCACAACAATCTAAGGGAAGCATAACTTTAACAGAAAATATAGATGATGTTGAAGGTGCAGATGTTATTTATACAGATGTATGGGTTTCTATGGGAGAAGAACATCAATATGAAGAAAGAATCAAATTACTTAAAGATTACCAAGTTAATATGGAAATGATTAAGAAAACTAAAAATGAAAATGTTATATTCCTTCACTGTTTACCGTCTTTCCATGATTTAAATACTAAAGTAGGCAAAGAAATATATGAAAAGTTTGGGCTTAAAGAAATGGAAGTTACTGATGAAGTATTTAGATCTAAATACTCTAAAGTATTTGATGAAGCAGAAAATAGAATGCATACTATAAAAGCTGTTATGGTGGCAACTTTAGTTGATGTGGATATGAGTGTGGGACATAAAAGATAGATTAAAAAAGTAGTAGATTAAATTTCTACTACTTTTTGTATAGAAATAAATATATTGATTTATAAAATTTGGAAAAAACATAAAAAAATATAATTATTAAAGTCTATTGCATTATAATAAATAAAATACTTTGATTTATAATGAATTATGCAAGAGGACAGATTTATAATGCAAAAAGTAAGAAAAGATACTATAATTAAATTAAATTAAATTGAGAATCATGCTTTATTAATACAGTAATTTATCTTTAAATTTAAATTTTATTATAAATAGAAAAAATGAAAAAAATAAAATTAATTATGCAAAATTAATAAACTTAGAAAATTTAAGGGGGCTATGATATGTGTGTACTAGATAAAATAAGAGAAAAAGAAATAAAAATAGTAGATACAACACTTAGAGATGGAGAGCAAACAGCAGGAGTTGCCTTTGCAAACCACGAAAAGGTGACAATAGCACAAACTTTAAGTGATATGGGTATAGATCAATTGGAAGTTGGAATTCCAACTATGGGTGGAGATGAAAAAGCAACTATAAAAGCTATATGTAAGAGGGATTTAAAAGCAAGTATTATGGCATGGAATAGAGCAGTTATAGCAGATATAGAACAATCTATAGATTGTGGAGTAGATGCTGTTGCCATATCTTTATCAGTATCTGATATTCATATACAACATAAATTGAAAAAGTCAAGAGAGTGGGTTCTTGAAAATATGTATAATGCAGTGACTTATGCAAAGAAAAATGGATTATATATATCAGTTAATGGAGAAGATGCTTCAAGGGCTGATATTAACTTTTTAATAGAATTTATAAATTTAGCTAAAGAAGCAGGAGCAGATAGATTTAGATACTGTGATACAGTGGGAGTTATGGAACCATTTACCTTAAGAGATACAATAGAAAAAATATATAAGGTAACAAATTTTGATATAGAAATGCATACGCATAATGATTTTGGAATGGCAACAGCTAATGCCATAGCAGGAATAGTTGGTGGAGCTAATCATATAGGGGTTACAGTAAATGGACTAGGAGAGCGTGCAGGAAATGCAGCATTAGAAGAAGTTATAATGGCCTTAAAGTTTGTTTATGGTTATGAAACTAATATAGATACAACTAGATTTAGAGAAATATCAAAATATGTATCTCAAGCATCAGGTAGAGAACTACCTATATGGAAAGCCATTGTTGGAACAAATATGTTTAGACATGAATCAGGAATACATGCAGATGGTGCATTAAAAGATCCTAAAAACTACGAAGCTTTTGATCCTAGTGAAGTAGGACTTGAAAGACAAATAGTAATTGGAAAACATTCAGGTAAGGCAGCTATAATTAATAAATTTAGAGAATATGAAATAGAATTAAGTAATGAAGATGCAGAAAGTATGTTGGAACTTGTCAGACAAACATCAGTTAGAATAAAAAGAAATTTATTTGATAAAGAATTAGTTGAAATATATAAAGATTTAAAAAATAATAGAAGTGTTATATAGCTATGTAAGGGGGATTATAAAATGTATACTGTAACATTAATACCAGGGGATGGAATAGGACCAGAGGTCACAAAGTCAATGGTTAAAGTTGTAGAAGCTACAGGTGTGAATATAAAATGGGAAGAAGTAAAAGCAGGTCAAGAAGTAATAGAAGAATATAATACTCCTATTCCTACTTATGTAATAGATTCTATTAAAAAAAATAAGGTGGCAATTAAAGGGCCTATAACTACGCCAATAGGTAAAGGATTTAAAAGTGTAAATGTAACTTTGAGACAAAATCTTGATTTATATGTAAATTTAAGACCAATAAAAAGTTTTAAAGGAATAAAATCAAGATATGAAAATATAGATTTAGTTATAGTAAGAGAAAATACAGAAGATTTATATGCAGGTATTGAGCATAAAATAGGAGATTATGGGGCAGAAAGTATAAAATTAATAACTAAACCAGCATGTGAGAGAATTTGTGAATTTGCATTTAAATATGCAATGGACAATAACAGAAAAAAAGTTACAGGAGTTCATAAAGCTAATATAATGAAGCTTAGTGATGGATTATTTTTAAACACATATAGAGAAGTAGCATCAAAATATAATATAGAATATGATGATTTAATAGTAGATGCAGCTGCCATGAATCTTGTATTGAATCCACAAAATTATGATGTTATGGTAATGCCTAATTTATATGGAGATATATTATCAGATTTGTGTGCAGGTTTAGTTGGAGGGCTAGGGATTATTCCAGGGGCTAATATAGGAAAAGAATATGCAGTATTTGAGGCAGTTCATGGTTCTGCACCTCAAATTGCAAATCAAAATATTGCCAATCCTACGGCAATTATTCAATCTTCTGTAATGATGCTTAGATATTTAGGAGAATATGATGCTGCTAAAAAAATAGAAAATGCATTGGAACAAGTATTTTTAAAGGGAAAAAATTTAACAATAGATTTGGGAGGAAGAGCTTTAACAAAAGAATTTACAGAAGAAATAATTAAATATATATAAGTAAAGAATTCTTTCATATTGTATGAAAGAATTCTTTACTTATTAAGACTTTGTAATTTGAATAATTTAAGTTATGGAGGTATCAAATGAATTTAACAGTTTTAGTTGATAATAATACAATTTTAGATGAGTATTATATAGGGGAGCATGGTCTTTCTTTTTATATTGAAGATAATGATAAGAAAATTTTATTTGATTTGGGATATTCTAATGTGCTTTTAGAAAATATGAAAAAATTAAATATTAAAAGTGAAGATATTGATATATTAGCAATATCTCATGGTCATGATGATCATGTAGGAGGAATTAAATATTTTGCTAATAAGAAATTAAATAAAAATTTAGAAATAATAGCTCACCCCTTAACTTTTAATAAAAAAATTAAAAAAGTTTATAATTTAAATGAAAAAGAAAATAATTTTTCTATAAAATATCAGTGTATATCATCACCTTTAGATATAAATGAAATAGAAAATATGGGGAGTGTTAAGTTAAGTAAAAATCCTATAAAAATTAGTGAAAATATATATTTTATGGGAGAGATACCAAGTGTTATTGATTTTGAAAAAAGATACTCTATGGGAAAAATAAATATAGGTGGTGAATATATAGAAGATTTTATTTATGAAGACAGTGCACTTGTTTATAAAAGTGATGAAGGATTATTTATAATTTCAGGGTGTGCTCACAGTGGTATTTGCAATATTATAGAGTATGCTAAAAAAATTTTTAATGAGGATAGAATAATTGGCATAATAGGAGGCACATATTTAATTGATGTGGATGATAGAACAAAACAAACTTTGAAATACTTTGAAGAAAACAATATAAAGAATTTATATCTTTGTCACTGTACATCTTTTAGGGTAAAAAGTTTTATAGATAATGTTATTCCACTTAAAGAAGTGGGAGTAGGTATGAAAATAAAAATTGATTAAAGGGTATTATATAAAGTATTTTATTTATGAATAAGGGACGTAGGGATTAATTCCTATGTCCTTTTATATTTTGAAAAATTAAATTTATTAAAAGTATTTAATGAAATTTTATTAAAAATGTTTAAAAAAGTTTTTTGTTGATATATTATTGTTAATATATAAATAAAAATTTCTAATAAATAGGAGTAAAAATGAAAGAAAAATATTACGACAAATTATTAAATATAAATACTATGGGCAATCAAAATTGGAATAAAGCATCAACACATAATCATCCTTATGAGCCAACTTTATATGTGGCATTGGAAGAATTATTTGAAAATTATACTTTAAGTGAAGATGATCATATTGTAGATTTTGGCTGTGGTATGGGAAGATTAAACTTTTTTATTAATCATATGTTTAATTCTTATGTGACAGGAGTGGAAATAAATGAAATTTATTTTAATGAAGCTTTGATGAATAAAATTTCTTATAAAAATAAAAAGTCAAAAGACAAGATAAATTTTGTATGTAACTTAGCTCAACAATATGAAATATCACCTAATGATAATAAATTTTATTTTTTTAATCCATTTTCAATTCAAATTTTTTCGAAGGTAATTGATAATATATTACAGTCTTATGAAAATAATATGAGAGATATGGATATAATTATGTATTATCCGTCTAATGAATACTTGGATTATTTAGATTATAAAACACCTTTTTATTTTGAAAGAGAAATTCAATTATCAAGTTTATATGAAAATGACCCAAAAGAAAAATTTGTTATATATACATTAAAATGCTAAATTAATTATAAGGGGATAATATTAGTAAAGCATATGGAATGAAGGGATAACTATGGGAAATGAATCAAGAATTAGATTTATAATTAGAAGTATTTTATTAGCAGTAGTAATTATTTTATTTATAAAAGATAAAAATATAATAATAAATATATTAAATTATAAAATAATATTTAATATCAAAATTTATCATATAATTTGGACATACTTGATTTTAGAAACATTATTTTTAATAATACCATATACGAATAATCACTCTTATAATGGAAAGTTGTTTTTAAAACATTATGAAGAAGTTGAAAATTACGATGAAAATAAATTAAAAAGTTATATAAAGCGAAATAATAAACATGCAAGGAGTGTGCTTATTGCATGGATAGTAATGAATTTTTTACTATACATAATATATAAAAACTATAACTTAAGTAAATCATATATATTTTTAGTTTTTATGATTTATTATTGGACAGATATGTTTTGTGTAAATGTATGGTGTCCTTTTCATAAATTATTTTTTAAAAGTAAATGTTGTAATGAATGTAGAATATACAATTGGGATCATGTTATGTATTGTACACCTTTACTGCTTATAAAAAGTTTTTGGACTTACAGTTTATTTATATTATCATTTTTTGCATTTTTACAATGGGAATATATGATAAGAAAATATCCACAGCGATTTGCACCATTGTCAAATAAAAAATTACAATGCAAGGGATGTACTTATAATTGTAGATTTAATAAAAGAAAACAAAATAAAAGATTAGAAATTAAAAAGAGGTAAAAATGAAAAACAAAAAGACAGTATTGATAACAGGTGCTTCTAGAGGTATAGGAAGAGCCATAGCCATATTATTTGCTAAAAATAACTACAATGTAGTTATAAATTATAATAAATCAGAAGAAGAAGTAAAATCACTTTTAAAAGAATTGGAAAGTGAAAATTGTAGTGCTAGAATTTTTAAAGCCGATATATCAAAAATAGAAGAAGCTAATGCTTTAGTAAATTACACTATTGGTCAATTTGAAAAAATAGATATATTAGTTAATAATGCAGGAATTAGCAGATTTAATTTATTTACGGATATAAGTTATGATGAGTGGCATGAAGTGATGAATGTGAATTTAAACTCAGTATTTTATGTGACAAAAAAAGCATTACAATATATGATACCAGAACATGAAGGTAAAATAATTAATATATCTTCTATGTGGGGACTTGTGGGCTCTGCAAATGAAGTACATTACTCCACGTCAAAAGCAGCTTTAATTGGTATGACTAAAGCTTTAGCAAAGGAACTTGGACCATCAAATATACAAGTAAACTGTATAGCTCCAGGTGTTATTGAAACGGATATGCTAAATGATGTGGACGAAGACACTATAGAAATGTTAAAATATGATACGCCACTTATGAGAATAGGAAAGCCTATGGATATTGCTAGATGTGCATTATTTTTAGCAAGTGAAGGTGGAGATTTTATAACAGGACAAGTTATAAGTTCCAATGGAGGATTTGTAATAAATTAATTTAAAACTACAAGGAGAATAAAGATGACAGAATTTATAAGCAAAGAAAAAATATTTGCCAATGCAACTAAATTGGCAGAAATATTATTAGAAAGTGAAAATTACTCAGATTTTCATGAAAGATTATCTACTTCAGATATAGATTATATTGAAAATAAAACTTATGAAGTAGCGCCAAGTGGATTTATAGACTTTAATCATCACTTATATGAAGATATAAACCATATGAATTCTATAAGTACAGGATTATACTTAGAAAAATCTTTTGTAACTTTTAATATATTTATATGGACATCGAGAGGTGAAGGATTTGCTATATTTAAACATGTACTTCGTGGAGAAGAAATAAATAAATTAAAAACTATAGAAGATGTAAAAGAATATTTATTTACTCATTTAAATGAACTTGAAAAAGGTATTGTAAATACTTATAAAAAATCAATAAAAGAATCTTTAGAAGATTTTGGAGCAGGAATAGAAGCTAAGAAATTACCGCTTGCTACTATTTTAGGTTCTATGAGTATAGAAAATAATATACAAGATATAAGATAAATAAAAAGGGTGAAATTTTGAAATTTCACCCTTTTTAAATTAAAATAAAAATTCTACCATAGATGATACACCATATTCTTCACAAATTGATTTAATTCCTTCTGTAATTTCATCTCTAGAATAATTATTTCTTTCTAAATAATCATCACCAAAATCATTTAAATACAAATAAAATGACATGGCCATTTCAAATTGTCTCATGTCAGATGGATTTATTTCATCAAATAATAAGTCTTCTGCTTCATTTATTTGACCTAAATTAACAAGTTCTATTAATTTTACATAAAGAAAGTCAACTTTTGAATATTGGCTATCTTCTGGAAGTTCATATTCTATTTCAGCTTTACCTAAAATTAAATGAGCAATAGATTTTGTTAAATCTTTTATCATTCTTAAAATATAATCTTTTTCCAATTCCATAAATTTCACTCCTAACTTATCTATATAAGTATTATTTACACTTTAAGTAAAATTGTATCATATTCAATTAATTCATTCAAATAAAAGGCAAATGTAAGATAAAATATGAAAATATTGAAAAAGCTTAAATGAAGAATACTATTTTTTTATAAAGAAAAACTAAAAATAAAAGTAATCAAGGAGACAAAAATGATAATTAGACTGGGTTATGTGGCAATTGCCTTAAATTTAAAAAATGTAACTTCATCTAGTACGGTGACTTTTGCTAATTATAATAAATTGAAAAATGAAGAAGAAAAATTAAAGAAGCTAAAGTCTGTTACATTTTCAAACTTAGATGATTTAGAAACAATTCTTAAATATAATATAAAAAATAATATTCATTTTTACAGATTAACGTCAAAATTAATACCCCTTTCAACTCATCCAGAAGTTTTGTGGCAATATGATAGATATTTTTCTAAGGAGTTAAAAAGAATAGGAGAAATTGTAAAAAAATCTAATATGAGGATTGATTTTCATCCAGATCAATTTAATGTTGTAAATAGTATAAAAGAAAATGTTGTAAAAGATACCTTAAGAAACTTAAATCACGCGGTGGATTTATATGACTTAATGGATTATGATGATGGTAAACTTGTAATTCACGTGGGTAGTTCAGCTGGAGGTAAGGAAGATAGCATAAATAGATTTATAGATAATTTTAATGAATTTCCAAAAAGAATTAGAAAGAGATTAATACTTGAAAATGATGATAAAGTTTTTACAGCAAAGGATGTACTTTTTATTTGTGAAAAAATAAAAATACCCATGGTATTAGATGTTCATCATCATAATTGTAAAAATGATGGAGAAAATTTATCTGATTTAATGAAAAATATATTTGATACATGGTCATGTGAAAATTTACCACCTAAAATTCACTTTTCTAGTCCAAAAGAAGGTAAATTAGATAGAAAACATGCTGATTATATTGATGTAAATGAATTTGCAAGTTTCTTAAATTTAGCGAAAGAAAGTGTAAATAATGATTTTGATGTGATGATAGAGGCTAAGAAAAAAGATTTGGCCTTGTTTAAACTTATAGATGATTTGAGAAAGATAAATTATCCATGTGAGTTTATAGACGAAAGCACAATAAAAATATAAATAAAGTGATAATATTTCCTAGTAGGAAATATTAAGGATAATATATTTAATAAAAATAAAAAAATCCTATTCATATGTTTTTATGGATAGGATTTTAAAAGCAAAATTCCCTTCGGTCATGACGCCAACGAAATGACTTTACTGACGTTTCAGTCATTTCCGTTGCTTAAAATTTTTTGCTTTTAAAAATTAAAAAATTCTATTAAAGTTATAACATTCATCTTCCATTAGATTTTCTAAAACCATTTTAATTTTTTCTAATTCTTGAAGGGATATCATCTTATTTTTTAAATTTATACTTTGTTTTAATATTTGTATGGAAGCAAAAATTTCATTAAAATATCCATGATTTATAAGTTTATACCAAGTATTTTTTTCAGATTCTAATTGATCTTCTACATTTAAAAGCATAGTTGATGATTCATTCCAATTTTCATTTTTTATATTTAACTCAATAGTATTAAATTCTTCCAAATATGTATTAGAAAATTCATTAATTTTATCATGATTAAGTACGCCTAAAAAAATAAATAAAATAGTTCCTACAATTACAAAAAAAGAAGATTTCATAAAATCACCTCATTCATATTTTTTCTGAATAAAAATTTTATCATATTCATCTAATACACAAATTAAAACATCATTGACATTGTTAATATGTTGAGATTTTAAAATATTATAAATCCATTGTTCATCTTTATTTATTTTTTTTAAGTTTTTTTTCAAAATTTCTCCATCTTGAATAAGAGAAATGGGCAAATGAAGATACTCCCTACTTGGGGTGGAATTATAAGTTGTGGTAGGAACTACACTTAAATTTCCATCAGTTTCTAAAATGGCATATTGAACATATTTTAGATTAAAATATCCTTGAATTCTTAATTGTTCTAAAAGTTCATTAATTGTTATCTTTTCTTGTTTTAAAGATTTATAATCTATCTTACCTTTATCAATTAATATGGTTGGTTTTCCAGAAACTATTCTATTTATAAATTTAAATTTCAAACTAAAAAAAGAAATTAGTGTTTGCATAAAAACAAGTCCAATAAGGGCAGCAATGGCATATATCATGGGAATATCATTATTTTCCATGGGAGTTGATGCAACTTCTGCGATAAGTAAAGTTATAACTAAATCAAAACAATTCATTTCAGCAATTTCACCTTTACCCATAATTCTTAAAGAAATTAAAACAGCTATATATAAAATTATACTTCTTATAAATACAACTAACATAATTTTTATCTCCTTGCACAATATAATAATTTATTATTTCTAAAATTTTGTTATTTATGTATAATTTAGGCATATATAAGTAAAATTATTTTTATTATAAATATATTAGAATTTATAATTTAAATTAAAGACATAAGGAATATATTTTTTCGTATATTCCTTATTTTTTTTATTTTTTATGATATAATAGAATTTGCATTATTTACTAAGGAGGAAGACAAATGGGAAAAAGAAAACAAGTTCAAGTTCCTGTGGAAAAGATAGAAGAGCAAAATAGATTTATCGAAGCTATTGCTGAGAAAAATTCTAGATACTTTGCTATAAATAAAAGAAAACCTAAATATATGATACAAACATTTGGATGTCAAATGAATGAGCATGACTCAGAAAATTTAGCAGGTATGCTAGATGCTATGGGATATGAAGCTACACTTATGACTAATGATTGTGATTTAATAATATATAATACTTGTGCAGTTAGAGAAAATGCAGAGCTTAAAGTTTATGGAAACTTAGGTCATTTAAAGTTAGCTAAAAGAAAAAATCCAGATTTAAAAATAGCTGTTTGTGGATGTATGATGCAGCAACCTCATGTTGTTAAAGAAATAAAATCTAGATACAAACATGTTGACTTAGTATTTGGAACACATAACTTATACAAATTCCCTGAACTTTTAACTAATACTATGGATAGTGATAAATTATTAGTTGATGTTTGGGATGTGGATGGAGAAGTTGTTGAAGGTCTTAGAAGTAGTAGAAAATTTGAACTTAAGGCTTTTGTTAACATAATGTATGGATGCAATAACTTCTGTACTTACTGTATAGTACCTTACACTAGAGGTAGAGAAAGATCAAGAACTCCAGAAGATATAATAAATGAAATAAAAGATTTAGCAGCAAAGGGAACAAAAGAAATAACTTTACTTGGTCAAAATGTTGACTCTTACGGAAAAACTTTAGAAGAAGATATAACATTTGCAGAGCTTTTAAGAATGGTTAATGAAATAGAAGGAATAGAAAGAATCAGATTTATGACATCTCATCCTAAAGATATATCTGATGAAGTTATATATGCTATGAGAGATTGTGATAAAGTATGTGAATTCTTACACTTACCAGTACAATGTGGTTCTTCAAGACTTCTTAAGAAAATGAATAGACACTACACTAAAGAAGATTATCTAAGAATAATAGAAAAAGCTAAAGCTGAAATACCAGATATTGCTTTTTCTACTGACTTAATGATAGGATTCCCAGGTGAGACTGAAGAAGATTTACTTGATACAATAGATGTAGTTGAAAAAGTTAAATACGATAATGCATTTACTTTTATATATTCTAAGAGAGAGGGAACTCCAGCAGCTAAAATGGAAGACCAAATTCTAGAAAATGTTAAACATGAGAGATTTAACAGAGTTTTATCTAAGGTAAATGAAATACTTGTTGATTTAAATGCTTCATATGTTGGTAAAACTGTAGAAGTTTTAATAGAAGGAAAAAGTAAAACTGATGAAAGTAAATTCACAGGAAGAACTAGACAAAATAAACTTGTTAACTTTACAGTGAAAAATCCAGAAGCAAACTTACTAGGAACATTAATGAATGTTAAAATAACTGAATCAAATACTTTCTCACTTGTTGGTGAAGAAGTTTAATAAAAAAGTGCAAACGAAAAGTTTGCACTTTTTTATATGTACTTAATTTGTAATTTTTTTAATAGAAGTATCTTTATTACTAATAGTAAATAAAATTGTGGCAATTAAAACTAAACACATGAAAAACATACTTCTAATTAAAAAAGTTGAACATGGGTTTTCGAACATAATTCCTATATATGACCAAATGAATATTATGGGAAATATAATATCATCTTTAGCTAAGGTAAATAATATGGCTATAAAAGTTGTAAAAATTGAAACTATGATAGTTAAGGTAATTTGGCTTATAAGTAAAAATGATGTAAATCCTATGGTTTTTAGAAAGATTGATATATTTATTATAGTTATAATAATAAGCCATGATGTAAAAATAGAAAAAGGTATTTTATAAATTTTAGATAAATCACTTTCATCAATTATAATATAAACTATAATTGATGAAAATAATGATCCAATTGAAAATAAAAAAGATAACTTTAGAGGAACTAAAAAAGAAATACCTGCAAAAATCATTGTAATAGGAAAATAAAATCTTACATCTTTATAAAGAATATTTTCCTTTGGTGTAGATAAAAATCCCTTTATAATCCAAATAAATAAAGATATGTATATGACAAAGCAAATACTAAAAGTAAAAGATGCTGGCTTAAAAAATATATCTGTTTTTTCTGATATTAGTAAATTATTTTTTTGTTTAAACAATGAAGATGCATAAAGTAAAAAAATAAATGATAATAAGTTTAAAATATTTATTCTTTTCTTGTTAGTCATATAACCACCCCTTGGAATAAATTTATGTAAATTAAATATTATAAATTACATAAATTAAGCTTCTTTAAATTAACTTTTTATAAAGTCTAAGAAGTTTTCTAAAATTCTAGCAGTTATACCCCAAATCACATAATTTTTATATTCATAAAACCAAACAGGATAATCACCTTGTGCAAATTTATAATTTTCTTTGTTTGGTATTTTATTATAAGGAAAATCATCCTTAGGAATAACTTTTACATCATTGGTATAACAAGTAACATCATAATCAAGAAGATAGTTTAGGGGAACTAAAAATACATGGTCTACTTCAGATTCGTTTAAATTTAAGTTATCTGTATTTTTTATAAGTCCTAAATAAGGATGTATAATTAAATTGGCATGAGATACATAAACATCTAGTGGTGAAATTATATCTATATCTTCTTCTTTTATACCTATTTCTTCGAGAGTTTCTCTTAAACAAGCTTCTTTTGGTGATTCATTATTTTCAATTATCCCTCCGGGAAAAGAAATCTCTCCAGGCTGGCGCTTCATAGTTTTAGATCTAAGTTCAAATAATATAGAATAAGAGTTATCTTTTTTTACTAAAGGAATTAATACAGCCGCCTTTTTCATATTTTTATAACCATTTATATAAGGTTTATAGTTTTTAAATTTATCTTTTATATCTGTCAAAATAATACCTCCTCAATAAAGTTAAAAAATATTGTAATATAGTATTATAATAACATTATAAATATTTTATTATAAGGCATATTTAAATTAAGTTATTTATTAAAAATAGTTTAGACAAATATTAAGGGGGTTAATATGAGTGAAATAAATAGTATTTTAAAAGATGTAAGACTTCCAAATGTATATAAAGTCAAGCAAAAGTTTGAAAAAGAGAAAATAGATAATGTAAGAGGCAATTTAATTAAAAAGTTAAATGCAAAAAGTTGGGGTATAAAGAAAAATCAAAGAATAGCTATAACTGCTGGAAGTAGGGGAATAAGTCATTATGAACTTTTATTAAAAACTATAGTTGATTTTGTGAAATCTAAAGGCGCAATTCCATTTATAGTTCCAGCTATGGGAAGTCATGGAGGAGCAAGTGCCTACGGCCAAGAAAAAATGTTAAAAAATCTTGGTATAGATAAGGAGACTATGGGATGTGAAATTATTTCATCTATGGAGGTGGTAAATATAGGCTACGCCCATGATAATTTGCCTGTTTATATTGATAAAAATGCTTACAGGGCAGATGGTATAATAATTTTTAATCGTGTAAAAATGCATACATCTTTTCGAGGCAAATATGAAAGTGGGCTAATAAAGATGTTATCTATAGGTCTTGGAAAAAGAAAAGGAGCAGATGCTATACACGCTGAGCGTTTTGAACATATGGCAGATAATATTTTAGCTTGTGCTAAAGTTTCTTTGGAAAAATTAAATATAATAGGTGGAGTTTGTACAATAGAAAATGGATATGATGAAGTTGCAGATATTTTTGTATTAGATAAGAATGAAATCTTACAAAAGGAACCACAAATTTTGCAAAAATCAAAATCATTGATGCCAAGAATATATTTGGATGATATAGATGTATTGATAGTAAAAGAAATAGGCAAAAATATAAGTGGAACAGGTATGGATACAAATATTATAGGGAGATTTCATACAAAAGCAGCTTCTGGTGGCCCCGATATAACGAAGGTTGGTATACTTGATTTAAGTAGTAAATCTTTAGGTAATGCCAATGGAATGGGTTTAGCTGATTTTGCAACTAAAAAATTATATAATAAAATTAATTTTGACTATACATACTTAAATGCGTTAACTTCTACAGAACCAAATAGCATTAAGCTTCCTATGATTTTAGATAATGATGAACTTGTAATTAAAGCTTGCGCTAAAACCTGCGGTATTTTAGATGAAAAGAATATAAAAGTAGTTATTATAGAAAATACAAAAAATCTAAATGAATTGTATATGAGTAAAGTAGCTTATGATAGTGTAGTTGAAAAAAACAAAGTAGAAATAATAAGTAATGAAAAAGAAATATCATTTGATGAAGAGGGTAATTTGATAATATGATATGTTAAGAGAATATTAAAATTTTAAAATGTTGTAAAATCTGTTAAAATATCGTTAATAGTGACGATATTTCGCTCCTAATCTAATATAATAAAATAAAAAGGAGTGGATGATATGACTACAGTAGCTTGGTTATTTATGGGTGCAGCATTTTTAGTTATATCAATAGCAGCATTCTTGTCTTTAAGAACTATTTTAAAAAATAGTAGATAAATAAATTAAAGTAAAAATCATATATTTTTACCTTTCAATTAGTTATTAATCAAAAAAACATAAAAAAACTTTTTTATATTAAGTTGAAAAAACTCCTTATATTGCATATAATTATATAAATATGAATTTTAAGGAGATGTTGTTATGACTGGAACAGCTTGGGCCTTTATGCTAATTGTATGGGCAATCATATTTATAGCAGTAGTTGCTGCATTATCTAAAATTGTTGGTAAGAATAGTTAGAAATTATTAAAAAATATCATTATATATTATATCTTAGCAAAAAGAGCTGTTTATAAGAAGTTATAAATGGCTCTTTTTAATATTTAGATAATTATTAAATTATAAGAAAGCAAATTTTTTATACCTTAACATATAAATTGTGTTATATGATATAATAACAAAAGACAAGGAGGTACACAGATGGAGATAGATAGACAAAAACTTACTCCCATGATGAAACAATATTTTGAATGTAAGGATAAGTATCCTGATTGTATTTTATTTTTCAGATTAGGGGATTTTTATGAAATGTTCTTTGAAGATGCAATAGTAGCTTCAAAGGTATTAGAAATAGCTTTAACAGGAAAATCTTGCGGGCTGGAAGAAAGAGCACCAATGTTTGGGGAT